>Ga0247670_1000014_pt1 | contig 60900 bp, 53 predicted proteins | sample CNK11_metaG_FD_183042 | JGI IMG/M metagenome (GOLD analysis project Ga0247670, IMG submission 183042) | Soil microbial communities from Purdue University Martell Research Forest, Indiana, United States - CNK11 | ecosystem: Environmental > Terrestrial > Soil > Temperate forest > Bulk soil...
AAGATAGTTCGCCAGTGACTTTGCGAACCTCGAAAATCACCAGCGCGATGGCGCACGCGATCAAACCTCCGGCGACGAGGACCGAATCAATCAAGGCGGGCGAGGCGAGCAGCGGCATCGCATAATGCTGGCAGGCCAGCGTGACGGCGCCGAGGAAGAAATAAACCGGAAAGGCCGAGAGGGCGGACAGCCAGCCGAACATTCGCACAAAGCCGGCCATCGCCAGCCCGTCCATCACGGCCTTCACGCCGAGCAGATAATAATCGCCGGACAAGCCATCGACGACCGCGCCCAGCAAGCCGAGCGGTGCGGCGCAAAATAAAATCATGCAGGCGATGAAGCCCTGGCCGGATTTCGCAGACGCCCCGGGCTTGGCGACCGCAATGGCCCGGCTGGCGAACCGTCCGAGCCGGTTGGAAATTTTCTGCAGATGCAGCAGCCGCCCGGCCCAGTTGCCGAGGGTGACGGCGAGCAGGGCGATGAGCAATTGCCTGGCGCACGGCCACCAGGTTCCGTTGACATGCAGCCAGACCAGCCGCAGACCAAAGAAAACGGCGGCCACGCCGAGCGCGCGCCGGAAAAAATCCTGCGTGCGCGCGGACAGCGGCGCGTGTTGCGCCAGGCCAAACAGTGCGCCCAGCAAAATGCCGATGGCGTTGAGAAATGCGCCGGTCATCCGATGACTGAACCATTGCGGAGCGCCGCTGCCAAGCCCGAAAATTTTTGCGCCCGCCCGCAAAGCCTGTTACTCAGAGGCGGATGGCCGACGTAAAATCAACTTCCCGTAGCCCGTGGAGCTGGGTTCCCACGCTGTATTTCGCCGAAGGCCTGCCTTACGTCGTGGTGATGACGCTGGCGGTGGTGATGTATAAAGGGCTGGGCCTGTCGAACACGGACATCGCGCTTTACACGAGCCTGCTCTATCTGCCGTGGGTCATCAAACCGTTCTGGAGTCCGGTCGTGGATCTTTTGGGCACGCGACGGAAATGGGTGTGGCTGATGCAGTTCATCATCGGCGCGGGGCTCGCCGGCGTGGCGTTGAGCGTGCCGGTGCCGGATTTTTTCCGCTGGTCGCTGGCGTTTCTCTGGCTGCTCGCGTTCAGCTCGGCCACGCACGACATCGCCGCGGACGGTTATTATCTGCTGGCGACCACCGAACGCGAGCAGGCGTTCTTCGTCGGCATCCGCAGCACATTTTACCGGATCGCCATGATCAGCGGACAGGGACTGCTCGTGATTTTTGCCGGGTTCATCCAGAGCCACACCGGCCTGCCCAAGGTCGAATTGCACGTTGCCGCCCAACCCGGCGCGGCCATGGTGCAAAATGTCGGGACGAATGATTTTTCGCGGCCGGGTGGGCCGGATCAATTGTTCGTTGTCCGCAGCGCGAAGCAGATTGATATCAGCCCCGAGCCGCGCGACATAGCGGAAGTGGGCGCATTGATCGCGACCGCCAAGACCCAAAACATCGCGCGCGGATTCTGCCAGCCGGAGCAACAGCACGACGAGGCCAGGACCGAAGACTGGTGGACAAAGAGCGTTTCCCAGCCGCTGCGAAATTATCTATCGGACTATTTCGGCTCGGCGAAAACGAAAATAAATCTCGGCGGCAACCTCGGCCTGGTGGAATTGCAACTTTCCCAAAAGCCGGCGAAGGAAACCGTCCTCACACTCGGGCTGAAATCCGGTGACAAAAGCATCGCTCTCGCGGAAGGGGCGCGGCTGGTGTTCAACGAAACCAACTGGAACCAGTCCGCCGCCGTGGTGTTTCAACTGGACCCGAAACTCCGGGGCGCGTCCGCCGCCGTTTATGAAATCCGTTCGGGAAATGTCCCACTGTCCTGGTCGCTCACGTTTTTTCTGTTGGCGGGAATGTTCATGGTCTTCGGCCTGTGGCACAAGTTTATCCTGCCGCGTCCGGCGCGCGACCAGCCGGGTGCCGCGGGTTCCACCGGACGCTTCCTGACGGAATTCCTGCTCACGTTCGGCAGCTATTTCCGGAAGCCGCAAATCATCGTGATGCTGCTGTTCCTGCTGCTCTACCGTTTCGGCGAGGCGCAGCTGATGAAAATGGTCGTGCCCTTTCTGCTGGATGGCCGTACTGGGCGGGCTGGGGCTGACGACGGGTCAGGTGGGTTTTGTTTACGGCACGGTCGGCATCATCGCGCTCACCTGCGGCGGGTTGATCGGTGGAATCGTTGCATCACGGTATGGATTGAAGTCGTGGCTCTGGCCGATGATTTTCATCATGCACCTGCCGGACTTGGTCTTCATCTATCTCGCGAATGTGCAGCCGGACAATCTGACGGTCATCAATCTCTGCGTCGCGGTCGAACAATTCGGCTATGGCTTTGGCTTCACGGCCTACATGCTCTATATGATTTACATCGCCCGCGGCCCGCACCCGACGGCGCATTACGCCATCTGCACCGGCTTCATGGCGCTGGGCATGATGCTGCCGGGCATGTGGAGCGGCTGGTTGCAAGAGATCATCGGTTACCGGCATTTTTTCGTCTGGGTGCTGCTGGCCACCATCCCCAGCTTCATCGTCGCGGCGAAAATCCCGCTGGAAGCGGAGTTTGGGAAACGCGCTGGAAATTAACCACGAAATACACGAAACACACGAAAGGCAAAACGGCAGAATGGCTGGTTTTTCGTGTGTTTCGTGTATTTCGTGGTTTCAATACTCTGACAAAAAAGATTGCTTTGAACACACTGGCCTTTCCAGAATCAAAGCTCACAATGAAACGCCATTGCCTGTTTGTCCTGATCGCCGTGCTGCTACCGTTGTCGCTGGTCGCCCGCGCCGACAGTCTTTCCGCCATCTTCACCAACGTCACCCCGGCGGCCACGACCGCAATCCCGCGCCGCGCGAACATCATCTTGATCGTCACCGACAGCCTCGGCTACGGCGATCTGAGCTGTTACGGCCAGACAAAATTCGCGACGCCGAACCTCGACAAACTTGCCGCCGGCGGCATCCGCTTCACGAATTATTACGCGGCCGCCGCCGCAAGTTCGCCGGCGCATGCCTCGCTGCTGCTGGGCCAGGCGGCGGGTCACTTGAAACAGCGGGCGGACGTGGATGTGCCGTTGGCGCCGGATGAAACCACCGTGGCGCAACTGCTCAAAAACTCCGGTTATCACACGGGGCTGATCGGCGAATGGAATCTGGGCGATGAAACCACCGCCGGCGCGCCTTGGAAAAAGGGCTTCGACGAATTCGCCGGCTATTTGGATTCCACCGACGCGGAAAATTATTACGCCGACTATATCTGGCGTTACGCGCCCCACAGCATCGTCAATCCCACGAACAACCAGATTGAAGATTATGCCGGCAGGGAAATGCTGTATCCCAACACCGGCGGCAAAAAGGAACAATACATCCCCGATCTCTACACCAAGGCGGCCAAGAATTTTGTCGTGAACAACCGGCCGGATCAGTTCAATCGTTACCGGCCGTTTTTCCTGGTGGTGAATTATGTCACGCCGCGCGCGAGCGCCGCCGAAGCCAAACGCACCGGCAACGGAATGCAGGTGCCAACCGACGCCCCCTTCTCCAGCGAAGCCTGGCCGCCGGCGGAGAAAAACAAGGCCGCGATGATCGCCCGGCTGGATGGCGACATGGGGAATCTGGTGGAGCAACTGCAAAAATTCAACCAGTTCAGCAACACAGTTTTCTTTTTCACCAGCGCCAGCACGGCGAAGGCGGGCGGCGGGGTGGATCCCCAATTCTTTGCCAGCAATGTCGCCACCAATGATCTGCGCGTGCCGATGATCGTGAGCTGGCCCGGGAAAATTCCGGCGGGCCGCGTCAGCAATCTGCGGTGGGGTGCCAAGGATTTTGCGCCGACCGCCCTCCAAATTGGTTATGTGAAACCGGCGGCCAATTTCACGGGAATCTCGGTGTTACCGGTGCTGCTCGGCCACCCTGGGACAAACACGCCCGCTTTGCCAGACAGCCGCAATTTTGTGCCAGCCACCACCCTGCCCAATAATTAGCGCGCCGGCGCGCTGCCGGGCAACGGCTCGCTGAAATCGCGCTGGTCCCGTTCGTGTTTGACGGCGTAGCTCATCCACACCACCGCCAGCACCACGGCCAGCACGACCGCCGCGAGCACGAACCACGGCCATTTATAGTTTTGTTTCGGAAGATTGTCGCCGGGTTCATTCATCGCGGTCCGAGTGTCGCATGGATCAAGTTGGGAGGAAATTATTTTAACCACGGATGGACACAGATAAACACGGATAAAAGCGTTCCCGCCCAAAATCCGTGTTCATCCGTGGTTGTTTGATTTTGGCTTCGCGCAAGTCGTCAGCGAGAACTCGACCGCACACGGTTTTCGTTTAGATTGTCAGCCAGATTTAATGCACGAATCGGAATCAGAGGAATGCCTGCCCGAAGCCCCGCCGCCCAGACCCGGCGACGAGCATCCGTATGCGGTGTTGCGAAACGCGGATTTCGTGCGTTATCTCATCGGCCGTTTCGTGGCGTCGCTCGGCCAGCAGATGCTCGTGGTGGCGATCGACTGGGAACTGTATGAACGCACGCACTCGGCCCTGCCGCTGGCGTTCGTCGGCCTGTCGTTGATGATCCCGATGATCCTGTGCACGCTGCCCGCCGGCCATTTCGCGGACACCTTCAGCCGCAAGACCATCATCCTGGTCTCGACGCTCGTGCTGACCCTGGCGAGCGTGGGACTGACCTTGAGTTCCGCGTTGAAAGCGCCCATTGCGTGGATTTATGCCTGCCTGGCGGTCATCGGCACGGCGCGGACGTTTCTCTGGCCCGCGAGTGCGGCGTTTGTGACCAGCCTGGTCTCGCGTCATCAGCTCGGCCGTGCCGTCACTTACACCAGCGGAACGTATCAAATTTCCTCCGTCGTCGGGCCGGCTGCTTGCGGCATGGTCATCGTGCTGGCGCATCACACGGCTTGGGCGGTGTATGCGATCAACGCGCTGGCTTCACTTATCTGTTTCGCTCTCGTCTGGCAGATCAAGCATGTTCACAAAATAAAAAAGCCTGAACCGATGTCGACCCGCAACCTGGTCGAAGGATTCCGGTTCGTGTTCGAGAACAAAATCATTCTCGGCACGCTCACGCTGGACATGTTCGCCGTGCTGCTGGGCGGCGCCGTGACGCTGCTGCCGATTTACGCCAAGGATATTTTCCACACCGGCCCGTCCGGTCTGGGCTGGTTGCGCGACGCGATGCCGGTGGGCGCGGTCATTTGCGCGGTCATCATGACGCACCGGGCGCCGCTGCAGAAGGCGGGGCGCACCATGTTGTGGTGCGTGGCAATTTTCGGCGCGTGCACCATCGGGATGGGCCTGATCATCATCCCATCCACACCATGGTTCTGGCTGGCGCTCACGTTGCTGGCGATCGCGGGCGCGGTGGATCAAGTCAGCGTGGTCGTGCGCCAGACGCTGGTGCAGATCCTGACGCCGGATGAAAAACGCGGCCGCGTCTCGGCGGTGAACAGCCTGTTCATCGGAACGTCGAACGAACTGGGCGGCTTCCGTTCCGGCGTCGTGGCATATTTGTTTTCCACGTCAACCTTTCTGGGCAACGCGAACGCCACCGGCGCGATCGTGTCCGTCGTGAGCGGCGGCATCGGGACGATTCTCGTGGTGCTCGCTGTCTCGTGGATCTGGCCGGAGATCCGGAAATTTGGCAAGCTGGCCTGAACCTCTCATGAACGAAACCCACTTTAAAGGCTGGGCCAAGCCCGGACCGGGGCCGCCGGGGCTGGGAGCGCCGAGCACCGTCTCGGCCAGTATGGAAATTTCTGCCAAACACGCCGAGACGGTGCTCGGCGTTCCTCTCGTTGTGGAACCGCACGAAACGCTCGACGCCATCAGCGGACATTTCCGCCTGTTCCAATTGCGCGACGGACATCGCTTTTCCACCGACGACATCTTGACCGCGTGGTATGGCACGACCTGGTGTCCGGCGGCGCGCACCGCGCTCGACCTCGGCAGCGGCATCGGCACGGTCGGCATGATCTGCGCGTGGCGGCTGACCGGAGCGAGGTTTGTCACCGTCGAGGCGCAAGGCGACAGCATCGCGCTCGCCCGAAAATCTGCGCGTTACAACGGCCTGACTGAACGCTATGAAATCCGCGAGGGCGATTTCCGCGCACCGGAAATCCTGCGCGCTGACGAGAAGTTCGATCTCATCACCGGCAGCCCGCCGTATTTTCCGCCGGACGCGGGCGTGAAAAGCGAGCACCCTCAAAAGCTCGCCTGCCGCTTCGAACTGCGCGGCACCGTCGCGGACTATTGCACCACCGCCGCAAAACAGCTCGCCCCGGGCGGCTTCTTCGCATGCGTGTTTCCGCACGAAGCGGCGCAACTCGCGCGCATGGAAGCGGGCGCAAAGGCGGCGGGCCTGGTCATCGTCCGCAAACGCCCGGTGGTTTTCCGCGAAGGCGATCCGCCGCTCGTCGGGCTGTTTGGCCTGATGCGCGCGGAGGATTTGCCGGAATGGTTTCGCGATCAGACGTGGACCGAACCGGAACTGATCATCCGTCAACGCGACGGGAAAATTCATCCCGAATACTCCGCCGTAAAACTGGCCATCGGGTTTCCGCCCTAGAAAATTGTAACGTGTTTCTTTTTGCCGCGTCTGTTTTGGCATGAAACGGAGAAGCGCCTTCACTTTGATCGAATTGCTCGTGGTCATTGCCATCATTGCGATTCTGGCAGCCATGTTATTGCCCGCGCTGGCCAAGGCCAAGGAACGCGCATGGACGATCGCGTGCAATTCCAATCTGCATCAGATCAGTCTCGGCATGACCTTGTATGCCGATGATGCGCGCGGGCTTTATCCCGAGTCCGGCGGCGCGATCGCGTGGGGCCAGACCGATCCACACACGCACAGCGCAAGCTGGATGGAACAGATCAATTCCTATGTCGGCACCACGAACGTCTTTCATTGCCCGGCCAACAAACTGGTGCCCCAAAATGTCCAATCCTGGTTCAACTACTTCAATGGCGCACGTGCCGCCTACGTGCTGGTCAATGACGATGCCTCGGTGGACAGTAAGAAAATCATGTTTCCGTCCGCCTTTGTGTTGTCCGGCGACACCTTGGATTTTACCCAGGACGACGCGGATAAGGATGATTACAGCCAGAATTGTGTAGGCGGCGCCGTCAATGGTCTGCCTTGGGAAGACTGGCAGGCGCACAGCAAGGGCCAGAACATCCTCTTCGCCGACGGCCACGCCAGGTGGTATAAAGGCTATGACACCAATGAAATGACTTTCCGCTACGATTCCATGTCCGGCTGGCAATAAATCCTGCAAAATTTCTGTTCTCTTTTCCGTCCGGCGGACATTACTTGGTGAATGACCGAACCGGATGACCACCAGTTGCTCGCGGAATTTGCGCGGGAAAATTCCGAAGCCGCCTTCGCCGCGCTGGTGTCGCGGCACGTCAACCTTGTCTATTCCACCGCCCTGCGGAGTGTGGGCAATGCGCATGCCGCCGAGGAAATTTCGCAGGCCGTGTTCATCATTCTGGCGCAGAAGGCGGACAAGCTGTCGTCGCGCACCGTGATTTCTGGCTGGCTGTATCAAACCACACGGCTGACGGCGGCGAATTTTCTGCGCGGAGAAATCCGCCGGCAGCAGCGTGAACAGGAGGCGTATATGCAATCCACCTTGAACGAATCGCAGGCAGACGCATGGCCGCAGATCGCGCCGTTGCTTGACGCTGCGCTGGGCAAACTCGGCGACCGCGACCGCAACGCGATTGTGCTGCGGTTTTTCGAGAACAAGTCATTGGCGGAAGTTGGTGCGGGAATTGGCGCGAGTGAAGACGCGGCGAAAATGCGCGTGAACCGCGCACTGGAAAAGCTGCGGAAGATTTTCACCAAGCGTGGCGTGACGTTGTCGGCAACGCTCATTGCGGGCGCGGTTTCAGCCAGTTCGGTGCAAGCCGCGCCGGTTGGCCTGGCGGCAACCATTTCCACCATGGCGATCACCAAAGGCGCGGCGGCGGGCGGTTCAACTTTAACTTTGGTAAAAGGAGTGTTGAAACTTATGGCGTGGACAAAAGCGAAAACGGCGGTCGTTGTCGGCGCGGGAATGTTGCTCACAGCGGGAACGGCGACGGTGGTGGAGAAAGCCATTCATCCCAAACTTTCGGAAACCAATTTGTCTTGGGCAAATGACCCGAAGTATTGGCAGATAAATTCTGAAGTGATCGAGAGAGTGCCTCCAGTTTTTATTTTGAGGCCAACTCGTTTTCCTCAAGACGGCGGCAGCATGGTCTTTAGATCTTCTTCCATCAAGTATTCCAAACGGGTATCCAAGAATTCCGATCTAAAATGGTTGATGGCGTCAGCCTACGGCGGATATTCACAGCAACGGTGTGTTTTTCCATCGGACATGCCCGATGAACACTATGACTTCATGTTCACTTTGCCAGAGGATTATCAGAAAAGAATGCAGAGTGAGATGAATTCCAAATTCGGCCTGACCGCGCATATTGAAACGAGAGTCGTTGACGTCTGGTTGCTACGGGTCAAGGTTGCTGGCGCAGCGGGCTTGAAAAGATCCGATGGCACCCGCACTGACTGGATAGGCCTTCAATACGGGGCGAAAGTCCACGGTCAGGAAATTTCAAATCTTATCGGCTGGCTGGAAGGCAATTTTGGCCGGCCGATCCTAGATCGAACAGGATTGAAAGATCATTTCGACATGGATTTGAATTGGAAACCGCGACCGGGCCAGCCGGAAAAAGCCGCGATTTCGGAAACATTGCTTGATCAACTTGGCCTCGAACTCGTGCCCGGCCGCGCGCCGGTGGAAATGCTCGTCGTGGAAAAGGCAAAATAGTTTTGCGCAACGTAGCGGCTTTCGGGAGAAAGCCGCCATCTGGAAAACTCCGACTCGGTTTGCGGCGCTCTGCCGAGACGCCGCTACATCCGCCAAATAATTAAAATAGTTTGTCCAGTTTCGTGGTGGGCGGACATCATTGGGTAGATGACCGAACTGAACGACCATGAGTTGCTGGCCGAATTCGCCCGCACCGGATCCGAGGCGGCCTTCGCCACACTCACCGCGCGGCATGTGAATCTCGTTTATTCCGCCGCGCTGCGGTTCAGTGGAAATCTGCATCATGCCGAGGAAATCGCACAGGCGGTGTTCATCATCCTGGCGCGCAAGGCAGGCAGCCTGTCGCCACGCATTGTGATTTCCGGCTGGCTGTATCAGGCGGCGCGGCTGACCGCAGCGAACTTTGTGAAGGGCGAAATCCGCCGGCAACACCGCGAACAGGAGGCTTACATGCAATCCACCTTGAACGAACCGGACGCGGCGGCATGGGTGCAAATCGCGCCGTTGCTGGACGAAGCGATGGGGCATCTGGGCGAAACCGACCGCAATGCCGTGGTGCTGCGGTTCTTTGAGAACCAGACCGCCGCCGAAGTCGCCGCCACGTTGAAACTGACCGAAGCCGCCGCGCACAAACGCGTAAACCGCGCGCTGGAAAAGCTGCGGAAGATTTTTGGCAAACGCGGTGTGACGCTGTCGGCAACGCTGATTGCCGGGGCTGTGTCAGTCAACTCCGTATCCGCCGCGCCAGTCGGTCTGGCCACCACCATTTCCACCGTGGCGCTCACCAAAGGCGCGGCGGCGGGCGGTTCAACCCTGGCTTTGGTGAAGGGAGCATTGAAACTTATGGCTTGGACAAACGCGAAAACGGCGGTCGTTGTCGGCGTGGGTGTATTGCTCGCGGCGGGAACAACCATAATCACCGTCGAGAAAATAATTGCGCCAGCCGTGCCATTCATCCGAATTGAGGGAAAAGGTCAGATTGAGCTTTATACTCAACCGCCAAGGGTCATCGCAAATGCAGACATTGCGATTTTAACTGACGGCAAGTCTTATCGTATATCCATTGTTTCGAGAGGCGAAGGTAAGCTCGAAAATGACGCATACGATTTGCGGGCCGAATATGGGAGTGACGGCGTTGACTTGTTCGTGGTGTCGGACCAGCTTTCACCGTTCCACCGGACACACGAAGGCGTCGGCGGCTTTGCTTATGCGGGAAGAGTTCTCGGAAACGATAATTTTGTTCCGTTAGCGGCTCAAGCTGTTTGGCTGGCATATTGTTCGCAGAATTATTTTAGCAATTCAAACCACCAGACTGGCCTTAAATTGTTCGACAGTTTTTCAATGGTTTGGCCGGATTTCATCACCAATCAAGTCACTTCCTGGCCGGGTTCGACTTTGCCTCAAAGCATCACCGGCTGGAGTCGGAATTGGATTATGGGCGTTAGAACCAATTCAGATCAGCCAAAACAGGCAGTGGAGTTGAAACAATACCCGAACGGATTCAAAGCGTGGAAATTCACGGCCAGCGATCCCGTCATGGTTGGAAATATGCGCGTGCCGCGACAGATCATTTTGGAAACATTTTTCCCCAAGCCGCCCAATACCGCGACAACGGGCGACGAAACTCTGCCACTAAGAAAGGCCACTTTCACCGTGGATTCAGTTGAAATCGGCAAAGGCAGATTTAATCCGCTGCCGCCGGTGACGGTTCCTGATTTGCAGATAGAGGATTGGCGTTTCAAAGACTTGGCCGGGAATTTCATCATCGGTTCGCACGCCACTCCTCAAGGATGGCCGGTGCGCGGGTCGAAAGGATTCATACAAGCCGCCGCCGAAGCCAATAAACTCGCGGCAGGCGAAAACCGCGCCCTGATTCAGGCGGAATTGAAAAAGGAAGCGCAAATCATCCCGCCGCCTTGAACTTTTGCCCAGTCGCGAGCCGATTGAGAAACTCGTTGTGGAAAAGGTGAAATAGTTTTGCGCGGTGCCGTGTGTAGCAGCGGGCATCCTGCCTGCCGTAGAGCCGTGGCTTCCAGCCTGGCGGGAACAACCTCACGCACTGCCAAGCCGCTTGGAATTTTCGAGAGTCGCAAGAACGTCGTCGCCTTTTTCCGGGCGGCAAGATGCGCGCCCTCTACGGCAGGCGGGACGCCCGCCGCTACAGTGGAGCGCGGCCGTGTCGCGGAGACCAGCCGCAGCAGGTTGCCATTGCCAGACGCGGTGGCTGATTTTTACGGCAGCGGTCGTGGTCACATTGCTGCCGCTGATCCCGCCCGGCGCGGGACACAGCCATCGAAAATAGTTAAAATAATTTGTCCGGTTTGGCTGTCCCGCGGACATATCTATTAAGATGAGCATAAATAGTTTGTAACAAAACGGCTTTGGCGGTGTCTTATTAAACATGAATCTCCGGCGCGCTTTCACTTTGATTGAACTGTTGGTGGTCATCGCCATCATCGCCATCCTGGCGGCGCTGCTGTTGCCGGCATTGTCGTCGGCCAAGCAGAAGGCGTGGATGATCAGTTGCACCTCCAATCTGCGTCAGGTTGGTTTGGGCATGAAAATGTTTGCGGATGACAATAATGAACTTTACCCGAAATCCGGCGGCAACATTCCCTGGAACACCATTAATCCCAATGAGCCGAACAATGGCTGGATGCAGCAGATCATTTCCTTCACGGTGAACACGAATGTCTATCATTGCCCCGGCAATGCCCAATTGTCCCCCGACAACCAGTCGCCGTTCAATTATTTCAACGGGGTGCGGGCGGTCGTCATTGACACCGGCGGCTTTGGTTCGCTCAGGAACACGAAAATTATGTTTCCTTCCGCCTTTGTTTTATCCGGTGACACCATTGACAACGCGCAATATTTTGAGCGCGATGACTGCGACAAGGACGATTACACCCAAAATTGCGTCGGTGGCGAAGACAACGGATTTCCGGCCGTGCAATGGAAGGCCCACAGTCGCGGACAGAACCTGCTGTTTACCGACGGTCATGTGAGGTGGTATAAAAGTTACAATACCAACGAAATGACCTTTCGTTACTATTCCATGCAAGGCTGGGAATAATTTGCAATGAACCCGCGCAGCAAAATATCCGGTGGCTTCACTCTGATGGAACTGCTTGTGGTCATTGCCATCATCGCGATTCTCGCCGCGCTGCTGCTGCCGGTGCTGTCCAGGGCCAAGCAAAGGGCGCAAGGCATTTTATGTTTGAACGGCGGCAAACAAATCATGGTCGCAATGATCCTTTACGGCAGCGAAAACAATGATTTTTTCCCGCCCAATCCCGATGATGGCAATTCATTGCCCGGTTACAATTGGTGCAGCGGCGATGTTTCCACTGGCGCAGCCGATGAGTTCAATCCCGACGTGCTCAAAGACCCGAAATTAAATTTATTGATCTCCTATCTTTCCGGGAACACCTCCTTGTTTCACTGTCCTGGCGACACTCGCATGGGGCTCTATTCCGGGTCTGACCCGACCTTGACTGGCCAGACCGTGCCGGCGGCGCGCACTTTTTCCATGAATCAGGCCGTGGGCACGATTGATCCGATGTATGACAACACTGGCTATGGCGGACCGCACGGCGGCGTCCCGACGTTATCCGTCAACGGCCCGTGGCTGAACAATCAGCATGATCATCGGCGGAATTCGCCATGGTTCACCTATGGCAAATTTACCAGTATGAACCGCCCCGGCCCATCAATGACGTGGGTGTTGTTGGATGAAGACCCGGTTCACATCAACGATGCCGCGTTTGCCTTTGCCATGGCAAGTCCGCAATGGTTTGATGTGCCGGGTTCCTATCATAATTCCGGCTGCGGTTTTGCTTTCGGTGATGGACATTCCGAAGCCCACAAATGGAGGATGAGCGGGCGCAAGCAAGGCTATGGATTTAACATCGTTGATGCCGGCGACAAGCAGGACTGGCTCTGGATGCGCGAACGAACCTCGGCGGACAGCTCCGGCACCATGCCCGCGCCGTAATAATTCATTTCCACTTTGCGTTCCGGGCCGCTTGGCGGTTTAATATCGCCCACATGAAAATTGTTTTAGCTTATTCGGGCGGACTCGACACCTCGGTGCTGATGTCCTGGATCAAGGAAAAATACAACGCCGAGATGATCGGCTTCTGCGCCGACATCGGTCAGGAAGAGGAGCTCGACGGCCTCGAAAAGAAAGCCATCAAGACCGGCGCCTCCAAGATTTACATTGATAACCTCCAGGAAGAATTCGCGCGCGACTTCATCTATCCGATGATCCGCGCCGGAGCGATTTACGAGGGGCAATATTTTCTTGGCACCTCCATCGCGCGCCCGCTCATCGCCAAGCGCATGGTCGAGATCGCCAAAAAGGAAAAAGCCGACGCCATCGCGCACGGTGCGACCGGCAAAGGCAACGACCAGGTCCGCTTCGAACTCACCGCCGCCGCGCTCGCGCCCGACTTGCAGGTCATCGCCCCATGGCGCGATGAACGCTATCGCGCGGAATTCCCCGGTCGCCAGGAGATGATTGATTACTGCGCCAAGCACAAGATTCCCGTGCAGGCCAGCGCCAAAAAACCGTATTCGATGGACCGCAACCTCCTGCACATTTCCTACGAAGCCGGCATTCTCGAAGACCCGTGGTTTGATTCTTACGATCTGAAAAATCGGAATTATTTCACCACGCTCTCCGTGCTGCCCGAGGACGCGCCTAACAAACCTGAGTTTGTGACGATTGACTTCAAACGCGGCGACGCAGTCGCGGTGAATGGAAAGGCGCTTTCCCCGCTCGGCGTGATGAAGGCGTTGAACAAACTCGGCGGCAAACACGGCGTCGGTCGTGTGGACATGGTCGAGAACCGGTTCGTCGGCATGAAGTCGCGCGGCGTGTATGAAACTCCCGGCGGCGCGATTCTGCAGTTCGCCCATCGGCAGATGGAATCGCTCACCATGGACCGCGAAGTCATGCACCAGCGCGACGCGCTCATCCCGAAATATGCCGAACTCGTCTATAACGGTTTCTGGTATGCGCCCGAACGCTACGCGTTACAGGCCTACGTCGAGGAATCGCAGAAGAACGTCACCGGCACGGTGCGCGTGAAACTCTACAAGGGCAACATCATGGTCAGCGGCCGCAAGAGCCCGGTGAGCCTCTACAACCCGCACATTGCCACGATGGAAGCCGACCCGACCAAGGCCTACAACCAGGACGACGCCACCGGCTTCATCCGCTTGAACGGCCTGCGCCTGAAAGTCGCGGCGAAGGTGCATGGAAAGAATAAATAAACTACCGCAAACTTGAAGTTCCAATTTGGAACATCAAGTTTGCGCAGTAAAACGCGTGAATGAATTAGAAAACTTGAAGTCACAAATTGCGACCTTGAACGGAGTCAGAACTTGATATCGCAATTTGCGATGTCAAAGCGCAACCGGCCACAAATTGTGACCGGTTCGAAGATTTATGAACAATCAGATTGCAACCATTGTTCCGATGATACGCAGAATTCGCGGAAGGAGCGACATTCTCGATGCTGACTTGGCTCGCATCTACGGCGTGCCGACAAAAGCGTTGAATCAAGCAGTCAAACGCAATGCGAAACGATTTCCGCCTGATTTTCTATTTCAACTTACCGAGGAGGAAGCGGATTCTTTAAGGTCACAAATTGTGACCTTAAAGAGTGGTCGAGGCCAACATCGAAAATTCCTGCCCTACGCCTTCACCGAGAACGGCGCGATCATGGCGGCGAATGTTCTCAACAGTCCCGAAGCGGTGCGGATGAGCGTGTTTGTGGTGCGCGCGTTTGTGCAGATGCGCGACCTGCTCGGCAGCACGAAGGAACTGGCAAAACAACTGGCCGCGATGGAAAAGAAACTGACCGCGCGGCTCGACGGGCATGAGGTCGCCATCGTGGACGTATTGCGGCGCGTCATGGACATTCTTGATCCGCCGCCACCGCCGCCCGAACCACCGAGGCGGCGGATTGGTTTTCACGTCGAGCCGGAACCAAAGCCCGGAACCAAAGCGAAGAAAAAAGTGTGACCCGCGCGCCAGTGTCACTATGATTGCCACGACGGAAACCGACCCGGCCAAAGCCTGCAACCAGGACGACGCTATCGGATTCATCCGCTTGAACGGTCTGCATCTGAAAGTCGCGGCAAAGGTGCATGGGAAGAAGAAATAATTGGACTGCGCTTGACGCGGCTGTATTTTCAAAACATGAGTGCTGTGGAAAAAATCAAATTGGCAGCAGCCGGGCTTGATCCGGACGAACAATACGAACTGTTCCGCTGGTGGACTGGATCGGATGCGTTTCGCCAACGGCAGCTTGCCGCTTTGAAAAGCGACATTGCCAGCGGGATTGATGATTTGAATAACGGACGTTATCAGGCCTACAACGACACAAGTGTGATGCAACTGGCCGAAGATATTGGCCGGGCAGGCAGAGAACGCCTGAAAAAATCCGGCGCATGAATCAATGCTGGGTTTCAGCGGAAGCAAGGTCAGACCTGGATGAAATCTGGCTCTACATCGCACATGACAACCCGGACGCGGCAGACAAATACATCCACGCCATCATTTCGAGGTTTCCACGCTGGCCTCGATGCCGCTCATGGGACGCGAGCGTCCGGAATTGTCGCCCGGTTTGCGCAGCTTTGTTGTCGGTCACCATGTCATCTTCTATCGCCTGTTTGATGGCGGCGTTGAAGTTGTGCGGGTGTTGGACGGTGTACGAGATTTGCCGCCGCTATTTGAATGAACAAGGGAACGCCCGATGAAAGCCGCCCCGACCAAGGCCTACAACCCAGATGACGCCACCGGCTTCATCCGCTTGAACGGCCCGCACCTGAAAGTCGCGGCGAAGGTGCATGGGAAGAAGAAATAAATAAATGTTAGTCTGATGATTTTGGCAACGATGTGAATGAATCGATCGCAAAACGCTGGGTAACTGAAGGGGTATTTATAGCCTCTTTTCCTGTTGTCGGTTATGCGGTTTGCGTTGCCTACCAATCTGGCTATGCAAAATATTTCGGCATACCATCAGAACTAATCACCATTTCAATTCCAGATATTATGCGGGTTGTTGCAATCCTTGCTATGTTTGGTTTGGTTATTTTCAGTTTGTTTGACGGGGTTTATGAACTTCTTTCAGAAAAAGCAAAGCAGAGCATTGTGGTCAGAAGGTTATCACAGTTTTCCATACTGTTCGTTTTCTTTGGCATGTTCCTCTTATTTTTTGGGCTACAGTGGAAACATTGGATAGGGATTGGAATAGTATTAATGGTCTTCATGCTTGGTAACTTTGCACTGCCATTACTCACTCAAAAGAACAAGCCGACGTATGAAGAGAAGCTGAAAACCCAATGGGAGATTGACTCAAAATCAAAGTCATTAGTGTCAGCGGCAATAGAAAAACATGGACGGGCGAACATTCAACTTATATGGGGAGTTATGATGCTCTTGCTTTTGTCGTATAGTGCTGGTCAGTCCGAAGCGATTCGCAAAGTTGATTATCTAGTGGACAAATCCAAAACCAACACGGTTATCCTCGCTATCTATGATAATAAGTTTGTCGAAGCTGAATTTGATCCGATGACTTGTGTGGTTTCTCACAAATTCATAATTGGCTGTTTTTCTGATAAAGCTGAATTTCAGTTCCAAACTCAAAAAATTGGCCCTCTTAATTCTATTAAATAATCATTTGGATTTATGCCCACCGCGCTCATCCATCGCATCGGCATCGCCGCGCCGGCGGAAACGATTTATCGCGCCATCATTGTTGCACTTTCATGAAATTCGGCTCACATTCGTTTTATGAAAATTGTCAGCTTCCACAAACCCTTGCCGATTTCCGATCCCGACAGTTTTCTTGATTTGACGGCTGAGACGCCACAGCCGGCACCGCGTGATTTATTCGTGGAAGTCCGGGCGATTTCCGTGAATCCCGTGGATGCAAAAATCCGCTCCGGTGGCGGCCCCGGTCGGCCCGATGGTCAATTGCAAATTTTGGGCTGGGATGCCGCCGGCGTGGTCACTGCTGTCGGTGGCAGCGTAAAACTTTTCAAGCCGGGCGATGAAGTCTATTACGCCGGTGACGTGGGGCGCCCTGGTTCCTATGCGCAATTCCAATGTGTTGACGAGCGCATCGTTGGTCGCAAACCGGCCAGCATCGGCTTCGCCGAAGCAGCGGCGCTTCCGCTCACCACCATCACAGCGTGGGAATCCTTGTTTGACCGGCTGAAGATCCGCATGGATCCAGCTACCGCCGGTTCGCTCCTCATTGTCGGCGGCGCGGGCGGAGTCGGTTCCGTTGCTATTCAACTGGCCCGCCGCCTTACCGGCCTCACCGTCATCGCAACCGCCTCGCGTCCCGAAACGCAGGCATGGTGCCGCGAAATGGGTGCGCATCACGTGATTGACCACCGTCAACCACTGGCCGGCCAGGTGAAAACCATCGTCCCCGGCGGCGTGAACTATGTGCTGGCCCTGACCAAGACCGAAGATCACTTCGATGAAATCATCGCGGCGATGGCCCCGCAGAGCGCCATGGCATTGATCGAAAATGTGGCGCGACCGGTGGACATCAACAAACTGAAACCCAAATGCATTTCGCTGCACTGGGAATTTATGTTTGCGCGCGCCCGTTATGAGACCGCCGACATGGGCGAGCAAGGCCGGTTGTTGAGTGATGTGGCCCGGCTCGTGGATGCCGGACAAATCCGCACGACCATGCGGCAGAATCTTGGCGCAATCAATGCGGCCAATTTGAAACGGGCGCACGCACTGATTGAAAGCAGCGCCGCCATCGGCAAAATCGTGCTCGCCGGATTTTGATCCTGCGGACATTGGTAATTATGCCCACTGACCTCATCCATCGCCTCGGCATCGCCGCGCCGAATCCAAACTGATTTCAAACCATGCCACCACCAAGCCGCTTGACAGCATGGCACGCTGTTGGGCATTGTCATTCAACCACCAACCAGCCCAAGCCTTTTAAGATAGAAGGAACGACGCCATGAAACTCAAATTATATTTTGCCGCAATGTCAGTATCCGTGTTGCTGACTGCCTGCCAGCACACAAAAACATCCAAGCCCGAGGCGGTCGCGCCCGCACGGATGGCTGCGTCCGTTGCTCCGGCCGCGCCCGCTGCCGTGGCTGTGGCTGCACCGGCTGCTGCTGCCGTTTCCGCTGACGAAATCATCATCGACAACAGCGACCCCGGCTTCAAGTCCGAGGGCAATTGGACATCGGGCGCCGGCGATAATGACTTCAAGGACGGCTCCACCTATGCCAGCGGCACCTCCGCCGGCGAGGCCGCCAACACCGCCACGTGGACACCCGACATCCGGACCGCCGGCACATATGACGTGTATGAATGGCATGGCGATGATCCGAATTCAGATCACGCCACCAACACGCCGTTCACCGTCAAGTCCGATGATGGCACCAAGACCCTCATGGTCAACCTTCGCAACAATACCGGCAAATGGAACCTGCTTGGCACTTTCAAATTTGCGGCAGGCAAGGAAGGCAACGTCTCCCTCAGCAGCAGCGGTGCTGACGGCAACGTGCTCGCGGACGCAGTGAAGCTTGTTCCGCACCACTAAAAGTCGGCTTTCAGCAAGTATCTAACTCAAACCCTCCCCGCCGCGCTTGGCAGGGAGGGTTTTTCATTTCAGCACGCTGTTAATTCTCCTACCATGATCGCGCCAAGCATCCATGAAAGAATTTATGGTGACCGACCTCATCCATCGCATCGGCATCGACGCGCCGGCGGAAACGATTTATCGCGCCCTCACCACCGAGGAAGGCATCCGCGCGTGGTGGACGACCGATGTGAAGATGGACGCCCGCACCGGCGGCCGGGCGGTCTTCGGCTTCTTCGGCCATTCGACCGAGTTTCAGATGCGCATCGAGCAGTTGACGCCGCCCGCGCTCGTGCGCTGGCAATGCACCGGCGGCAGCTCGCCGGATTGGGTCGGCACGACGCAGGAATTCATCCTTGAACCGCAGGACGACGGCGAGGTCCTGGTGAAATTCTGTCACGGCGGCTGGGAACGCGGCGGCGACCATTGTTATTTCTGCAACACGACGTGGGGACATCTGCTCGTCTGTCTGAAAAATTACGCCGAGCGCGGCCTGAAGAATCCTTACTTCATTTAATTCCATTGCTTAGTCCAAGATTGGCAGTCCAGCCAGCCGGGCCAAGTTTGGTTCACGACCTCCCTCACCTGTTTCCTCCCCCCAAGGAGAGGACATCACCTTGATCGCTTCTGGATAATTCCAAACGCTTGAATCAATCCAGTCGCGGGTTGACGACAAAAGGCCGGGAGCATTACTGGGAACCGCGCGGCACGCTCGCTGCCTGGGCGGCCAGGCAGGGGCTGGAGAAAATGCAGGCGGATCGCGCCGGCAAAAGCCGGAAGCGCGTTGACGAGCTGCCCGCGTTTGACGCGAAGACCTGACAAAACCTACCCCCCCGCCCCACGTCCCGTTAACGCCAGCTTTCGAGAATGACGGCGGCGGGCGTGAGCGAGGGGTTAAAGTCAAGCATCCGGCTGGTGTCCGTGATGTTTTGTTCCGGCAGTTCCGGCACGGTGAAATAGTAGAAGGGCATGTTGGGATTGATCACCAACTGGGGATGATAGCCTTCGCTGGCCGGCCAGCGCTCCAGAATTTTATCATAGATCATACCCAGCCCGCGGGAACCGTTACCCAGCACATAGCCGCGCCTGCCATGCCGGACCTGCACCATGAAGCGGATATGGTTGTCCAAAATGATGGGATAGATCCATTCGTCCGCCGGTTGGAGCAGAGACGCTACCGGCTGCCCCAGGTAATGCGCCCGATCCGATTGCGTGACCTGGTAAACGGGGATGGGATCGCCCAGCCTGGCATCCCTTAGATTTTCGTCCGGAGCGAATCCATATTGGTCCGGATATCGATTGGCCTGATTCATGACTTCCCCAAAGCCGTCCTCGGCGAGCTTCAAACGCTTTTGCTCGGCGGTCAGTGGCAGCGATTCAAACACGGACGGCACTGCCCGGGCCGGCAATGGTTTCGCCGCCAGACGCGCGGGTTGCAGGTCCGCATGAAGGCTTATCGCATCGGCCGATGGCACGATGGCGGACATCAAAGAATCCATGAAACCGACCGACACGGGGGTGGCGGACGCCGGAGTTTCGGTTTTGGCGGACGCCGGTGGCTTGTCCGCGGGCAGGGAACGGAGTGTCCGCTTCGGTTTGCTGGCGGCAGCAGCGGTCTGGCCACCCTTCACCGGATGACGAACATGCGTGAGGCCATCAACATACCGGCAGTAGAAATAGACCGCGGGGACCAAAGCAATCACCCAAAGAGCGACCATGATTTTTCGATCGCGCTTTCTTTTGCGCGGCGGAATCATGCTTTTAAAATTAATGCCTACGGTCTGACTCATTTGTTACATCGAGAAACCAGTTTCAGAACCTGAATCTCTCAACCCGCAATTGAAGCACCCGCCAAGCCAATTTCCCCGGCACTCGAGATTAAAATGATTCCCTGCAATGCCGGCTTGTCCACCCGCTGCCTGACTAAATGGTGGCTCAAAATGCGACAGTCGGTGTTTCAAAAATGGACACCGGCAAATTGCCGGTTGAATCCAGTCGGGCAATCGCCTCTGAGAAGAATCAAATCGTTCTCCCGCCCGGCAACTCGACCACCAGTTGAACAACCAATCTCCCGCCGACAGATTTTCCTTGGCGCCCTCGAGCCTTTGCGTTCATCATCCGTTCGTTCCCCGATGAAATTCAGCCACCCCGGCCTGGTGCTGTTCACGGTCATGGCCGTCACGATTGCCGCAGCTGCCGCGATGCCGGAGGTGAAGGATCTGCCGGTCCGACCGGACCTGCCCGACGTGGTGACGATGACGAATGTGCAAGGCAGCGGACTTGAAACACCGAAATAATTAGTCTCGACGACAATTCGTGCCGCTCGTTTCAAAGTCGCCTCGTCCCCTCGACATAAAAAAGACGAACGGATTGCTCCGTTCGCCTTTTGTAGCTGCGTCTCGGCAGAGCGCAGCAAACCGTTTCAGCGGCGCTCTTCCGAGCCGCCGCTACGATTTTAGTAGCGGTAATGTTCCGGCTTGTAAGGACCATCCACCGGCACATTGAGGTAATCGGCCTGCGCCTTCGTCAGCTTGGTCAGCACCACGCCGATCTTTTCCAGATGCAAACGGGCCACTTCTTCGTCGAGTTTCTTGGACAGGCGATAGACCGACTTCTCGTATTTGTCCTTGTTCGCCCAGAGATCAATCTGCGCGAGCGTCTGGTTCGTGAACGAGTTCGACATCACGAAACTCGGATGGCCGGTGGCGCAGCCGAGGTTCACGAGACGGCCTTCGGCGAGCATGTAGATGCTCTTGTTGCCGGGGATGTGGTAGCGGTCGTATTGCGGCTTGATGTTTTCGATGCGCACGCCTTTGATTTTCTTGAGCGCGTCCACCTGGATCTCGTTGTCGAAATGGCCGATGTTGCAGACGATGGCCTGGTCCTTCATCGCCAGCATGTGCGCGGCGGTGATGATGTCGCAGTTGCCGGTGGTGGTGACATAAATGTCGCCCCAACCGAGCGTGCTTTCCACGGTGTTGACCTCGAAGCCTTCCATCGCGGCTTGCAGCGCGTTGATCGGATCGATCTCGGTGACGACCACGCGTGAACCGTAGGCACGCAGCGAATGGGCGCAGCCCTTGCCAACATCGCCATAACCGCAGACGACGGCGACTTTGCCGGCGAGCATGACGTCAGTGGCGCGCTTGATGCCGTCCGCGAGCGATTCGCGGCAGCCGTAGAGATTGTCGAACTTGGACTTGGTGACGGAGTCGTTCACGTTGATGGCTGGCACGAGCAGCTTGCCCGCGTCCTTCATCTGGTAGAGGCGATGCACGCCCGTCGTGGTCTCTTCGGAAACACCCTTCCAGTCTTTGACGATCTTGGTCCAGAGGCCGGGCTTCTCGGTTGCGAGGCGGCGCAGCAGCGCTTTCACGACGGACACTTCATGGCTGTCGCCCTTCGATTCGTAGGCCCACTTGGAACCGTTTTCGAGTTCGTAACCTTTGTGGATGAGCAGCGTCACGTCGCCGCCGTCGTCCACGACGAGCTGCGGACCGAAATCGCCGGGGAACAAAATCGCCTTGAGCGTCAGTTCCCAATATTCCTCGAGCGTCTCGCCCTTCCAGGCGAACACCGGCGTGCCGGTCGCGGCAATCGCGGAAGCGGCGTGATCCTGCGTGGAGAAAATATTGCAGCTCGCCCAACGGACATTCGCGCCGAGGGCGACGAGCGTTTCGATGAGCACCGCCGTCTGGATGGTCATGTGCAGCGAACCGGTGATGCGCACGCCCTTGAGTGGTTTTGATTTCGCGTATTTTTTACGCACCGACATCAGGCCGGGCATTTCGTGCTCGGCGATGGCGATTTCCTTGCGGCCCCATTCGGCCAGCGAGAAATCGCGGACGATGTAGTCTTTGCCCGCCGGCGTCTGTGCGGCGTATTTGGCGAAGGTTTCGCTGACTTCAGCGAGAACGCCGTCGGCTTTGCCGTTGCCGCTCAATTTGAGAACGGTGCGGCGAGCAGGAGATAATTTGATTTTGGCCATAATAGTTGAGAGTTATGCGTTGAGAGTTGAGTGAATTAAAGAGCCTTCTTGAGCGCAGCAACTTTATCCGTGGCTTCCCAGGTAAGCGCCTTGTCGCTTTTGCCGAAGTGACCGTAGTTGGTGGTCTTGCTGTAAATCGGGCGGCGCAGGTTGAGCTGGTCGATGATGTCCGACGGCTGGAAGCTGAACACGCGATTGACCGCGCGCACAATCTTGTCGTTGGCAACCGTGTTCGTGCCGAAGGTTTCGACGTGAACGCTGACCGGGTCAGGATGGCCGATGGCGTAGGCGAACTGGAGTTCGCAACGCGTCGCGAGTCCGGCGGCCACGATGTTCTTCGCGACCCAGCGGCCCATGTAAGCGGCGCTGCGATCCACCTTTGTCGGATCCTTGCCGGAGAACGCGCCACCGCCGTGACGGCCCATGCCGCCGTAGGTGTCCACGATGATCTTGCGCCCGGTCAAACCGGTGTCGCCCTGCGGCCCGCCGACGACGAAACGGCCAGTGGGATTGATGAGAAATTCAGTCTGCTTCGTGAGCAGCTTCGCGGGGAGAACTTTCTTGATGACCTTCTCGATGCAAAACTTTTCGATCTCGGCGTGCTCGACGTCCGCCGCGTGTTGCGTGGAGATGACGACGTTGGAGATGGCGACGGGCTTGTCATTTTCGTAAACGACGGAAACTTGGGACTTCGCATCGGGGCGGAGCCACGCCGCGCCGCCGGCCTTGCGGATGCGCGTGAGTTCGCGGCCGAGGCGGTGCGCGAACATGATCGGCGCCGGCATGAGTTCGCGGGTTTCGTTGCAGGCGTAACCGAACATCAAACCCTGGTCACCGGCACCCTGCTTCGCGGTCTTCTTGCCTTTGGCTTTCTTGGCATCCACACCCTGCGCGATGTCGGGCGACTGCTGCGTCACGATGACGTTGACGAAAACCTTGTCCGCATGAAACACATCGTCGTCGTTGACGTAACCGATCTCGCGGATGGCGTCGCGGGCGATCTTCACGAAGTCGAGCTTGGCCTTCGTGGTGATCTCACCGCCGATGATGGCGATGTTGGACTTCACATACGTTTCGCAGGCCACGCGGCTGAACTTGTCCTGCGCCAGACAGGCGTCCAGCACGGCATCGGAGATGGTGTCCGCGACTTTGTCCGGATGGCCTTCGCCGACGGATTCGGAAGAAAAGATGTAACGATTGCTCATGGATTATTTTGGTTTCACGCCAACAACATATTGACGTATCTGGATAGGATGATATAACCATTTCGAGAAGCGTCAAATGGTTTCTGGGAAAAATTTGGGGCGCGGCGGTGTCGTGGAGACCAGCCGCAGCAATGTTGCCAACCAGAAGGCATTCGGATTGAATGACGGCGGCTTGAAAATTTAGACACCGCTGCGGCTGGTCTGCGACACAACCGCGCCCCGGTAAATTCGTTCTTAATAATTAATCATGACCTCAACCTTGAAATCTTTGCGGGCGTTGTCCGATCAGACGCGGCTGCGCATCGTCGCGCTGCTGGAGAAGGACGAACTGTCCGTCAACGAACTCCAGGAAATCACGCGGCTTGGCCAGTCGCGCATCTCCACGCACCTCGGCTTGCTCGCGGACTGCGCGCTGGTGAAAGCGCGGCGCGAGGGCAAGCGCACGTTTTACAAACTCAATCCCCAGGCGGATTCCGTGGCGAGCGAATTCATCCAGCTCGCCATCCGCGGCGCGAAGGAACTGGCCGAGCACAACAGCGACCAGATCAATCTCAAGCGGGTCCTCGCCCGCCGCAAAGAACAGGCGCAGGTGTTTTTCAATCAAGTCGCCGGGCGCTTTGACCGTGTTTATGGACCGGGCCGCTCGTGGCAGGCGTTCGGGCATTTGCTGTTGCGGATGCTGCCGGCCATCACTGTCGCCGACCTGGGCGCAGGTGAAGGTTTATTGAGCGAACTGCTGGCGCGCCGCTGCAAGAAGGTCATTGCCGTGGACAACTCGGAAAAGATCGTGGAATTCGGCGCGGCCAAGGCGAAGAAGAACGGCCTGAAGAATCTCGAATTCCGCCAGGGCGACCTGCAGAATCCGCCGATTGAAGCGGGCAGCGTTGACCTCGTGATCTTGAGCCAGGCGCTGCATCACGCCGAGGATCCGGCGGCGGCGCTGGCCAGCGCGGCGAAACTGTTGAAACCGCACGGACAGATTTTGATACTGGATCTGCTCAAGCACAACTTCGAGAAGGCGCATGAACTCTACGGCGATCGCTGGCTGGGGTTTGCCGAAAGCGACCTGCACCGCTGGCTCGAAGCCGCCGGTTTCAAGAAGATCGAGATCAGCATCGTCGCCGCCGAGGAACAGCCGCCGCATTTCCAGACAATTCTGGCGAGCGGGGAAAAATCTTGAGCTTCGTAGGAGCCGAGGTGACGAGGCTCAAACCAAAACAAAGTTAGAGCCTCCTTACGTCGGCTCCTACTTTTTTAAACCGCCACGATGTTCACCAGCTTCTTCGGCACCACGATGATTTTCTTGACCGTCTTGCCTTCGTAATACGGCTTCGCCTTTTCATTCGCCAGCGCCAACGCCTCCAACTCCTTCGTCGTGGCGTTCACGGAGACCTTGATGACATCGCGTAACTTGCCGTTCACCTGCACGGGAATTTCAATCTCGCTCTCCACCAGCAAGGCTGGATCATATTTTGGCCACGGCGCGTAAGCCAGCGATGAAGCTGCCTGTCCAAACGTGGAATGCAACCGCGCCCAAAGTTCTTCCGCGATGTGCGGCGCGAAGGGCGCGAGCAGTTGCAGGAATGATTTCATCACCGACAACGGCTTGGTCTGCCACGCGATCGCTTCGTTGATGAAAACCATCATCGCCGAGATCGCCGTGTTGAAACGCATGCCATCGAGGTCTTCCGTGACTTTCTTGATGCATGCATGGAGCGTCTTGAGTTGGGCGGGCGTGGCGGCAATATCCGTGATCCCACCATCCAGCAGAATCAAATCCAACAGTTCTTTGCGTTGCTCTGCGTTCTCGGCGGTTGTCTCCGACTGTTCAAAAGCGGTTTCCGATTTCTCATCCACGAACAAACGCCAGACGCGGCCGAGAAATTTATAAACGCCCGCGACGCCCTGCGTATTCCACGGCTTGGTGTCCTGCAACGGGCCCATGAACATCTCGTAAAGCCGGAATGCATCCGCGCCATATTCCACCAGCACATCGTCGGGATTCACCACGTTGCCGCGCGACTTCGACATCTTCTGGCCGTCGGAGCCGAGAATGAGTCCTTGATTGACGAGCTTGAAAAACGGTTCCGGCGTGGAGACGTAGCCGAGGTCGAACAGAACCTTGTGCCAGAACCGCGCGTAAAGCAGATGCAACACGGCGTGCTCGGTTCCACCGACATACAAGTCCACACCGGGCGTTTCGTAGCCGCTGACGTTCGTCGGCGCATTTTTTCCGGAAGGAGAGGATGGCGCGGACTGACGTCCACGGCTACCCATCCAATACGACTCCACGTCCTTGCCGACGAATGCGTTTGGATTCTTTGCGTCGAGGTAACGGAGATAATACCAGCACGAGCCGGCCCATTGCGGCATGGTGTTCGTTTCGCGAATCGAACCGTCCGGGAGGTTCAACCAGTCTTTGGCCCGGGCCAGTGGTGGCTCACCACCAGCGGTGGGCTTGTAATCTTCCAGCGCCGGCGGCAATAGCGGCAACGCATTTTCCGGCAACGCTTCGTGATAGGACTGGCCGTCCGGGCTTTTTTTCCAAATGATCGGGAATGGTTCACCCCAATAGCGCTGACGGCTGAACAGCCAGTCGCGCAACTTGAAGTTGACCGTTTTTTTACCGAGACCTTTTTCTTCCAGCCAGGCGGTGATTTTCTTTTTGGCTTCGGGCGTAGGAAGGAAATTTATTTCAGGCGGAGAAAATTCCCAAGGCATTTGCTCGTTCTTTGGCAACTTGAGATTCTTTAGTCCCCATCCTTCGGGTGGCGATGAATGTGCAATCCCCTCTTCACAAAATGCTGATTTTAAGGAAGGAATTATTCCGGTAATCCTTTCGCTGCCATCCGGAAGAAGAACTGGCTCCAGGACACTTTTGGGCATTACTACTTGCTTGATTGGCAAATTGAACTTGTGGGCAAACTCCCAATCGCGTTCATCATGCGCCGGCACGGCCATGATGGCGCCAGTGCCGTAACTGGCGAGCACGTAGTCGGCAATCCAGATCGGAATCTTCTCGCCGTTGACGGGATTGATAGCGTAAGCGCCAGTGAAAACGCCGGATTTATCCTTCGCCAGCTCCGTGCGTTCGAGATCGCTTTTGCGCGCGGTATGTTCGCGGTAGTTTTCCACGGAACTCAATTGTTCCTCGGTGACAATTTCATCCACCAAGCGATGCTCTGGCGCGAGCACCATGTAAGTCGCGCCAAATAGTGTGTCGGGACGCGTAGTGAACACGCGGATTTTTTCAGGCGAACCGGCGATTTGAAAATCCACTTCCGCGCCCTCGCTCCGCCCAATCCAGTTCCGCTGCATTTCCTTGAGCGAATCGGTCCAGTCAATCGTGTCGAGATCCGCCAGCAGTTTCTCGGCGTAGGCAGTGATGCGGAGCATCCATTGGCGCATCGGCTTGCGGATGACCGGGAAGCCGCCGACCTCGCTCTTGCCGTCAATGACTTCTTCGTTCGCCAGCACGGTGCCGAGTTCCGGACACCAGTTCACCGGCGCTTCGCTGACGTAGGCGAGGCGCCAATGGTCGATTTGGCTTCGACGATAACGCATCCGTTCCTCGTCGCTGTCTCTCTTTCGTAAGTCCAACCAAAAATCATGCACCCCAAGAAGAAAGGCGCTGTCTCTCCATTCGACTTGGCGTTTGGGCGAGTCTGACAGAGCATCTTCAAGTAATTCAATTGGCCTGGCTCTTTTTAGTTCTGGATCAAAGTAGCTGTTGTAAAGCTTCAGGAAAATCCATTGCGTCCACTTGAAATATTCCACATCGGTCGTGGCGAGTTCGCGCGACCAGTCGTAGCTGAAGCCGAGGCTTTTGATCTGGCGCGTGAAGTTGGCGATGTTCGCCTCCGTCGTGACGCGCGGATGCTGGCCGGTCTTCACCGCGTATTGCTCGGCGGGCAGGCCGAACGAATCCCAGCCCATCGGATGCAGCACATTAAAACCGACTGCGCGACGATAGCGCGCGAGAATGTCCGTGGCGGTGTAACCTTCCGGATGCCCGACGTGCAAGCCCGCGCCGCTCGGATACGGAAACATGTCGAGGATGTAAAACTTCGGGGGCAACTGCGTTGCGGCCACCTTGCCGGAAAGTCCATGACGAATTCCAAATGGATGCCCCTCCGGCACGGAGTCTCCCGGATTGAAGGCGCGGAAGGCCTGCTGTTCTTCCCAGGTCTGCTGCCACTTGGGTTCGATCAAATGAAACGGATATTGCCGACGGGTGCTCGCCATAGAGCGGACATTATTGGCGGAAGCGCAGCAGCGGGGCAATCGCGGAGTTTGGGCCACGGCTTCGATCAGCGCCGCGCGGTGGCTTTTTGGATGGCGTCCCGCAGTTCCTGAAGTTTGAACGGTTTGCTGACCACCTGATCCACACCCGACATCGCCACCACGTCGTTTTTAAACATCTCGGCGTGGGCGGTGATCATGATGACCGGCTGGCCCGGCAGTCGCACCTTCAACGCCCGCGCCAGTTCATCACCCTTCATCTCGGGCATGGTGTAATCGGTGGTCACCAGGTCAAATCCGCCCCGATCGAACAAGTCCAGGGCCTCTTTGCCGCTGCCGGCCGTGATCACCTCGTGGCCGTCAAACGAAAGCATCATCCCGATCGCCTCACACACCAAGGGCTCATCATCAACGACGAGGATTTTTTTCTTGGCGGGGTTTGGCTCGGGCATAAGGGTTCTCCCTGGATCAAAGGTTGAGCCCTAAAGCGTGTGAAAGCCAGATTTTATTTTGCGGCCGCCGGCCCGGCCAGCTTTGCCCAGACCAGCCGCAAGCCTTCAAGCGTCAGGTCCGGCAGGACGGCGGAAATCTCCGGCAGCTTGGCCGCGATCAATCTGGCATAGCCGCCGGTCGCAATGACGGGCAGATTTTTTGCCCGCAGTTCACGCTTCAGTTCCCCGATTAATTCGCGCACCAGGCCGCGATAGCCCTGCACCGCGCCGACGAGCATCGCTGTTTCCGTACTTTTGCCAATAACCGATCGGGTTTCGCGGATTTTGATCTTCGGCAGCAACGCCGTCTTCTCGTGCAGATAGTCCGTCATTGCCGCCAGTCCGGGCGCGATGATGCCGCCGACGTAATCGCCGCGGGCATTCACCACGTCGAACGTCACCGCCGTGCCGAAATCCACCACGACCACGGGTGAGCCGAAGCGCTGGCGCGCAGCCACGGCATTCGCCAGCCGGTCGGGACCGATCGAATTTGGTTTTGGATAATCAATGCCCACACCCCGGATCGTTTTCGGTGTGAGTTCCAGCGCGTCGATCTTCCAAACCGCGCGCACGGTTTTGCGAACGAGCGGCGTGGCGCGCGGAACGACGCTGCATAAGATTGCGCCTTCAATCCTGGCCGCACCGGTAAATTTTCTCACCAGGGCCGCCGCGCCGCCGCCGAACCATTTCGCCGTCGGGATGTCGGTGTTCTTCAACACGCGCCGGCCATTCGCCAGGCCGATGTGCGTGTGCGTATTGCCGATGTCGAAGAGTAAAATCATAATTGAAAATCCGAATTCCGAATTCCGAATTCCGAAACAAATCCCAATGTCGAAATCCGATGCCGGATGCCCGCGCCAGCTGCAAGCCGAATTCGGATTTTGGATTTCGAACTTGCTTCGGAATTCGGATTTCTAATTTCGAATTTCATTTTTCCAGCGTCACGTCGCCGCCGATGATCCGTTCCAGGTGGCCGTGCTCGGTACGCACGAGCAGCGCGCCATCGTCGTCGAGCGATTCGGCCCGGCCGCGGATTTTGCGGTCGCCGATGAGCACCGTCACATTTTTGCCGATGGTCGCGCAGTGCGCCTCCCACTCGTCGGCGACGGCCGCGAATTTACCCGCGCCAATGCGGGCATAATCCTCGTCGAGGGCCTGCAGGATGGCCACCGCCAGTTCCGCCCGCGAAATTTTTTCGCCACTTTCCATCTTCAGCGACGTGGCGAGCTTGCGCAATTCCACCGGCAGTTCGCCGGTGTCCAGATTCACGTCCACACCGATGCCGAGGATGATGTGCCGGACACGATCCAACTCCGCGCTCAACTCGGTCAGGATGCCCGCGACCTTTTTGCCGCCGACCAAAATATCGTTAGGCCATTTGATCTCCGGTTTCAACCCGGTTTCCGCGGCAATCGCGCGGCGCAGCGCGGTAGCAGAGGCAACGGTCAATTGCGTGGCTTCTTGCGGGCGCAAATCCGGTCGCAGCAAAACGGAAAACCAAAGCCCCTTGCGTTCCGGCGAAATCCATTTGCGCCCGAGCCGCCCCCGGCCCTTCGTCTGCGATTCGGCAAAAACCACCACGCCTTCGCTCACACCGTCGCGGGCGAGTTTTTCGATCACGTCGTTCGTCGAGGTCGTCTGCTCAAAAACCTGGATGTCACGCCCGATGACCCGGGTTTTGCCGAGCCGGGCGCACAGATCATCGGCATGCAATGCGTCCGGCGAACTGACCAGGCGATAACCGAAGTGCGGCCCGGCTTCGATATCGTAATCCAGCCGGCGCAATTCCTCGATGCGCGCCCAGATGGCCGCGCGGCTGATGCCCAACTGCTCCGCGAGCTGCGCGCCGGAAACGCCGTCGGGATGGGCGCGCAGGGCGGAAAGGATTTTGGCGTCGGTGGTCATGATTTAGCAACCACGGATGGACACGGATGGACACGGATAAAAACCATCTGTGACGCAGCACGCCCGACATTTTCAACGTGATCGATGCCAGCCGCACGCTGCGGCCAGGTCTGCGGCCACAGCCGCGCTCCGTTGGCAATGGGGTCAAATCCGTGTTTATCCGTGTTCATCCGTGGTTAACTTTCAAAATCCAATCCAATATCCACCGCGCGCGCCGAGTGCGTGAGCGCGCCGACGGAGATGAAATCCACCCCGCTGCCGGCGATGGCACGGACGGTGCCGAGGCTCACGCCGCCGCTGGCCTCGGTCTTCGCGCGCCCTTTGGCGATCTTCACCGCCGAGCGCAATTGCTCGGTCGTCATGTTGTCGAGCAGGATGATGTCCGCCCCGGCATCGGCCGCCTGGGTGACCTGTTCGAGATTGTCCGCCTCGATCTCGACTTTCAGCTTCGGATAGATTCTGCGCGCGCGCTGAACCGCCGCGGCGACGGCATTGGGTTTTTCGTTCTGCAGCGCGGCCAGATGATTGTCCTTGATCAATACCAGGTCGTAGAGCCCGATGCGATGGTTGCGTCCACCGCCACAGGCGACGGCGTATTTCTCAAACCGCCGCCAGCCGGGCGTGGTTTTCCGCGTGTCGAGGATCTGCGCCCGCGTGCCCTTGACGGCTGCCACGAATTGCGCCGTGAGCGTGGCGATGCCGGAAAGGTGCTGCACAAAATTCAACGCCACGCGCTCGGCGCTTAAAATGGCGCGGGCGGACCCGGAAATGCGCAGCAGATTTTCCCCGCGCGCCACGTGGGTGCCGTCGTGAATCAGATACTCAATCTTCACGGCCGACGAGAGCTGGAGGAAGGCGGCCTTGGCGAATTCGAGTCCGGCGACGACCAGCGGCTCGCGCGCGCGCATCACCGTTTTGAAGGTCTGGGTCTTGGGGACGGTGGCGAGCGTCGTCACGTCGCCGCTGCCGATGTCCTCGGCCAGCGCGCTTTTGACGGCGGCGCGGATTTCTGAAAGGGTCAATTCCACCCGCACAAAATGGACGGGATGCGGTGAATTTGTAAATCTTCGTTTTTATTTTCGCGGGTTCATGGTTAACCTTCCGCTCATGAAAAAAGGCGTCCTGCTGGTCAATCTCGGCTCCCCGGATTCGCCGTCCGTGCCGGATGTGCGGCGGTATCTGAATGAATTTTTGATGGACGGGCGCGTGATGGACGCGCCGTGGCCGGTGCGGCGGTTCGTGGTCGGGATGATTTTGATCAACCGGCCCAAGGAGTCGGCGCACGCCTACGAAAAAGTCTGGACGAAGGAAGGTTCGCCCCTGGTCGTCACCAGCCGGCACGTGCAAGAGCTGCTGCAAAAACGCGTCAGCGTGCCGGTCGAACTGGCGATGCGCTACCAGAATCCGTCCATCGAATCCGGCGTGAAAAAACTGGCGGACCAGGGCGTGACGGACATGTTGCTCATCCCGCTGTTTCCGCATTATGCGATGTCGAGCTACGAAACCGCAGTGGTACGCGTGCAGGAAGTCGCCGCTAGGCTGGCGCCGCAGATGAAGGTGAACGTGCAGCCGGCGTATTACGACCAGCCGGATTACATCGCGGCATTGGTGGCGAGCGCGGCGGATTATTTTAAAAAGGATTACGATCATCTGCTGTTCAGCTTTCACGGCATTCCGGAGCGGCACATCAAAAAGTCGGACACCACCGGCTGCCACTGTCTCGCCACGCCGAATTGCTGCGAGACGCCGAGCCCGGCGCATGCGCAATGTTACCGCGCCCAGTGTTACAGGACGGCGGCGTTGTTCATCGAGCAGGCGGGCGTGCCGGCCGGAAAATGGTCCGTGTCCTTCCAGTCGCGACTGGGCAAGGATCCGTGGCTGAAGCCGTACACGGATTACGAATTGCCGCGGCTGGCGACCGAAGGCAAAAAACGGATGCTGGTGATCTGCCCGGCGTTCGTTTCGGATTGTCTGGAGACGATCGAGGAAATCGGGATGCGCGGCTGCGAACAATTCATGGCCGGGAACGGTCAGGAGTTCACGCGGATCCCCTGCATGAACGAGCATCCAGCGTGGATTGAAGCGCTGCAGAAGATGGTCGAGCGCTTCTGAACAGAAACGCCGGGAGCGGGCGCGATCAATCCTCCCCATTGAGGTGACGGATCGTGTTCTGGAACTTCAGCTTGACGGTTTCCCCCAAAAAGCCGAAGAGCCCCTTCTTCTTTTTCGGGTGGACGATCTGGAACGGCTCGCATTCATGGCTGCAGATGACGCATAGAAAATGCGGGTTGCCGCCCTTGCGCCGCATGACGTGGACGCAGGCGTTGCACATCACTTCCTTGCAATGCGGGCATTGGTAGGTGGCACGCACCTCGACATGCCGCGGACAGGAGAGCAGGCCGTCAGGCAAAACCGCCGGCGGCGGTGCGATCTGCGTGGGGCGTTCGAACTTGGGGATCGCCATGTTCGCATCGATGGATTCGACAAGCAGCTCCACATCGCCGAAGCGCAATTTTTGGCCGGGATCCAGCCAGGCTTCCATGACCGGCTTGTCGTTGATGAAGGTGCCGTTGGTGGAATGGCAGTCGCGGACATAAACACCGTCGGCGGTGAGGGCCAGTTCGCAGTGGCGGGACGAGATGGTCGGGTGGTCGATGCAATGCTCGCATTCCTCGTCGCGGCCGACGTGATTCACTCCCAGGCGCAACACCAGCGCCCGTTCGCCAAATCCCTCGGTTTTGATCAGCAGCCTCGCCATAATTGACTCCCTTTCGGAAAATTGGATGCAAATTAGGGGGAAAAGTTTCGCGCGTCGAGGGGAAAATTTCAAGGGTCATCCCAGCGGATTTTTCACAAATGCAAACTCCTCAACGACTTTCCCACTGATCAAGTGTTCCTGAATGATGCGCTCCAGCACTTCCGGCGTGCAGCCGTGATACCACACGCCTTCAGGATAAACGACCGCGACCGGCCCGCGCACGCACACGCGCAGACAGTTCGCCTTGGTGCGATAAACCAGCGGCTCCGCGCCGACGAGATTCAATTCCTTCAGCCGCCGCTTCAAATATTCCCACGAAGCCAGGCTGGTTTCGCGCGCGCAACATTTCGGCTCCGTGGCATCGGCGCACAGAAAAATGTGCCGGCGGAATTTTTCCAGGCCGAGCGTTTCCACGGCGGTTTGCAGTTCGTCGTTCATGGTTCACCGCGAAATACACTAAATACGCGAAAGGGAAAACAATTTAACGCAGAGGGCGCGGAGGACTCAGAGAAACGCAGAGGTTTTGCATAAACTTGGCCATCAAACATCCTTTGCGAATCTCCGCGTCCTCTGCGTCTCTGCGTTTTCATTTCAGTGCCAGAACGTCAGCCCGATCACACCCGCCACGGCAATGAGCGCGCCGACCAGCGAACGGAGGCCGATTTTCTCGCCTTCAAAAATCCGCGTCATCGGCAGCAAAATCACGGGGGTGAGCGCGACGATGGCGGTGACGATGGCGGACGGCGTTTTTTCAATCGCCAATTGGAAGCAGCTCATGCCGAGCGTCTGGCCGGCGAGGCTGTTGCCGAGCACCCACGGCCAGATGCGCCCCCATTTTTCGCGGGAGATGTGACGGGTTTTTTCTTCAAACACCCCGCCATGCGCACGGGCGGAACGCCATTTCACCACGATCAAAATGACGGCCGGCACCAGAATGCCACCCAACACGCGCTGATAACCCGTCGTGCCGGGATCGGGAAACTGTCCGGCCTCATGCGCGACCGCGAAGGCCTTGCGGCTCATCACCGTTCCGACCGCGCCGCAGGCGGCAGCGAAGAGGCAAAACGTGACCCCGAGCGACATTTCGCGCGTGGAAATCGTCAGATGATCGCCCGGTGCGAGTGCGATCGCGACGCCGAGCAGGATGAGGGCAATGCAGACCATCTCCGGCAGGTTCAGCCGGGTGCCGAGCCAGAGCCACTCGATCAAGGCGGCGAACGGCGGCGTGAAGCATTGGACGAGCAGCACGGTGCGGCGGCTGCCGAGGCGCGGCAAGGCCTGGAAATAACCGGTGTCGCCGATGCCAACGCCGAGGAAACCGCTCAATAGAAAAAGCGGAAACGCGTCGCCGGCCAGCCCGGTGCCGAAGGTGTTGGCCCACAGCCCGAGAAAAAAGGCCGCCAGACAGATGCGCCAGAGGTTCGCCTCCGCGCCGCCAATCTGTTTGGAGGAACGGTGGCCGCAAATCGCGGAAACGGCGAACAACAGCGTGGTGAACAAGGCGGCAACCATCAGGAGAAAGTGCGGATGGTTTCGACGCGGGTGACGAGCCACTGGCCGTCAACCTTCTTGAGCGTAAACTTGATCTCCTGCACGTTGAGGTCGCTGCTGCCGGCCGATCGCATCCGGGCGGTGAGATCGGCTTCGGCGGATTGTTTGTCCGGGGCGACCGTCACCAGCACGTCCACGAACTCCACCTGGAACGCGCCGCCGAACACCGCGCGCGCGGCCAGTTCGGACTGCACGATCTCGTCGCGGCTCTCGAACGTGTGTTCGACATTGGCCGGAGCCGCCAGTTTCACCTGGAGGTCCGGGTGGCAAAACCCGGCCAGCTTCTGCGCGCGGCCCAGCGCGGCGAGCGGATTCTCATTCGCGCTGAACGAGGCGAGGCGGGCGATCTCAGCCAGCCGCTGGCGGATGACTTTCTCCGGGCCGGGGAAAAAAACGGTCCAAAGCCAGATCCCTCCTGCCACGACGACGGCCAGCAATATAAGCCGGAAAAGAATTTTCATGCAGTCATAACAACACCTTGCCGACGATGTAGATTCTTTTTTTCACGCCATGTTCGTGGTCTTCCAGCGGCATGGAACGGTTGTCGCCCACAAAAAAATATTCGTCAGGCCCCAGCGTAACGGGCGGGCGATTCCAGTCGCAGGAATATTTTTCGTAGGGTTCGTCGAGAATTTTCCCGTTGATGAGGACACGGCCATCCACGAAGGCGACCGTCTCGCCGGGCAGGCCGATGATGCGTTTCATGAACAGCCCGTGCGGGCCGGTGAGCCGGATGGAGACGACATCGCCGCGCTGCGGTTCGTGCCAGAGATAGGCCAGGCGGTTGACGAGGTTCAGGGAATGATTCGGATACGTCGGCAGCATGCTGATGCCCTCGACGCGGATGGGGAGCAGGACAAAGCCGAAAGCCACGCAGAACACCGCAACCAACGCCACAATCCGGATCAACGTCAGCCTGGGATTTCTGCCAATCAACAGCGCGCGCATTTGAGCGGTTTCATCTTGAAGGTTGATCAGGTTTTGAAAGACATCGGCAGGAAACAAACCGGGTGGGGCGGACTACAAGCCGTCGTAATACTCCTCCGACCCGAGATCGGTGGTGACGGCGCCTTCGACCTTCACGCCCTTCTCCTGCAAAATTTTGGCGATTTCAGGAGACACCCAGCGCGTCGCCTTGTTTTTATGCGACACCGGCCGGATGCGGTAGCGGCCCTGCGCATCACCGTCCAAAATGCCGCGCTCCTGCATCCGGTTGAGCACTGGCTTGGCCCACTCGGGAGTTTTGTGGAACTTGGTTTTGCCGCCCGCCCGCCGGGCAATCTCCCGGTGGCTGACGTAATCCCCGCCCCAGCTTTTTAAAAACTGGAAAATATCGCGCTCTTCCGAATCCATACGGCAAGGTGGCAAACTTCCACCCGCAAGTCGAATGATTAACGGCGCGTCACTTCAGCTTCGCGGCAATGAACTGTTCCAGCTTCATCGCGTCGGCGTTGAACAGGCGGATGCCTTCGGCGGTTTTTTCCGTGGCCATCGGGTTTTCGTTGACGAGCCAGCGGAATTTATTTTCGTCCAGCGGCAGCTTCTCGATCTTGCTGTCGCGCGCGAGTTCGGGACTCAGCTTGCGGGTCAGCGGCACGGCGCTTTTCTGCAACTCGCCGAGCAATTGCGGGCTGATGGTCAGCAGGTCGCAACCGGCGAGTTCCTGGATTTCGCCCACGTTGCGGAAGCTCGCGCCCATGACCTGCGTGTGGTGGCCGAATTTTTTGTAGTAGGAATAAATCTCCTTCACCGAAAGCACGCCGGGATCCTCGGCGGGCGCGAACTCTTTTTTCTCCTTGGCCTTATACCAGTCCATGATGCGCCCGACAAACGGCGAGATGAGCCGCACCTTTGCCTCGGCGCACGCCACGGCCTGCGCGAGCGAGAACAGCAGTGTGAGATTGCAGTTGATGCCCTCACGCTGGAGGATTTCCGCCGCGCGGATGCCTTCCCACGTCGAGGCGATCTTGATCAGGATGCGTTCCCGATCAATGCCCAGGGTTTTGTAAAGCTCGATGAACCGCCGGCCCTTGGCCACGAGGGCCTCGGTGTCGAACGACCTGTTCGCATCCGTTTCGGTCGAGACGCGACCGGGAACGATCTTCAAAATTTCGGCGCCGAACAGGACGAGCAGGTCGTCCATCACGAGCGGCAGTAATGCCTGGCCGCTGGCCTTGGCCCGGTTGTCCGCGATGGCCTTGTCCACGAGGAATTGATACTCCGGCATCTGCGCGGCCTTGAAGATGAGGGACGGATTGGTCGTGGCATCCTGCGGCGCATATTGCTTGAGAGTGGCGAAATCACCGGTGTCGGCGACGACAGTGGTGAACTGTTTGAGTTGATCAAGTTGCGTGCTCATAAAATCAGGTGCTTCCAAAATACGCTGTCTCCGGGCATTGGCAAATCTTTTGAGCGATTTGGGGAAACATCGAACATACAATTGACGGCTTGCGGCGAATCGTTCGATGTTGAGATTCAAGGTTGAAGGTGCTTTGTCTTCATCCTGAGAACATTTTGACACTTCGCCTGCACCGCGTAAACTTCCGGCGAATTTCATATGCCCACTCATTATCTTGCTTGCGACCTCGGCGCGGACAGCGGTCGCCTCATTCTCGGCACGCTCGACGGCGGCAAAATCTCCCTCGAAGAACTCCATCGTTTTCCCACCGGCGCGACGAAAGTGGCGGGCGCGTTGCACTGGGAATTGGACCGGCTCCTGAACGAGTTGAAGGCCGGCCTCAAAAAAGCCGCCGCGCGCAACCTGCCCATCGCCGGCATCAGCACCGATTCGTGGGGCGTGGACTATGTGCTCCACGACGAACGCGGCCTGCCGCTGCTGCCGGTCTGGTGCTATCGCGACGCCCGCACCGCCGCCGGCGTGGAGATCGTGAACGGGAAAATTGACCGGTCGAAAGTTTATTCCGAGACCGGCGTCCAGTTCATGGCCTTGAACACCATTTACCAGATCGTCACCGAACCGGCCGAACGGCTGGCCGGAGCGAAGCAACTGTTGCTCATCGGCGACGCCTTCAACTTTTTCTGCTCCGGTGTGGCGCGCAACGAAGTCTCCCTGGCCAGCACCACGCAGCTTTATAATCCGCAAACCCGGACGTGGTCGAAGACGCTTTTTGCCGCGCTCGGTTTGCGCGAAGACTTGTTCGCGCCGATTTGCGCGAGCGGCACGCGACTCGGGCCGATGAAGGCCAGTCTCGCAACCGAAGTCGGCCTGCCGCCAATCGAAGTCATCGCCACCTGTTCGCACGACACCGGCGCGGCGGTCGCCGCCGTTCCGGCCAGCGGCGGGAATTGGGCTTACTTGAGTTCCGGCACCTGGTCGCTCATGGGCGTCGAGTCGCCCGCGCCCATCATCACCGACCTGTCCCGCTCGCTTGGTTTCACCAATGAGATCGGTTACGGCAACTCCGTTCGGCTGCTCAAGAACATCGTCGGCCTATGGCTCATCCAGGAATCGCGCCGTCATTGGGCGAAGACGGGCAAAAAAATGGAATTCGCCGAACTCGAACAGCTGGCGGTCGCGTCCGCGCCGTTCGTCTCGCTCATCAATCCCGATGACGCGCGGTTCCTGAGTCCGGACGACATGCCGAACAAGATCGCCGACTTCTGCACCGAGACCGGCCAGCCCGTGCCGGCCGACATTGGCGCGTATATGCGCTGCATCTACGAAAGCCTCGCGCTGTTCTACCGCCACACCCTGCGCAAACTCGAACGGCTCACCGGCAAAAAGATCGAACGCCTGCACATCGTTGGCGGCGGCAGCAAAGACGCCACACTCAATCAATTCGCCGCCAACGCGCTGAAAATTCCCGTCATCACCGGGCCGACCGAATGCGCCGCCCTCGGCAATATTCTGGTGCAGGCCATCGCCCTCGGTCATGTGGCATCCCATGCCGCCGCCCGCGAGATCGTCCGGAATTCTTTCGAGCCGAAAACGTTCACGCCGCAGGATCCCGCGCAATGGGACGCGGCGGCCAAGCGGTTTGAAAAATTGCTGAGTTGAAAATTCACAAGCTTCAACCTCGACCGATTGTAACCGCGGGACAAATCGGGGCTATCACGTAGCGCAGGTTGGCAACCTGCCGTGTCGCCGATTGGTAATCGGCAGACCGTCAAAACGCCATCAGCATCGGGCTGGCCGCACCCTGCGGATTGCCAATCCGCGATACAGCCGACTGCCAGTCGGCGCTACACGCGGTGTTGCCAAGCTGCCTCCGTGTTCCACACGAATCGCCAGTTTGAGGTGGATTTGCACCGGTTTTCTGCGACACTGCCCGCCCATTATGACTCCGCTCGTAAAACTTTTGCTCGAAGGCAACCGCCTGAACACCGCACAGATGGCGCAAGTGCTAAACCTGTCCGAAGCCGAATTGAACGGCCAGCTCGACGCCCTCAAAAAGGAAGGCGTGCTGCTGGGCTTCCGGCCCGTGATGAATCTGGCGCTGGAGGACGCCGAACTGGTCCGCGCCGTCATCGAGGTGCGCATCACGCCCGAGCGCGGCGGCGGCTTCAACCGCCTGGCCGAGCGCATCAGCAAGTTCGACGAGGTGGAATCCTGCTACCTCATGTCCGGCGGCTACGACCTGCTGGTGTTCGTCAACGGCGCGAGCCTGCAAAAGGTCGCGGCGTTCGTCTCGGAAAAACTCTCCACCATCGAGGGCGTGCTCTCCACAGCCACGCATTTCATGCTGCGCTCCTACAAGGAACACGGCTTCCTGCTCGGCGGCAAAGTCGAGGAAACGGAACGGCTCAAGGTCGCGCCGTGAATATTTGATTCATGATGTTGGATCAAAAACCAGTCAGACAAAGTTTGTTGCTTCGCTATGTGCCGCGACTAATCGTGGTAATTCTGGCAGGGCTCGGTTGGCATTGGGGGCATTGGCCGGGTGCAATCACCGGTTTTGGCATCGGATGCGCCATCGGATTGTTTTCGTGGATGGCCATATACTATTTTCTGAGAAAGAAACAATTACAGCAACGGTCGCAGGAAATCTCTGGTCTGTCAGATGAACAGCTAAAAAAAATTGCCGCCGATCCTGCGAACCGTGACATAGGGTTTGCCATCGGCGAACTTGAACGTCGTGGAATAAAAAATATCCGTCCAACCGTTCAATCGCTTTTTGATCTTTTGACTTCTGACAATGCAAATAAACGGGCCTTGGGGTTTTCTCAACTTTTTGCCATTTACCCGGACACCTTTGCAAAGATTGTAAAAGAGGGCTCGTCATCAAGTGATGCCCCGGAAGTTTGGCGGGAAAGAATTTCTGCCCTGCGCGGGCCGAGCCAATGCAGCATTTGAACAGCGATTTCATGGACCAGTCCCGCTTCATCGCCAAGCACGTCGTCAACCTGCCCAAGTCGGGCATCCGCGATTTAATCATGGCGAATCCGCAACCATTGAATGGCGGGCGGCGGTTATTAAATCCATCGAATTCGATGGATTTGGAATACACATTGGTCTCTGCCTCGGTTTTAATTCCGTCGAATTCGACGGGATTAGAATTGGCAACCGGCGTCGCGTCGAACCACTGAAGCCATGAGCAAGCCCAAGAAATCCGTCATTGAAGTCCAAGGCTCAGCCATCACGGTCGTGGCCAAGGACGCGGGGGATTTTATTTCGCTCACGGACATGGCGAAAAAATTTGGCGACGACATCCTGATCTACAGTTGGATGCGGAATCGCAACACCTTGGAATTCATCGGCGTCTGGGAGCAGATTCATAACCCAAATTTCAAAGGTATCGAATTCGAGACCTTTAGAAATCAGGCCGGTTTGAACAGCTTTTCGCTGACGCCGCGCAAATGGATCGAAGCTACGAACGCCATCGGGTTTCAGTCGCGGGCCGGTCGTTACGGCGGTGGCACGTTCGCGCACAAGGACATCGCGTTTGAGTTCGGCACTTGGTTAAGCCCTCAGTTCAAACTCTATCTCATCAAGGAATTCCAGCGGCTGAAGGAAGACGAAAACCGCCGGCTTTCGCTCGCGTGGAATCTCAACCGCACGTTGTCGAAGCTGAATTATCGCATCCACACCGACGCGGTGAAGGCGCACTTGATCCCGCCGGAAGTTATGCCCGCCCAGGCGGCCATCACCTACGCGACCGAGGCGGATTTGCTCAACGTCGCGCTCTTCGGTCACACGGCGAAGCAATGGCGTGACGCCAATCCCAAGTTGGAAGGCAACGTCTGCGACTATGCGGGTGTCGAACAGTTGCTGGTCCTTGCGAACATGGAGGGCATGAACGCCGAGTTCATTCACATGGGACTGCCACAAAGCGAACGGTTGAAACGGTTGAACCAAATCGCCATTCGCCAGATGCAGGTTTTGACTTCATCCAATTTGAAGGCCTTGCCGGGCGCGAAGGAGGATTAATTCCCAAAGCACACCACACCCGGTAATCCTCTATTCATTTGCTGAATACAGTTGAGTCTTTTACCCTTAAAAATTAAATGGACCAGTCACGTTTCATCGCCAAGCACGTCGTCAACCTGCCCAAGTCGGGCATCCGCGACTTTTTTGACATCGTCGCCAAGATGAAGGACGCCATCTCGCCCGGCGTCGGCGAACCGGATTGCGCGCATAAACCCTGAAAACATTTGGAAACGGCCAGCAATTTGAAATCTTGTGAACCAGTTCTCATTTCAAATAAAAATCAACGGCGAGCCGCACACGGCAGATCTTCGGTTCGCCACCAAAGCCGAACTGCAACGCTATCATCAGAGCCTCGCGCCGTTTGCGCGGGAATCTTCCACCGCCATCCGGGAAGCCGTCGAATTCACGCGGCTCGCAGCCAAACGCTGGCGTTATTATTTCAGCACCGATGAAGCAGTTGAAAGCTTCGGCCAGCTTCGCGAGGAAATGCGCCGTGACAAAAAATGTGAGGTGGCTTTCATCATGGTCGCCACCATGCGGCAAGGCCGGCAGAATCTGCCGGTTGGCCTGGCGTATTGCCGCCGGACTTGGTGTCATCACCTGGCGTTGGATTTTCCGGCGTTGCATCCGCGCGCCTTGGATCAAGCGTGGCGCGTGAGCGGTATCGGCAGCGGAATTATTTTCGGTCTGGTGCAGCTGGCGGGAGCCTTGCGCATCCGGCGAATCTGGGGTGAGGCCACGGTCAACTCCGCGCCGTTTTACGAAAAGCTGCTGGCCGTTTCTCCGGTCCGTGATTTGTTCGTCATTGAGAGGCAGGAAATGTCTGCCATCACCAAACGCCAGAACCAAATTAACCGTCCAGCCCTTGTCAGCCGGGGCAAGATTGGACTACACTGACGCCATGACAGTGAAGCGGACAAAATCAGTGAGTCTGGAAGAGCTTTGGGATTACGAAGCCACGCACCCCGTGGTTTTCGCATCACCACGCGCATTGGCTGAAGCGCGCCTCATCGCGGACATGAACCGGACGCAGCGCAATCGCCGCCGTCACAGCCGCCGCAACGGTGTTGCCCTCGGCACATCGCGCCGCAAGCTGGCCGCCGCGTAAGTTTTCCATCCTTTGCTGAATTCAAAATGGACCAGTCACGTTTCATCGCCAAGCACGTCGTCAACCTGCCCAAGTCCGGCATCCGCGATTTTTTCGACATTGTCGCCAAGATGAAGGACGCCATCTCGCTCGGCGTCGGCGAACCGGATTTCGACACGCCCTGGCACATCCGCGAGGCCGGCATTTACGCGCTCGAAAAGGGCAAGACGCATTACACGTCCAACCTCGGCCTCATCGAACTGCGTCGCGCCATCAACAAATACGTCGAGCAGAATTTCAACGTCAGCTACGCGCCGGAAAACGAGGTCATCATCACCGTCGGCGTCAGCGAGGGGCTCGACCTCGCCTGCCGCGCGCTCATCAATCCCGGCGACAAGGTCATGTATCACCAACCGTGCTACGTGAGCTATTCGCCGAGCATCACGCTCGCGCACGGCATTCCCGTGCCCGTGCCGACGTTCGCCAAGGACGGCTTTGCGCTCACCGTGGACGCGCTCCGCGCCGCGTGGCAGCCGGGCTGCAAAATTCTCATGCTCAACCTGCCCTGCAATCCCACCGGCGGCACGTGCGACCGCGCGCAGATTGAGGCCATCGCGAAGTTCGCGGTGGAAAAAGATCTCATCGTGTTGAGCGACGAAATCTATTCCGAGCTGACGTTTGAAGGTGTGCACACGAGCATCGCCAGTTTGCCCGGCATGAAGGAGCGCACGATTTTCCTGCACGGATTTTCCAAGGCGTTCTCGATGACCGGCTGGCGCATCGGCTACGCCTGCGGCCCGGCGACGCTCATTGAGGCGATGATGAAGGTGCATCAATACTCGATGCTCTGCGCGTCCATCATCGCGCAGGAAGCGGCGATCGAAGCGCTCGTGCGCGGCGAGGACGCGATGAAAATGATGCGCGACCAGTATCATCGCCGCCGAGATTTTATCGTGCGCCGGTTCAATGAAATCGGCTTGAAATGCCATCTGCCGCGCGGCTCGTTCTACGCGTTCCCGGACATCAGCAAGACCGGCATGAACGAAAAAGATTTCGCCATCGGCCTGTTGCAGACGGAAAAAGTCGCGATTGTTCCCGGTTCGGCCTTCGGCGAAAACGGCAAAGGCTTTTGTCGCGCGTGCTTCGCGACGAGTTACGAACAGCTCATCGAGGCGAGCAACCGCATCGAGCGGCATGTGCAAACGCTGGCGAAGAAGCAGTGACGTTTTTGCAGGCCCGCGACGGCCTTCCATCGTCATCCAATCGACAGTGTCGCCCGCAAAACGGCGCTGAAGCACGCGCAGTCCAGACGCTTCGCGCCGTTGAAAGCCCTCGGACCGCGCGGAGCGTCTGGACTGCGGCGGTTCACCGCCGCTCTCACTAGCATTGCGAAATCTCCCGTTGTTTGTGAGCGACACGATTCACCATCATTCTTGACAAAACGACCGGCAGGGGGAACTGTTGACGGTGGATTACCCCAAAGAATGAAGCTGGATTCATCATCGCTATCTTGGGCGACGCCTGCGGGCGTCTTTCAATTTCCACCCGTTGGATTCCGCTGCCGGTCGAATTGCTTTTATTCCCATATTTAACTTTTTCAAAAGGTGTCCCGTGCTTAATCATCCAAACAACAATCGTGGCCGCGTCTGGCTCCTGCTGGGCGTGTGTCTGACGCTCCTCGCCACCGGATCCGGTCGCGCGCAGATGGTGGATCTGAACAGCAACCTCATGAGCGATGTCTGGGAATGGGTCTATAATGCGAACGGCGTTGACCCGAATGCGGACTCGGATGGCGACGGGGTCATCAACAAGCTGGAGGCACTGGCAGGCACCAATCCGTTCGATGCGAATTCTGTCCCGAAGATCTCCTTCGCGGGTTATGCGGCGACCAACTTCAGCGTGACCCTGTCAAACGCCTGGGGGAAATTTTATCAATTGCAGAGTATCACGAATCTTGGCAGCACCAATTGGGTGAATGAGACCAATCTGATCGCCCGCAGCGGCATGACGTCCACGCTGACCGTGCCGGCCGACGCGGCGACGAAATATTTCCGCATCAGCGTGGCGGATGTGGACACCGACGGCGACGGCGTGAGCGACTGGGAGGAATACAAACTCGGCCTCGACCCGTTCAGCGGCGCAAACAACGGACTGCTCGACTTCAACGGCCAGTTGCTCGGCGACTATGCGTATGTCACCAACAAACTCGCCTCGCAAAATGTGATGTCCATCAGCGCGCCGGATCCGGTCACTTATCAACCTGACCCCGGACAAAGCGCGACCGATCTTGGAGTTTTCACGGTCACGCGCGGCGGGTTTCCGCTGAACTCGATCACCGTGGGGCTGGCGCTCAACGGTTCGGGGGCGGGCTTTGCGACGCCGGGGGTGGATTATCTCGGGCTGCCCGGCTCCGTTGTTTTGGGAGTCGGCGTGAGTTCGGTCAACCTCAACGTGACACCGCTGGCGAACACCAACCTCGTCGCTCCGGTGGTCGTGCCGTTGCGGCTGGTGGCCGGGCCCAAATACACACTCGGCGCCATTGGCACCAACGCGGGCGTGTTGATTTTCCCCTCGATCACGCCGGACGGCACGGGACTGGTCGGCCAGTATTTCACCAACGCCAACACGACCTTTTCCAACACCAACAATTTCAACACGAACAACCTGATCCTGACGCGGATTGACCCGGCGATCGATTTCAACTGGACGAATGGCACGTCGCCCAACCTAAGCAACGCGGTTTATACCGTCCGCTGGCTGGGCCAGGTGCAGCCGCAGTATTCGGAGACGTATTTTTTCGTGGCGAGAACCGCCGACGGCGTGCGGCTTTTAATCAACGACCAGGTCATCATCAGCAACTGGCTGACGCGAACATCCGCAGCGGACTCGACCTCCGTTCCCATCGCCTTGCAAGCCGGTGTCCGTTACGACCTCAAGATGGAATACTTCACCACCGGCGGGGCGGCCTCGGCGCAACTGTCCTGGTATAGCGACAGCCAGCCCAAGCAGGTCATCCCCGGCAGCCGGCTGTATCCGACAAACAGTGTGGTGGGAGTCATCGCACCCACGGTGATCACCAGTCCGCTGACAGCAGTGGCCTTTCTCAGCCAGCCATTCACCAATGTGGTGACGGCGGCCAATTCGCCCATCGGTTTTTCGGCCAAAGGTCTTCCGCCCGGGTTGAACATCAACACGACCAACGGCGTCATCAGCGGCATGCCCACGCTGGCGGGTGATTTTGCAGTCACCCTCACCGCGACCAACGCGGCCGGCATCGGCTCGGCCATGCTGGATCTGCAAGTGCTCTCCACCGGCAGTTCGGTGGTGCGCGAAGTCTGGCTGGGCGTTCCCGGTGTCAATGTCTCGGACATCCCGCTCGACACACCGGCCACACTCACCAACACGCTCACCACACTGGAAGTTCTCCCGGATTCTGGCGACAATTATGGCGAACGCATCCGCGGCTACATCACGGCGCCGATGACGGGGAATTATTATTTCTGGGTGGCGGCCAGCAACGCGGTGGAACTGTGGATTTCCAATGACAGCGAACCGGCCAACAAGGTCCGGCGCAATTTCGTCCCCGCAAGCGGCACCGGTGTGCGCCAGTGGACGAACCAGCCCAGCCAGAAATCACCGTGGCTCGCACTGGTGGCGGGGCGGAAATATTATTTTGAAATCCTGCACAAGGCTGGTGTCGGCACGGGCGACAACCTCTCCGTCGGCTGGCTGCAGGATCCAGCCGGTACCAACACAACGCCCGCCGGCGTGGTGCCGGGCTATGTGCTGTCGCGCTATTATCCCACGCCGCCCGTATTGATTCCGGGAACCTTGTATACGGCGAACCTGCTCGCGTTGCCCGGGGTCAATAGCATCGCCGTCGGTTCGGCCACGTTGCGCGTCAGCACCGACGGCACGCAGGCGATCTTGAATTTCCAGATGAACAACCTGGCCGGCGCGGTCACGGCCGAACACATCGATGCCGACCCGTATTTGAATAATCCCGCCGTGCCGGAACTGTTCGACATCTCCGTCGCGCACCCGCAGGCGGACGGCAGCTATGTCTGGAAGATCAAGGACGTTTCCCCGCTGACGGCGGCGGACATCCTCGAAATCCTCAACGAAGGCAAGGCCTCCATCAAAATTGAAACGTCCTTTGCGGCCGGTGGCGAAATCGGCGGACACTTCACGCTCGCGAACGGTTCACAGACCTTCACCCCGCCCCCCGCCCCGCCGGCGTGGGCGGATGATTCCGCGGATGCGAACGGCGCCGTGCGCTTCCTGACCCAGGCAACATTCGGCGCGAGTTCCAACGACATCGCGTCCGTGCAATCACTTGGTTACGCCGGCTGGATCGCCAACCAGTTTTCCCTGCCGGTCACGCATGCCGTGCCGGTCGTGGTCGCCAACAAGAGCGCCGACCCGTCGAACCCCTGGCCCAGCTCGGACTGGTTCAACACGTGGTGGCGGAATTCCGTGACCGCGCCGGATCAATTGCGCCAGCGCGTCGCGTTCGCGTTGAGCGAGATCATGGTCGCCTCCGAGACCGGCACGTTGCAGGATCACGCCGATGCGCTGGGCTATTACTACGACACCCTGCTGGACAATGCCTTCGGCAATTTCCGCGCCCTGCTCAAGGCCGTCACACTCACGCCGGCGATGGGGGTTTATCTCAACATGCAGGGCAACGACAAGGGCAACCTCATCACCGGCACGCACGCGAATGAAAATTATGCGCGCGAGATCAACCAGCTCTTCTCGATCGGCCTGTATCGCCTGTGGCCGGACGGCTCGCTGGTGTTGAATTCGTCGGGCAATCTCGTGCCGACCTACAATCAAGACGTCATCGACGGCTTCGCCGCCACCTTCACCGGCTGGAGTTATTACCAGACCAATCAGGCGACCGGACGACTGCCAGCCAACTTCCCTTCCGTCGTGATTTACACGAACCCGATGGTTCTGGTCCCGTCCCATCATGACCTGAATTCCAAATTGTTGCTGGACAATGTCGTGCTGCCGCCCGCGCTGGGCACCGCGGCGGTGAATTCCACCTCGACGAACGACGCCTACTGCTCGCAAGATCTGGAGCAGGCGCTGGATGTGATTTACAACAATCAGAATGTCGGGCCTTACATCTGCCGCCAGTTGATCCAGCGCCTGGTCACCAGCAATCCGAGCCGCGATTACCTTTACCGGGTCGTGCAGAAGTTCAACGACAACGGCGCCGGCGTGCGCGGCGACATGTCGGCCGTCGTGCAGGCGATTCTCCTCGACTACGAGGCGCGCAGCACGAACCTGCTGGCCAACCCGACCTACGGCAAACAGCGCGAGCCGCTCCTGCGGGTGACCGCGACCGCGCGCGCGCTCGCTGCGCCGGCGAGCCAGGCCGGCACTTACGCCGAGACCGGCAACCAGACGAACACCATCACCACGCCCTTGCCGCACCGGCTGAACAACGGCGACATCGTGGCCTTGAGTTTCACGGACACCTCCGGCAATCCCGCGCCGCCCAGTCAAAATTACACCGTGACCGCGACGGGTCCGACCACGTTCACCGTGAATGTGCCGAATCTTTTGTTCGGCACGTATACCCAGACCAACAGCGTCATAACCGTGAACATCAATGGTCATGGTCTGGTCACCGACGACCTCTGCTACGTCGTGTTCACCAGCGGCAGCGGGGTGACCAAACGCTATCAGATCCTGTCCGCACTCAACGGCAACCAGTTCACCATCGCCACCACGAACACCGCCGGCAGTGCCGGGACTTGTTTGATGCCAAAACTGGCCGCCGCCGGTTATGTGCAAAGCGGCAACACTGTCACCGTCAGTTGTGCCGCCGCACATGGACTGGTCGCCAACGAATTATTTTACATTCCGGCCAACGGCGTCCTGCTGACCCCCAACATTTACTCGGTCAGCAGTGTCATTGATCCCACTCATTTCACCTTTTTGGCCAACGCCAACTCCACGACCCAGAGCGGCTTCAGCCTGTATCCGCTCGGTTCGCCGCCGCCGCCGTTGACGCGCGCCGGCAACGCCCTCGTGCAATGGAGCACCTGGAAAATGGGTTACACCGACAGCGACGCCAGCTACAACCTTGGTCAATCGCCGTTGAGTCCAAACACCGTGTTCAATTTCTTCTTCCCGAATTATCAATTCCCCGGCGCGTTGTCGGCGGCCGGCCTGACCACGCCGGAGTTTCAGCTCACCTCCGACACCAGTGTGGCGTTGCAAATGAATTTCCTGGAAGCCGGCATCCTCAAAAACACCGGCAACACAAATGGCTTGAGCAGCTTTGCCGGTGACGGCAGCGCCAACGGCTCGATCGTCCTCGACATCAGCCCGTGGATGCAGATGAACTACACCTCCGGCGTGAACGTGCCGGTGCTCGTGGACAATCTGAACACGCTTCTGCTGGCGGGACAATTGTCCGCCGCCGCCAAGACGAACATCATCAATTACGTCACCAACACCACGAATTTCCCCTATACCACGCCGGTGCCGATGGCCTCGCAGATGCGCGACCGTGTCCGCGCCGTCGTCCATCTCCTCATCTGTTCGCCGGACTTTACCATCCAAAAATGATTTTATGAACGAGAAGAACATTTCCGTCCTCACGCGCCGGGACTTCATCCGTCGCGCCGCGTGCGCCGCCGTCGGCACCGCCGCGATGACCTCGGCCATCCGCGACCTGCGGTTCATGAACGCCGCCATCGCCGATCAATCCATTCCCGCAGATTACAAGGCGCTCGTCTGCATTTTTCTCGCGGGCGGCAATGACTCGAACAACATGATCATTCCGACGCTCAGCTCGGAATACGGCAACTACTCCTCCATCCGCGGGGCCAATCTTGCACTGCCGCAAAGCGGACTGTGGAACCTCCAGACACCTGGCACGGCTGGCAGTTACGTCAACCCCGCTCCCGGCGGTCCGAACAGCCAATACGTTTACACCGACCCCGCCGGGCACAATTTCGGCCTGCACCCCGCCTGTCCCCAGCTGGCGCAACTGTTCTACGAGGGCAAGCTCGCCGCGCTGTTCAATACCGGCACGCTTATTTATCCGATCACCAAGGCACAATATGCAGACGTCACGAAACGGCCGCCGCAGCTTTTTTCCCATGCCGACCAGGTGACGCAATGGCAGACCTCCATCCCCGACCAACCTCCGCTCACCGGCTGGGGCGGGCGTTGCGCGGATCTCTTGAACGCGGCGAACACCAATTCCACCATCTCGCTTTCCGTCTCCATCGCCGGCGCGAACACGTTTGAGATCGGCAACGCCGTCTCGCAATACGCCGTCTCCACCAGCGGGGCGATCGCGATGCAGGGCGTCAGCGGCGCCCGGCTCGCCGCGCTCACCAACATCCTCGGCCTGCCCTATCCGAACATGCAGGCCAAGGCTTACGCCGACGTCGCCGCCCACTCCATCAACACCGGCACACTGCTCAACACCGCCATCACGAACACCCAGGCGGCGAATTATTGGACCAATGCCTTCCCCTCCACCATCGTCGTGCCGAACGGTGGCGGCACGGTCGGGAGTTCCAGCCTGAGCAAGCAGTTGCAGATGGTTGCGCGGCTCATCGAAGCCGGCAACCGCGCCGCCGGCAGCCCCACGAACGGTTTCGGCATGAAGCGCCAGATTTTCTTCTGCCAGGTCGGCGGCTACGATCTGCACAGCGGCCAGACGAACTACGACACCAACAACCCCAACCGGGTGATGATCGGCGCGCACGCCAACCTGATGGCGGAATTGAGCCAGTGCATGCTTGCCTTTCAGCGCTCGATGGAGCAACTCGAACCGCTTTACCCCGGCATCGCCAGCAAGGTGACGACGTTCACCTCCAGCGATTTTGGCCGCACCTTTCCCACCAACGGCGTGGGCAGCGATCACGGCTGGGGCAGCCACCACCTTATCATGGGCGGCGGGGTCAAGGGCGGACAAACCTATGGAAAATTTCCCACGCTCACCGTCGGCGGCCCCGACGACACCAGCACCGGCCGCTGGATTCCGACCACGGCCATCGACCAGTATTTCGCCACCATCGCGACCTGGTTCGGCGTGGACAGCGGCAACCTCGCCACCGTTTTTCCGAACATCGGACGCTTCGCCACGCCGGACCTCGGATTCATGAAAGCTCCCTGAGATGAAAAAATTCTGGGCTGTTCTGGCTTTCATCGCCATCGTCGCGGGATTGCTCTTCTTTTTCAGATCGAAAAATCCCGCGCCAGAAACCCTGGCAAACCTGACCGCTTCGAACGCGACCACGGGCGCGATGATGCCCAAGGAAAATTCCGCAACCGCCGCCGCGCCGAAGAATTCTGAAAGGGTTCCGCCGATGGCTTCCGCCAGTCCCGGCTCAACTCCGGCAATCGGCGTGGCGGTGCGCCCGCCCGCGCCCAATCCAACTGCGCCGGTCATGGAAGTTTCCAGCCTGCCGCCGCTGACCGTTTTGGACAATGCCCGCGTGGTCATGAAAAATTACGGCGCGACGTTCGGCGAAAACCCCGTCGGCACCAATCCCGAAATCACGGAAGCATTGATGGGCAAGAATCCGAAAGGCATCACCTTTGTCACGGCGGCATCCGGATTGCGCGTGAATGCAAACGGGGAAATGGTGGACGCCTACGGCACGCCGTTTTTCTTTCATCAACTTTCCGGCAAGGAAATGGAAATCCGTTCGGCGGGTCAGGATCGGAAAATGTGGACGCCGGACGACTTGATCACCCGGTGATCTTCCGTTTATCCAGTTCGGTCTCCAGCCCCTCAACCTCCAAAAACCCTTGCAGATGGCGGATGCGCGTGGGGTGGCGCATTTTGCGGAGCGCCTTGGCCTCGATCTGCCGGATGCGCTCGCGCGTGACCCGGAATTGCTGGCCGACTTCTTCCAGCGTGCGCGCGTTGCCGTCGCCCAGACCGAAGCGCAGTTCCAGAACTTTCCGCTCGCGTTCGTTCAGGCTGCACAGCACGTCGCCGAGTTTGCCCTTGAGCAGGCTGAAACTCGTCATGTCGAGCGGACTTTCGGCGGCCTTGTCTTCAATGAAATCGCCAAAACTCGCATCGTCACTGTCACCCACGGGCGATTGCAGCGAGATCGGCTGCTGCGACATCTTCAAGACGGCGCGCACGCGTTCCACGGGAATTTGCAGTTCATCGGCCAGCTCCTCCGGTGTGGGTTCGCGGCCGAAATCCTGGATCAGCCGTTTCTGGATGCGCATCAGCCGGTTGATGATCTCGATCATGTGGACCGGGATGCGGATGGTGCGCGCCTGATCCGCGATGCTGCGCGTGATGGCCTGGCGAATCCACCACGTTGAATAGGTGGAAAATTTGTAGCCGCGCCGATACTCGAATTTTTCCACCGCCTTCATCAGGCCGATGTTGCCTTCCTGAATCAGGTCCAGAAAGGACATGCCGCGGTTCGTGTATTTTTTGGCGATGGAGATGACGAGGCGCAGGTTGGCCTCGACCATTTCAGTCTTGGCCTGGATCGCGTGCGTCGAATAATCGCGCAGTTCATCGAACGACTTCAGAAAATCATCCGCCGGCATGCGCACAAATTCCTCGAGCGCGCGGATTTTTTGCTTCTCCGCCGCCACCAGATGCTGCTGGGCGCTGGATTCGCGCGCCGCTTCAGCCTCGGTGAGCGCGCGCAGACTGTATTGCAATTTGTCGTGGATGTTTTCGGCCACGAGCACCATCTCCTCGACCACCTTCTGTTTGAAACAAAATTTGGCGAATGTGGCCTGCAGCTGGCGGTCGGCGCGCATGAACTCCGCCAGGGCCTGTTCGCTCTTGTCCTTGCCATGGGCGTGGCGCCACGCGGTGTATTTGAGGTCCACTTCGGCGTCCAATTTGTGAACGCGGGCGATGAGCTTCCGGAGCGCGGCCAGATGCGCGTCGCGGCTGTCCACCTTTTTTTCCAGGATGACACGGTCAAACCGCTCACGCGGCGGCTCGGCCAGCAATTTTTCAGCCAGGGCGATGTGTTCCTTGCCGGCAAAGCCGAGGCTGTAGATGATCCGGGCAATCTCCGTTTCGGCAGCCTCGATCCGCTTGGAAATCTCCACCTCCTGTTCGCGCGTCAACAGGGCCACCTGCCCCATCTGGTTCAGATACATCCGGACCGGATCGTCGAGAATGTCCATCCGCGGCTTGCCCTCGTCTTCCTCCTCCTCGGCTTCGGGCTTCCGGACGTTGTCCACCTCCGCCTGGTCCACGATTTCAATTTCCAGCGCCCGCAGCTTGGTAAAGATTTCATCCAGCTTTTCCGGCGTCATCTCGTTTTCCGGCAGCACCTCGCTGATGTCATTGTGCGTCAGCTGCCCCTGCTCTTGAGCGAGGCGGACGAGTTCCTTGATTTTTTCAGAAATTTCCGAAGACGGATTGCCGGATGGCGCGCTGGCGGATTCCGACGGTTCCACGGCAATGGGTGTGGGCGTGCGCTTTCCCTGTTTCAGGGATGAATTCGCTCCGGTTTTGCGAACCTTTGATTTGGGCATACGACTTGGAACCTACCACACTTCCGGTTCACGCACAGGAAGCTCGCGCGAATATGGAAAGACATGGCGGCTTCGTCAAGCGAGGAAACATCACGGCGAACCATTTTCCGGCGCCACGTAAATCCCCCGGGTCTTGAGCTGCGCCAGAATCATGTCCGTGGTGCGGTCCACAGCACCGAGATTTTCTGTGACCACGGCCTGCGCCGCCCGGCCCAGCGCCGCCCGGCGATCCGCGTCGGCCAGCAATTCGCCGAACACGCGCTCCAATTCGGCGGCATCCTGAACTTGGACCACGGAATTTTTCTGCTTAAACAGCCGGATGATGTCCGCGAAGTTTTGCATGTTCGGACCGAACACGACCGGCTTGCCGATCGCCGCCGGCTCGATCGGGTTCTGTCCACCGAAGGCCGTCAGGCTCTTGCCGATGAAGACTGCCGTGGCCGGCTCGTAAAAGGACATCAGTTCGCCGGTCGTGTTCACCACGAGGCATTCCAGCGCGTACGGCCCCAGCCTGGTGCCGGGCAGAATTTCCTTCCGGAACATGAACTTCACGCCACGCGCCCGTAATTTTTGTTCGAGTTCCTGACACCGTTCAAAATGGCGCGGCACCAGGATCAAAAACAGGTTGGGAAATTTTTTCCGCAGCCGGCGCGCGATGTCGACCAGCAAAACTTCCTCACCGTCATGCGTGCTGCCAGCAACCAAAACCGGCGCATCCGGCGGCACGCCGATTTGCCTGAGCAGGGCGGGAACATCGAGCGCGCTGTGTTCATCCAGTTTCGCCGCGTCAAACTTCAGGTTGCCCACGACCGACACTGCGCGTTCGGAGCAACCCACGTCGCGGAGGCGCTGTGCGTCCTCGGCACTCTGGCAGCCAACGCCGGTGAATGAGGCGAACAACGGCTGGAACAGAAAGCGGAATTTTTTGTAGCGCGGATACGAGCGGTCGGACAGCCGGGCGTTCGCCAGAAAGATGGGGATGCCGAGCCGTTGCGCCCGCCAGATGAAATTCGGCCAGATTTCGGCCTCGACCAGCACGATGGCTTTGGGATTGATCGTCGCCAGCGCGCGGTTGACGAATTTGCGGCGGTCCACCGGATAATAGATCTTGCTGACGTGATTGGGCAGACGGCGGCGCAATTCGCCCATCCCGGTGGTGGTGGTGGTGGACACGACGATCTTGATGTTCGGCACGCGCGGTTCCAGCGCGCGGATGAGCTGTGTGCAGACGTTGACCTCGCCGACACTGACCGCATGCAGCCAGACCACATGGCGGTTGGTCAGCGCCTGTTTGAGGCTGGGGTCATATTTCGCGAACCGCTGGCCAAAACCCGGCAGCCAGTTGCCGCGCCGCCGCATCCGCCAGAAATAATACGGCGCGGTCAGGACGAAAAAAACGATGAACAGGATGTTATAAAGTGTGCGCACGGTGGATTCCAAAACTGACTGGGCTTAATCTCGCGAAAACAGACGCCCCGCGCAAAGAGAATGTTTCAGGATTGTGACAATTTTTTAACCGTGAAAGAAAAGTAACCAGACGGTTATCAGCACCGGCAACAGAAACGGCAGCGCAAATTTAAAGATGAAGCCGAAGAAAGACGGCGTGGAAACGTTCTGCTGCTCGGCGATGGCCTTGACCATGAAGTTCGGGCCGTTGCCGATGTAAGTGGCCGCGCCAAAAAAAACCGCCCCCACGCTGATGGCAAGAATTTGCAGGTGTTGCTGGCCGAGCAATTCATGGATGTCATTGGTGCCGGCCACGCCGAACAGCGCACTCAGAAAACCCAGATACGTCGGCGCGTTGTCGAGCGCGCTGGACAGCACGCCGGTGCCCCAGAAAAAAACGCCGGGTCCAGGATTCGCGCCGAGAAGTCGGGGCGCATTCTGGTTAAGCCAGTCGAGCGCGGGCATCATCGTCGCAAAAATGCCGGCGAACAAAATAACCACCTCCAGGATGGGGTGGAAATCAAACTGATTCGCCGAATGAACCGCCGGTTTCGTCGTAAAATAGGAACCCGCGGCGGCGGCGATCATCAACGCTTCCCGCACGAAAATTATTTTGATAAACACCGCGCCCAGGATGACGGCCAGGAAAAACAGGTTCGACAGGCCCTCGAACCGCCACGTTGCGGTCGCGGTTTCCTTTTCGCGCACGGCCAGCGGAGCGCGCGCGAAATTAATTTTGTCCACGATGTAAAAAATCGCCAGCAGCATGCCGATGCCTGCCGACCACATCGGCCAGCAATGCTCGGCGACCCACCAGAACGGCACGCCCTGCAGGTAACCAAGGAAAAGGGGCGGATCGCCGATGGGCGTGAGGCAGCCGCCGACGTTGGCGACAATGAAGATGAAAAAGACGATGTGATGCGTCGTGACGCGGTATTTATTCATCCGGATCCACGGCCGGATGAGCAGCATGGCCGCGCCGGTGGTGCCGAGCAGGTTCGCGATGACCGCACCGATGAACAAGAAAACCACGTTCTTGAGCGGCGTGGCCTCGCCCTTGACACCGATGTGAATGCCGCCGGAAACGACATAGAGCGAGCCGACCAGTGCAATGAAGCTGACGTATTCGTGTGCGGTGTCCGCGAGGCGGGCCATGTCGCGGAATATGAAAATATAATAGCAAAGCGTGACCGCGCCGAGGCCGAGCGCGACTTTGGCATAGTGCCGCAACCACCACTTCGGCACAAGCAGCGGCCCGTTCGCAATCGCGCCGAGCAGCAGCACAAACGGCAAAATCATCCAAGGATTAGGCGAAGCCATTCCACAAGGTTGCGTTGCCGCCTTGAACCAGGTCAAACAGAAAGACCGGGAAATTGCATTGAGTTTACCAGTGCATTTTTGTTCAATGCCCGCGCATGACGCCGCGCAACGTTCGTCCCCGCATTTCCCAACCAGCGTGGATGTGGTGGCTCATGATCGCCGTGCTGGTCATTGTGGCCGCCGCCCGACTTCGTTTATTGGATTTCCCGCTCGAACGTGACGAGGGCGAATATGCCTACGCCGGCCAGCTCATGCTCCAGGGAATACCGCCCTACGAACTCGCCTGCAACATGAAGTTTCCCGGGACGTATCTGGCCTATGCCGGCATCATGGCGGTGTTCGGTCGGACGCCAGCGGGAATTCATTTCGGAATTTTGCTGATGACCATGGCGACGGCGTTAATGTTGTTCTGGCTGGGCAAAAAAATACTCGACGAAACGGCGGGCGTCGTGGCCGCGACGAGCTACGCCCTGCTGGCGGCGGGACCTTCCATGCTGGGAACCTCCGGACACGCGACGCATTTCTGTGCCTTCTTCGCCACGGCGGGACTGTGCCTCATGTGGTGTGCGCGGCAGCAGGAAAATTATTTTTTACTCGCCTCCGGCGGCGCGTTGTTCGGCACGGCGGTGCTGATGAAACAGCATGCAGTCATCATCGCCGCGTGGGCGGGCTTGCAGTTTGCGTTCCGCAAATTCATTTTTTCAAGCGATGCTTTCGGCAAACGTATCGCGTCCGTGGCGGTCTATGGTGCCGCCATGCTCGCGCCGCTGGGGTTATGTTGCTTGTGGCTTTGGCACGCGAACGTGTTCGGAAAATTCAAGTTCTGGACCTTCGACTACGCCCGTGAATATGCCCGGGGCGTGCCGCTCAGTGCGGCACCGGGCTTTTTCTGGCACAATCTCACCTGGGCCGTCACGAGCGGAATTTTGCTGTGGCTGCTCGCAGCCGGCGGGCTGGCCGCGCTCTGGCTCGATCCACGCTGGAAAGGTTCGCGCGGGTGGCTGGCCGGTTTTTTTGCGGCCTCGGCGCTGGCAGTCTGTCCGGATTTTTATTTTCGCCCCCACTATTTCTTGATCCTGCTGCCCGCGCTGGCATTGCTGGCGGCGGCGGCGGTCAGCGGGCTGCGCCGCTGGCAGGGCGATAAAACCCCGGCGCTGGGCGACTGGCCGGCCGGGAGCTTCGCGCTGGTCGCGGCCATCACCATCGTGACGAACGCAAACGTCTGGTTTTTGATGTCCCCGCACACGCTCGCCCGGAGTCTTTACGCCAACGACCCGTTGCCCGAATCGGAAGTCGTCGCCCGGTTCATCCGGGACAATTCCCCGCCCGACTCGCGCGTGGCGGTGCTCGGCTCGGAGCCGGAAATCTATTTTCTGTCGCACCGCCATTCCGCCACCAGCTACATTTACATTTACGCCCTGCTGGAGGCGCAGCCGTTCGCCTTGAAAATGCAGCGGGACATGATCGCCGAGCTTGAGTCGCAACGGCCGGAATTCATCGTTCTTTCCGTCAGCGAAATGCTCATGGGCCGGCGCGCGGCTCCACAACTGTTCGACTGGTGGGACGATTACCAGACCAACTACACCCGTGTCGGGGTGGCCGACATCCTTTCCCCGGTTGAAACCACCTATGCCTTCGGCACGAATGCCGTCGGCCGCCATGGCAAAATCCACCGCTGCGCGCTGGAAGTATTCCAACGGCAGCCCGTTCCCAATCATCCCTGAAACGCTGAATTCAGCCGTCAGTTCCCGTCCGGCTTGACGTGGGCGGTCTTCGCTGCGAGCTTCAACGCGCTTGACGTCAAACGAACCCCCGTCAGCGGCAGGCAAATTGTTCGCTGACATCGCGCGAACTCCCGTCGTGCAATCCCTTGTCCGGCGACTGGAGCAGGGCGGAGCGCTGCCCGGCGTGGAAATTTGCGCGTCGGCCCAGCCGTTACTCGCCGCGTTGCTTCTGCAAAAATTTCCGGCACGCCCCATCGTCCTCGTCACCGACAGCCTCAAGACACAGGAAAGCTTTCAGCAAGACCTCGAGACGTGGATTGCTCAACTCTCAGCTCCCAACTCTCAACTGCTTTTCTATCCGGCCTGGGAAATTTTTCCGCACGAAGGCAAACTGCCCCATGCCGATGTCATCAGCGACCGCCTGCAAACGTTGATTCCACTCTCAACCCTCAACTCCCAACTCTCAACCCTGGTGGTGACCGGCATCACCGCGCTGCTCCAAAAAACCTTTGCGCCGGACGATTTGAAAACCCGCACGCGGGTTTTGCAGCGCGGCGACAAGACCGCGCCGCTGAATTTGATCGAATGGCTGGAAACCCAGGGCTACGAAGCCGAGGCGCAGGTCACGCAGAAGGGCGAGATCGCCCTGCGTGGCGGCATCGTGGACATTTTTCCACCGACGAGTCCGTGGCCGGTGCGGCTGGATTTTTTTGGCGACGAACTGGAATCGCTGCGCGAGTTTGACCCGCTCACGCAAATTTCGCGCGGGGAAATCTCCAGTGTCACGCTGCCGCCGGCGGGCGAACTGGGAATTTTGAAACGGAGCGCGGACAGCTTGTCCGCGAGTTCCGCACAACCCTCAGCCCTCAACTCTCAACTCTCAACTTTGCTCGACTATCTTCCGCGTGAAGCCATCTTCCTTTTGTGCGAGCCGGAGCAGCTTGCCTTGCGCGCCGAGGAATACGCCACGCAGATTCCGGCGGATGATCCTTTCGTTATTGCGTGGACTGATTTTCTCGCCGGGCTCGATCAACGTGGGATGTCGCGTCTCGAAGTGAGCGAGGCGGACGTAATTGGAACACCGGGCACCGGCTCGGCCAGCATCACCGCTTCAGAGAACCAACTGGCCGAACCGGAGTTCGGCGCTCCGCTCTTCACATCGCTTGAAGAATTTCGTCCGCTGGGGGAACGCGCGCCGGAACCGCAGATCGCCGAGGCGCAGCGCCGGGAGTTTTTTCAACAACTTCATCGCTGGTTGCGTCAGGATTACGCCGTCCACGTCTTCTGCAACAACGACGGCGAACGCCAGCGCTTCGAGGAAATCTGGGAGGAGTTGGGTCTGGGGTCTGGGGTTTGGGATCTGGGGAAAGACGCTCACGCCGCACAACCCCAGACGCCAGACCCCAAATCCCAGACCCCAAATCCCAGACCCCATCCTCAAATCAGAATCGGCTCGCTCGCTCGTGGCTTTCTTTGCGACGAGGCAAAGCTGGTCGTCGTGACCGACGCGGAGATTTTCGGCCGTTACAAAGTCCAGCGCCCGCGCCGTCTCAAGTCGCCGCATGCGCTCGCCGTGCGTTCGGCGATGGAGATTGATTTCGCGGATCTCGAGGAAGGCGATTTGGTCGTTCACTTGCAGCACGGCATCGGGCGTTATCTTGGCTTGAAAAACATGCCCGTCGGCCGTGGCGCACGCGGAACGGAACTCTCCATCATCAAATCGGAACCGGCGACCGGCACGGAATGTCTCGTCATCGAATTCGCCGCCAACGATGACGTCAATGAACCGCCCAAGCTTTACGTCCCCGTCAGCGAGGCTCATCTCGTCAGCAAATACGTCGGCGCAGGCAAGGCCAATCCACCGCTCAACACGCTCGGCGGCACGCGGTGGCACAAGGCCAAGGAGCAGACGGAAAAGGCCGTGCGCGATATTGCCGCGGAAATGCTCCGCATCCAGGCCGTGCGCGAAACGCAGGCTGGCCATGCCTGCAAGCCGGACACGCAATGGCAACGCGAGTTTGAAAGCGCCTTCATTTATGAGGAAACCCGTGACCAGATCACCGCCATCGCGGACACGAAGGCGGATCAGGAACGCCCCAAGCCGATGGATCGCCTCATCTGCGGCGACGTCGGCTTCGGCAAAACGGAAGTCGCCATTCGCGCCGCGTTCAAATGCGTGATGGACGGCAAGCAGGTCGCCATCCTCGTGCCGACGACGGTGCTCGCGCAGCAGCACTTCAATAATTTCCGCGAACGCGTGGCGGATTATCCGATCCGCGTGGAATTGCTCTCGCGCTTCCGCACGCGGCGCGAACAGGACACAGTCGTGAAAAATCTGGCGGCGGGAGCGGTGGACATCGTCATCGGCACACATCGCATTGTGCAGGAGGACATCGCATTCAAAGATTTGGGACTGGTCGTGATTGACGAGGAGCAGCGCTTCGGCGTATTGCACAAGGAAAAGTTCAAGCGGCTGCGGACGATGGTGGACGTGCTGACGTTGAGCGCCACACCGATTCCGCGCACGCTTTACCTCGCACTCACCGGCGCGCGCGACATGAGCACCATCCAATCGCCGCCTCACGACCGCCTGCCCGTCGAGACGATTGCCACACCCTACGACGAACGCACCATCCGCGACGCCATCCAGCGCGAACTCAATCGCGGCGGACAGGTTTTCTTCCTGCACAATCGCGTGACGACGATTGACACGATGCTGGCGAAGTTAAAGTCGCTTGTGCCGGCAGCGCGCATCGTCGTCGGCCACGGCCAGATGCACGCAGACGATCTGGAAGAAGTGATGACCAAGTTCGTCAACGGCGAGGCGGACGTTCTGCTCTCCACGACGATCATTGAGAGCGGCCTCGATATTCCGAACGCGAACACCATCATCATTGACCGTGCCGACCGCTTCGGCTTGAGCGAGCTTTACCAGTTGCGCGGTCGCGTCGGGCGCTACAAGCATCAGGCCTACGCGTATCTGCTGCTGCCGCGTCACGCGCGCCTGCTCACCGACGTTCGCAAACGCATCAGCGCGATGAAGCAATACGCCTCACTCGGCAGCGGTTTCAAGATCGCCATGCGCGACCTCGAAATCCGCGGCGCAGGCAATCTGCTCGGCTCGGAACAAAGCGGCCACATCACCGCCGTCGGGTTCGAACTCTACTGCCAGCTGCTCAAGCAAAGCGTCGGCGCGTTGAAAGGGGAGAAAGTGAAACCCCGCGTGGAAGTCCGGATCGCGCTGGATTTTTTGGGCGAGTCAGCAGTCAGTAGTCAGTCGTCCGCAGCTACTGACCACGGACTACTGACTACTAACTTGCCTCACAACTACGTCACCGAGCCGCAGCATCGCATCGAGATTTACCGGAAGCTCGCGCAGGCCACGGACAAGATTGCGCTCGACGGGTTGCAGAAGGAATTGCGCGACCGTTTCGGCCCGCTGCCCCCACCGGTGGAACTGTTGCTGGCCGTGGGCGAATTAAAAATCCTCGCCAGCGAAAAGGCCGTGACCGCCATCGAGGTGGAAGAAGACAAATTAAAAATCACGCGGCGCGGCGATTTCATCCAGCTCGGCGGCAAGTTTCCGAGACTCACCAAAAAAGAAGCCAAGGCGCGGTTGAAGGAAATCAAACGCCTGCTGCTGGCAATTTGATTGGGGGGAATTTTTTGAGTTGCCCGCCCTCATCCCGGCCTTCTCCCCCCCCAGGAGAAGGAGAAACGTTCTCCGCGCTTCGTCACAAACCTGCGGCTGGATGGGTGCTGACGCGGTTGCAAATCAGGAATCGTTCAAGGTGAGATCCTC
>Ga0247670_1000015_pt1 | contig 60584 bp, 62 predicted proteins | sample CNK11_metaG_FD_183042 | JGI IMG/M metagenome (GOLD analysis project Ga0247670, IMG submission 183042) | Soil microbial communities from Purdue University Martell Research Forest, Indiana, United States - CNK11 | ecosystem: Environmental > Terrestrial > Soil > Temperate forest > Bulk soil...
CTGACGGAGCTGGGCGCGCTGGTGGCCGTCTGCCAAGACCCGCAGCAACCGCAGGGCAGCCTGCGCGTGATGGAGGTCGTTTGAAAAATCAGGCTGGAATTCCTGCTGCCGCCCGGCGCGTGAGCGCGACTCTGACAGCAACCGAGTTGCGGTAATCCCACCGGGATTGTGACCTCCAGCCCAAGGTTGCGAGGCACGAGCTACCTTGGGTTCTGTTTCGGGAATAAATTCAACCGCAACGCGGTTGCGGCAAGTCTCGCGATGGCGACGATTCAATCCCAAACGTATTTCTCATCCCATTCCATTTCATGCCGTCGCAACAACGCCCTCAATTCATCTTGAAATCCAATCTTGCGATGATGCTCCTCCTGTCCGGCGATGTATTGCTTCACCGGTTCGAGATTGGATTGGCTCACGGAGAAATCCGCGTAACCGCCTTGCCATTCGAAGTCGGCATACTCACGACCGCGTTCCTTTAGCCAGAGATTCGAGACGCGTTTTAATTCCTTTACCCATTCGGCTTGCGTGAGAGTGCGTCCGAATCGCGCGAGCAGATGGACATGGTCATCCACGCCGCCGACGAGGATGGGCGGGCAATCGAGTTGTTTGGAGACACCGCCGAGATACGAATGAAGCGCGTCGCGCGGGGCTTTGTCGCGCAGGAAAGGACGACGGTCTTTGGTGGAAAAGACCAGATGAATGTAAACGGCGGAAAGGGATTGAGGCATAGGTGCAATTGTTATGCCCGACGTGTCGTGGTTTGCCAATCCCAAAGGGATTGCGGCCTCCAGCCCAAGGTTGGCGCGCCAGCGCCTACCTTGGGTTCACGTGTCGAAATGGAAACAACCTCAACGAGGTTGTGGCAAACGTGCCGGCAATCTGTTTGGTCAACGGCGTGAAAAGCGATAAAGTCTGAGCCAATGAGCAAATGTCTTTTTTGTGGCAACCGCGCCGACAGTCTTGAGCACGCCATTCCTCAATGGCTGCACCGGCGTATCGCGCCCGAAACTGACGGAAAATTTCTAGTTCACGTTGGGCGATATGTGGATGGTTAAGGTTATCTCGACGAACGCAAGCACGTCTCGCTTCGCTTCGAGGCGAGAATTGTCTGTGTGGCCTGCAACACGGGTTGGATGTCGAAGATGGAATCCGAAGTTGATCAAATCCTGAGACCGTTGACCGAAAGGCAGTTTCCCATCTTGGCGCACACGCATCTGGAAGAACTGCGCCAACATGCGAGCATTCTCGCGCGCTGGATGACGAAGACCGCCCTTACCACTTCATACGCGCTGCCGGGGAAACTGCATCTACCACAAAGTTTGATTGAAGAAATCGCTCTAGGCCAGTCTCCCGGTGGAGTGTGGATGGATGTTGCGAGGGCAAGAGTCACAGGAATTGCTGCGGCGTTGACGAAGACATTCCCCATCATCAACGGGAATAAATTTGTCGGCGTGCAGACCCACAACAAAGGCGCATGTTTTCAGTTCTGTATCCAAGTCAACCAACTGCTGCTTCGCGTTGGTGTAACACCGGGTGCGGAAGTCGGCTATGTTGCTTTCGGTGGCTTGAATCCTTTTCGTCTGTTTCCTCGCGCTGACACGCGAGTGCCTGAGCATTTTGAGTTCAATGACGTGAATCACTTTATTCATTCCATCGTGCTGAGGACTTGGGCTGGATGCGCTGGTGAAGTGCCGTCGTCTTCCAAACCTTGAACACGCAACGAACACCAAACTTCGCCACAACCCCGTTGGGGTTGTAATTGTCTTGTTCAGTTTTCCCAAGGTAGCTCGTTCCTCGCAACCTTGGGCTTTGGGACAGAATCCCCTTGGGATTCGCGGCAAGTTGAGCCTCCTCACATCGGCTGCTGCGATCCAAAAAGTTTTTCCACCTTCGCCTTCACGTTTTCATCCATCTTGACGAGCGTGAGTCTTCGCTCTTGCAGAGCTTCGATTGCACAAGGCGGCCACGCGCGTTTGAAACCTTCGCCGGTAATTTTCTTCGTGGCGTCACTCATCTGGCTTTGGTGAAGATGGCTTCGACGGGAAAGTGATCCGAAGCGCCGGCGGTAATGACCCGGGCGGCGGCACAGTCCAGTTCCGGCGTGTAGAAGATGTGGTCCATGCGACGCTTGAGGGTAACCACACTGGTCTGCCATTGCCAGGTCGGACTGTAGCGGTCGAATTGCGGGAGGGCATCACTCAGACCCTGGCCTTGCAACCAGCGGGCCACGGCGCTGCTTTCCCCATCGTTGAAATCCCCAAGGACCAGGGTCGGGGTTTGCGGCGCGCGGGCCTGGTAGAATTTCTCCATTTCCAAACGGCGATCGTCACCGGTTGTCAGATAACCGCTGACCCAGCTGCCGCCATCGCTGATGGGCGGTCGCAAGTGAACGTTGATGACCTGCACGGGCCCGATGACGGTCTCGAATCTCATGATCCAACCGTCGAACCAGCCCGTCTCCGAGGGAACATACGCCACTTCGTGCGCCGGAACCTTGGCGAGGAACCCAAGTCCGCCGCCCATGCGGTTTTGGGAATCGCGGAACTGGGTGAACTGATAGTCGCGCCCCAAAGCTTGCCGGAGATATTCCGCCCATTGCGGCGTGGTTTCCTGGAGACAGACAATCTCGGCACCGGAACGTTGGATGATTTCCGCGGCAAGATCCGGTCGCGCTCCGCCCCAATTCACATTGTAGGTGAGCACGCGAATGTGCGGCGCAGTCGGCACGGTGGCTGTTCGGGTCGTGTGACACCCGCAAACCAACCCGACGATCAGAATGGAAGCCAGCAGTTGTTTCATGGGCCGAAGAGTTTTTCCACCTTCATGGTGAACCGAGTGTCACGGTTTCGGTTCGCGAATCAAGCTTTCCGGCAGGCCCGTCAGTTCCGCGCCGGAATCAGCGCGCCAGAGCACGCGGCCATCCGGCAATACGCGCAGAATCGTCCCGGACATTGAGCCGCGCAGAGTATTAACGCGGTCGCCGGGTTGAAGATCAGCGGTGGCGGAAACTTCGTTCACGATGCGCACCAGAGAGTCATGATCCAGAACACCGGCGATGTAATGAGCCACCGCTGACACCACTTCACGACGGCGGGTGGTGGGAAGTTCAGCAAACACGAAGTCAACCACGGTTCGTCCCACATCAGCGAAGGTGTTGCCGTTGAAAAAGAGGAACGGTGCGCGGCGGTGACATTGCCGCAAAAATTCTATGGCTGCGTTGAGGGTGGAGACTTCTCCCTGGCGGCTGCGCCATTCTGCTTCAAGCGTTCGATAGCTCTCTGAATTCTGGCCGTGCTGCGCGCCTCCTCTTGCGCACGCTCCTCGGTTGAGGCCGACGACAAGCTCCCAACTCCGGTTTTTGAGAAAAGCGGCTCGGGCTTGTAACGGTGATTGTTCGCCAGCACTTCCTCCAGAATGTCCTGGTCGGTCATTTGCTCCAGCAGATCCAATCTCAGTTTCATCGCTCATAATCTAAACCTGGTTCCTGTTTTCGCGCAAGTGGCGTTCTTCAGCCGGTCCTGGCTTGAACCACGAATCAATTTTCGCCTTCACCGCCGCATCCATCTTCCGCCTCCGCCAGGGCTCCGGCGTGACAAGTGATTTCGTTTTCACGGTTTTCCTCCGAACAGAGCATCCACTTTCTTCTGCACGTTTTCGTCCATGCGCATTAGCGGGAGCCAGGCGCGTTTCAAACCTTCGCCGGGAATTTTCTTCGTCACGTCAATGCCGTAGGACGGCTGATGGTTGAGCGTCACGGTTTCTGTTCACGAATCAAGTTTGCCGGCAGGTCCGCCAGTTCCGCGCCGATATCCGCCTGCCAGACCACGCGTCCATCCGACAGCACGCGGAGCCGCGCAAGGTTTTTGATGCGGTCAAGCCTGATAGTTCAGTTGCGGATGATTGAACGGTGCCCGGCGCCGCCGCGACTGCGCCGCCGTCGCTGGTGCCGGATGACTGCCAGCCTTCTGCATCTGCAATTCCAGCCGGAGCTTCTTCAAATGGCGCGGGCAAATGCCGTGCGAAATCGCGCCGGGACTGTTACCCAAATCCGCACTGCGGTTTTTGGGTTTGCACCAGGCACAAACCGCCACCCGCAACGGAAATTCACTTTGCAACGACGCCATCATTAATCCTGAACTTTATCGGGCAATGCCCGCGGTTTGTCCACAAATCTTTTGCACTGATAAAAGCAATCCGCGGGCAACTGGCGCGCCCGAACCGCCCGATGGCTCCGGCTGGCTGACCCGGGTGCGGCAGCCAAATCAAACGGGAGCCAGGGTCGCATGGCGGAATTATTTCAATCCGGTTACGGTCAAGTGAAGATCCGGTGACAATGACAATAAGTTATTGCCAAAGTTATTCACACTGTAGCAGAGTCCAGTTGTGCTAGAGCTATGAAAGCTGACCAAGCCCATCTGGATTTGAAGTCCGACGAGACCCTGACCTGCCGGTCGGTCTGGATTTCGGACATTCATCTCGGCACGCGGCATGCCCGCGTCGGGGAACTGCTGGATTTTCTCCGCGTGGTGGACTGCAAATATCTCTACATCGTCGGCGACCTGATTGACGGCTGGGAACTGCGATTCCGCTGGTTTTGGCGCGACGATTACAACGTGCTCATCCAAAAACTGCTCCGCAAAAGCCGCAAGCAGACGAAGGTCATTTACATCACCGGCAACCACGACGAATTCATCGACCAGTTTGCCGGGATGCGGTTTGGCAACGTGGTGATGGCGCATCAGGTGATCCACACCGCCGCCGACGGGAAAAAATATCTCGTCATCCACGGCCACCAGGCGGACGGCCTGACGCATTTCAATCATTTGCTGGAGAAGCTCGGCTCGCATCTCTACAACTGGATCCTCGACTTCAATCTGCACTTCAACCGGCTGCGGCGCGCGCTGGGTTTCGGTTACTGGTCGCTGGCGGCGTATCTGAAATTCAAGGCCAAGTCCGCCGTCAAATTCGTCACCGAATACGAGTCCACGCTGGCCGCGATGGCGCGCAATCAAAAGGCGGACGGCGTGATCTGCGGGCACATCCACCGCGCCGAGATCAAGACGATCGATGGCGTGGAGTATTTGAACTGCGGGGATTGGGTTGAAAGTTGCACGGCTTTGATTGAAGATTTCGACGGCCGGATCAAACTCATCCACTTCCATGAAAATGATGTTCTGCGTGCTGGGCGAGGGCCGGGGTCACATGACCCAGGCGATGGCCGTCAAGGAAATGGCGGAAGCGGCGGGACATCAAATCGTCGCCGTCACGCTCGGCGTGAGCACGCAACGGCCCATGCCGGCATACTTCGCATCGGCGATGAAGCTGCCCGTCCGGCAACTGCCCACGCTGGAATTCAAGTATAAGAACAACCGCTCCGTCAGCAATCTGGCGACCCTGCTCGGCGTCTTTGGCAATCTCCCGAAATATTTCCGCATTCTCCGCCAGCTCGACGACCTCGTCCGCGCAACGCAGCCAGACGTGATCCTCAATTTCTTCGAACCGATGGCCGCGCTCTACGCCATCACGCGGCGAACGCGGCCGCCCGTTGTTGCCATCGGCCATCAATTCATGTTCCAGCATCCCGGCTACGTCCGCACGCCACAGCTGTGGAAACAGCAGTTGAGCATGAAGCTTTATACCTGCCTCCTCGGCGCGCGCGTGACCAAGCTGGCCCTCTCGCTTTACGCCGCGCCGGACCTGCCGGCAAAGCGGATCGTCGTCGGCCCGCCGATTTTGCGCCGCCAGCTTTTCCAGCTTGAATCAAAGCCGGCCGGCGATTTCGCGCTCGTGTATTTGTTGAACCATGGTTACGCCGAACAGATCATCGCGTGGAGCGCGCAGAACCCGCGGACGAAGCTGCATTGTTTTTACGACAAGCCCGGCGCGCCGGCTGAATTCGAGCATTCGCCGTCGCTCACATTTCACCGGCTCGATGGCGAGAAGTTTTTACAGATGATGGCGGAATGCCGTCACGTCGTCTGCACTGCCGGCTTTGAATCCGTGAGCGAGGCCGCCTGGTTGGGCAAGCCGCTCTTTCTGGTGCCGGTGGAAAACCACGTGGAGCAGCAGGTCAACGCCCTCGACGCCGAGCAGGCCGGCCTCGGCCTGGCGGAGAAGAGTTTCAATCTCGACCGTCTGGCCGAACTGCCGGATCATCTGCCCGTGGAAAAATTCCGCAACTGGGTGAACTGCGCGCCGGAGAAACTGTTTGCCGCCATCGAACTCGCGGTCGGGGAAAACTTCTTTGCGCGGAGCGCGGCTGACGCTGCGCGCCCAGCCGAGTCCCCAAAAAAATCCGGGCGATGAGCAACGGCGCTACTCTCAATTTTCCGCCCGGCTTTTTGTGGGGCACCGCCACGGCGCCGACGCAGGTGGAAGGCCACGTTGAAAATGAGTGGACCAGCTTCACCGCGCAGGATGGCAGCAACTGCCGCATCGCCTGCGACAACTATCATCGTTACCCCGAGGACATCGAGTGGATGTCCCGGCTCGGCACGAACGCCCACCGCTTCGGCATCGAATGGTCGCGCCTGCAATCCGCGCCGTTCACGCCCCTGAACCAAAACGAACTCAACCGCTATGTTCATCTTCTGGATTGCCTCAAGGCGAAAGGCATCACGCCCATGGTCGTGTTGCATCATTTTTCCAATCCGCCCTGGATCAACGCGCTGGGCGGCTGGACGAACGCGGCGACGATTCCGGCGTTCGTGGATTATGCCACCAAGCTCGTCGCCGCGCTGAAGGAGCGCGTTTACCTTTGGAACACGTTCAACGAGCCCGACACCTACGCGTGCGTGGCGTATCTGCTCGGCGGCTTTCCGCCCCAGCGCAAGTGGCAGCTCGGCCAGTTTCGCAAAGTGATCGCCCACATGTCGCGTGCACACGTGCAGGTCAGCCGCGTCATCCAGCGTGATGGCAACGCCGGCCGCAAACCGGAAGTCGGCATCGCGAAGAACTGGACCTTTTTCCACGCCTACAAGCGATTTTCGCCGTGGGACCGCACCACCGCGTTTGCCTGTCATTACACGTTCAACAAATTCGTGCTGGATGCGTTTCTCGGCGGCGGACGCCGGCACGCGTCCACATTCGTCGGGCTCAATTATTACGGCCGCGTGCGCTTCCATCATTTCCGGGCAATGATTCCCGCCAGCGGCACGCCGGTCGAAACCCTCGACGATTTCGGCTTTGTCTGCGACGACATGGTGGAACGTTATCCCGAAGGCATGGTGAAAATCCTTTCCTATCTCAACCGGAAATTCCGCCTCCCCATCTACATCACCGAGCATGGCGCGGCTTCCGACGATGAAAAATTCCGCGAGCGCGATCTGCGCGAAAATCTGACCGCGCTGCATGGCGCGATGGCGGCGGGCGTGGAGGTGCGTGGCTTTTTTTACTGGTCGCTGCTGGACAATTTTGAATGGCAGTTCGGCTACACCAAAAAATTCGGACTCCTGTCTGTGGACTTTGCGGATGAAAAACTGCCGCGCAAAATGAAGCCGCTGGGGGAAATTTATTCCAAAATCTGCCGGGACAATTCCCTCCCAGCCTGAGTCCAGCGGGCGTCATCGCCCGTATGTCCAGGTTTCAATAATTTGCGGCGGGTGGCATGGCGTCCGGCAGGACCGGCGGCGAATCGGCGGCGGCACCCGGCTTCGCGGGCGGTGCGGCGTCAACGCCGGCGAGTTCATCGGAGAGAATGGTGACGGCGATCCGGCGGTTTTTGGCCCGGCCCTCGGCGGTGGCGTTGTCGGCGATGGGCCGGTATTCCCCGTAGGCAACCGCCCCGACCCGGCGCGGATCCACCCCGGCTTTTTCGGTGAGGAAATGCACGGCGGCCAGGGCGCGGGCGGCGGAGAGTTCCCAATTGCTGGCGAACCGGTTCCGCATGGGCACATTGTCGGTGTGGCCGATGACATGAATCTTGAGGTCGGGATGTTCGGCGAGGATGGCCGCGATCTTGCGCATCACGGATTCGCCTTCCGGTTTCAAGATCGCTTCGCCGGAATCAAACATGACCCGGTCAAGGATGTTCACCGTCAGCTTGCCCTGCAGTTTGGAGATGGTGACGTCTTTGGATTCCAGGCCGGCGCGCATTTCATCCTCCAGACTTCTCGCCGCCTGGGCGACGGCTGCCTTGGCCTGCTCCAAATCCGCCACCTGGGCTTGCAGGGCTGTGATCTGCTCCTTATCTTCTGGCTTTCGGTGCGGGCGTTGTCGAGCCGGGTGTTGGCGTCATCCAATTGGGACCGGAGTGATTCCAGACTGCGTTGTTTGGCCAGCGCGGTCACCCAGAGCAGCACCGCCACAACCAGCAGCACCGCCAGAATGCCGGCGACAATCCAGCCCGGCCGGGATGGATTCCCGCCACGCTGGCTTCCGACCGCCGGTGCGGCAAATGGATTTTCTTCGATCATTTTACGTCGGGTGAATTTAATCAGAGCGCCCAACGCCGACCAAGTGAAGAATTTTTGAGATGGTCAACTCCCCATAGAACCGGGGGTTTTTCCCGCAAAAAATCCACGGCGCCGGAAAAAGGGGGTTGAAAATATTCTGTTGCCGCTCACGGGCTTTTAGTCGAGCATCGGCTTCATGGTGAAGACCCGCTCACCACTCGCGTCACGTCGCCCGGCGTTTCCCAACGTCATCTGGAGGATCCTTGCATGAACCCGGACGCTTCCCCGCTTACAACTCCAGGCGATCCCGCGGACGCACGCGTCACGCCATCACCCAGGGCGCTGGGAAGGTTCGCCCATTCCCTGGCGTGGATTGTCCTGGCCATCTCCCTGGCCGCCAGCGCGGGCGGATGGCTCATCGCCCGGAAACATGAGAATCTGACCGCGCACAAACGATTCGACGAGGAGGTGAGCCGGATCCAGATGGCACTTTCGGAGCGCATGTCCGTTTATGATGATGTGCTGCATGGCGGTGCGGGGTTGTATGCGGCCAGTTCTTCGGTGGAGCGTTCAGAGTGGAAGGCCTATGTTGATTCCGTCATGGCCAACCGGCGGTTTCCCGGCATGGACGGGCTGGGATTCATCGCCTGCGTGCCCCGCGCAAAGCTGGACGCTTTTCTCCAGACGACGCGCGCGGACAAGACACCGGATTTTCAATTGAAAAATCCCGGGACCAACGCCGATTTTTTCATCACCAAATACCTGGAACCGGAAATGAACCACGCAGCCCTGCTCGGGATTGATGTGGGCGCCGACCCCGAACGCCGCGCGGCGGCGGAAAAGGCACGCGACACCAGGCTGCCGGTGATCAGCGGACGGCTCAGCTTCATGGGGCCGGGTTCCGAAACGCAGGGCGGACTGGTGATGTTGCTGCCGGTGTTTCGCAATGGCGCCCCGGCGGACACCCTGGCGGAGCGCCGCGCCGGCATTGAAGGCTGGGTCTATGCGCGCTTCATCACCGCCCGCCTCATGGGCGACATCCTGAAGGACAAGGAGTCCCTGCTGCGTTTCGAGGTTTTTGACCGGCTGGGGCAGGCACAGCAAACGTTGGTGTTTGACAGCGATCCGCCCGCCGGCAATCAGCGGAATACCCGCCCGCCCCGGTTCTCGACCGTGAATCCACTGGAGGTGGGGCAGCATCTCTGGTTGCTGCGTTACAGCACCAAGCCGGCTTTCAATGCGGCCATTCCCCGCAGCTCGGAAATGTTCGTGGCCGCCGGTGGCGGCGTGATCAGCCTGCTGCTCTTCGCCATCGCCCTTTCCATGAGCGCGACCCGGGTGCGGGCGATGGCGATGGCCTCCGAAATGACCGTTGCGTTTCGAAACGCAAACGCCGGTCTGCAAAAGGAGATTCTCGACCGGCAACGCGGTGAACGCCGGGCCGCGATCCAGCACGCGGTGACGCGGGTGTTGGCGGATGCGGACACGCTGGCTGAGGCGACGCCGAAAATCGTCCAAGCCATCTGTGAACACCTGGACTGGGATATGGGCGCCATCTGGCGGACGAATCCGGAGTCGAAGCAGATTCAGTGCGTCGAGTTCTGGCACCGGCCCGGCCTGGACGTGACGGATTTCGCGACGGCCACCCGCCAGAAAATGTTTCGTCCGGGCGAAGGCCTTCCCGGCCGCGTCTGGGCCACCACCCAGCCCGTCTGGATTGACGATGTGACCCGCGACAAAAATTTCCCGCGCGGCCCAGTCGCCATCGCCGCGGGGCTGCATTCGGCGTTTGCGTTTCCCATTTTGATGGGCGGCAAATTTCTCGGGGTGATCGAATTTTTCAGCCATGAGATACTTGAGCCGGATGCCGAGGTGCTTCAGCTGGTCGCCGCCCTCGGCAGCCAGATCGGACAGTTCATCGAACGGAAACGTGCGCAACAGGAATTGCGGCATGAACAGTTTCTGCTGCGCATGCTCATGGACAACCTGCCCGACCGGATTTACTTCAAGGACGCGCAGAGCCGGTTTCTCCGCAACAGCCGGGCGCACCTGCAGTGGTTCGGCCTTGAGCAGGCGAGCGATGCGATCGGGAAATCCGACTTCGATTTTTTCAGCGAGGAGCATGCGCGCCAGGCGTTCGAGGACGAACAGCAGCTGATGCACGGCGGCCAGCCGATGACCAAGGAGGAAAAGGAAACCTGGCCGGACGGCAGCGTGAGCTGGGCCTTGAGCACCAAGATGCCGTTGCGCGACGAGGCGGGAAAAGTCGTCGGCACGTTTGGCATTTCCCACGACATCACCGACCGCAAGCGCGCCGAGGAAGTGATGCGCCAGGCCCGCGACGAGGCGGAAGAGGCGAGCCGCACCAAGAGCCAGTTCCTTGCCAACATGAGCCACGAGCTGCGCACGCCGCTGAATTCCGTCATCGGCTTCGCCGGCATCCTGCTCAAAAACAAGGCGAACAATCTGCATCCGTCCGACATCAATTTTCTGGAGCGCATCCAGGCCAACGGCAAAAACCTGCTTGTCCTGATCAACGAGATTCTTGACCTTTCGAAAATCGAGGCGCGCAAGGTGGAGTTGAAAATGGCGCCGGTCGCCCTCGACGTGCTGGTCCGTGAAACCATCGCGCAACAGGAAGGACTGGTGCGCGACCCGCCGGTGCAATTGCTGGCGGAGATCCCCGCGACGGTGGCGCCCATCCAGGCCGACGCCGACAAGGTGCGGCAGGTGATCATCAACCTCATCGGCAACGCGCTCAAGTTCACCGAACGCGGCAGCGTCACCGTGCGGGTCGTGACCGATCCCGCAAATCATCAACCGGTGCGGATTGAGGTGATTGACACCGGCATCGGCATTCCCAAGGACAAACTCGGCGTGATCTTCCAGGCCTTTCAGCAGGCAGACGCCAGCACCGCCCGCAAATACGGCGGCACGGGTCTGGGCCTGACGATTTCGCAGGCGCTCTGCCAGCTCATGGGCTGCCGCATCGAGGTCGCCAGTGAAGTCGGCCACGGCTCAACCTTCAGCGTGATGTTGAACGGGAAAAAGGCGGGCGGCGCACCGCTCCCGGCAGGGGAATTGGCGGTGATGACTTCAGCGAACATTCCCGCCGCTCAAAAACCGTCCGACCTGCACGGCAAACTGGTGCTGGTGATTGACGACGAATCCGATTCGCGCGTGCTGCTGACGCACATGCTCGAGGAATTCGGCTGCCAGGTCATCGCCGCCAATTCCGGCGAGCAGGGGCTGCGCATGGCCCGCGAGTTCCGGCCGCAGCTCATCACCGTGGATCTGTTGATGCCGCAGATGGACGGCGCCGGCGTCATCCGCGAGATCAAGGCCGACCCGCAACTCCGCGCCATTCCCGTCGTGGTGGTGAGCATCGTGGCCGAGGAACGCCGGGGCAGCATTCTCGGCGCGGTGGACATTCTGGAAAAACCCGTCGCCCGCGAGGAGCTGCTGGCGGCGCTCGAACGCAGCCTGCTGCCCAAACGCGCCAAGATTCTCATCGTGGACGACGAGGAAGATTCACGGCGGATCCTGCTCGCCCATCTGGCCGATGAGCCCGTTGAAGTGCAGACCGCCGCCAATGGCCGGGCGGCGCTGGCGGTGCTGGAGACCTTTCCCCCGGACCTGGTCCTGCTCGACCTGATCATGCCGGTGATGGACGGCATGGTGTTTCTGGACACGATCCGCAACGACCCGCGTTACCAGCATCTGAAGGTCGTCATCGTCACCTCCAAGGAATTGAACGATTCGGAAAAGGAAAGACTGCGGCGGCAGACGCTGGAGATCGTGCGAAAAACCGAACTGTCCGAAGATCATTTCAAGCAGCTGCTCCAGCGGGTGCTCAAAACCCAGGCGGTGGACGAAGGCCGCAAACCCGCCGCGACCGGATGAATAAAAGAATCACATCTCTGCTCGTGGTGGACGACGACCCGGTGTTTACGCGGTATGTCTGCCAATTGGTGCAGGCGCTCGCGGCGGAACTGCCTTGCACGGTGACCTGCGTGGACAGCGCGGAGGCGGCGGAGGAAAAGATGCGGCCTTGCCAGTTCGATCTGGCCCTGGTGGATTATCATCTGCCCCGGGCCAGCGGCCTGGATTTGCTGGCGAAAATCCGCAGCTTGCCATTGGGACAACAACCCGCCGTGGTCATGCTCACTGGCAGCGGCAATGAGTCGGTGGCCGTCGAGGCCATGAAACGCGGCGCCAAGGATTATCTGAAAAAGGACGACGTGGACGTGCCTTCGTTGATGCGCGCCCTCCAGAATGCCCTGGCCCAAAAGCGTCTCGCCGAACAGGTCGCCGCCTACAACGCGCAGATCAAGGCCGATCTGGAACTAGCGCACAAGCTCCAGGAATCGCTCCTGCCACACCGTTATCCGTGCTTTCCCCAGAAGGCCCGGCCGGAGGATTCGGCGCTGCGGTTTCATCATCGCTATTTCTGGACCTCGCAGCTCGGCGGCGATTTCTTCAACGTGCAAAACCTGTCCGACACCGAGGCCGGCGTGCTCATCTGCGACGTCATGGGTCACGGCGTCCGCTCGGCACTGGTGACCGCGATGCTGCGCGCGCTGGTCGGCGATCTGGAGATGCATGCGACCGACCCCGGAAGTTTCCTCTCCGAAATGAACCGCAAGCTCGCCGCCATCCTGAAGCAGATCGAGGACCCGATTTATGCCACGGCGATTTATCTCGTGGCTGATGTGGCTGCCGGACAAATCTGCTATGCCAAGGCCGGACACCCGGCACCGCTGCATCTGCGGCCGCAGGCGGGCATCGTCGAGCCGCTGCCGTTTCCCAGCCATGCGGGTGCGGCGCTCGGCTTGTTCGAAAAAGGCGACTTCATCACCAGCCGGCGTCCCGTCGCAGCGGGCGACAAGATATTGTTGTTCACCGACGGTTTGTTTGAAGTGCCCAACGCCGAGGACGAAGATTACGGGCAGGAACGGCTGCTGGCCGCCGCCAAACAGCGCATGCATCTCCCGCTGCCAGAATTGTTGGACGGATTGATCGCCGACGTGCGCGCCTTTGCCGGCGATGAGGATTTCTGCGACGACGTCTGCCTGCTCGGAATGGAAGTTGCCAGAACCCCCGGCAGCGGTTAAATAGGAACCAAGCCCTTATCATGAAAAAAATCGCCGTCGTGGAAGACAATCCGGACAACCGCCTGCTCGTGCGGGTGATTTTGGAATCGCTTTATGAGGTCGTAGAATACGAGACCGGTTTCGCGGCGCTGGAGGGTTTGCCGAAAGAAAAACCCGACGTGATCCTGCTGGACATCTCGCTGCCTGAAATGGACGGCACCGAGGTGCTGCGCCGGATCCGCGCGGACGGCCAGTTGCGGGCGCTGCCGGTGATCGCGCTCACCGCCCACGCGATGGCCGGCGACCGCGAGAAATATCTGGAAGCGGGTTTCAACGAGTATGTCACCAAGCCCATCGTGGATGAAAATGTGTTGCTCGACGCCATCCAGAAACTGTTACCGGCCGGAACCGCGGCCTGAATTTGATTATGAATGCATCCAATCCCTACGATCCGGCGGCCATCGAACGGCTGATTAAATTGGGCGGGCCGACGTTCACGCTGGAGATGATCGAGCTGTTCGGCAGTTACGGGGCCAAAAAAATGGCCGCGGCGCGTCAGGCACAACAGGCGGACAATCTCACGGCCCTGGCGGATGCGGCGCACCCGCTCAAATCCAGCGCCGGCAATGTGGGTGCCGTCCGCGTCCAGGAACTGGCCACACAGCTCGAAGCGTCCGCGCGGGAACAGAAGGCCGAACTGGCCGGGACGCAGCTGGCTGAATTGGAGAAAGCCTTTGCGGAAGCCGTCGGCATTTTGGAAGCGGAAAAAGTCCGGCTGTCAAAACCGATGGCTTGACGCCGGCAGGGTGCGGGGTTTGGATGAACCCGCCTGGTTTGAAACTGGAGAGAAGATTATGAACACAACAAGCGACAACCCGCAGGCTTCAACCACCAAGCCCGTGCGCATCCTCGTGGTGGAGGACTCGCCGCTCAACCAGCAGGTGGCGCTCAAGCAGCTGGAAAAACTCGGTTACACCGCCGACGCCGTGGCGGACGGCGAGCTGGCCCTCGAAGCCCATGCACGCACGCCTTACGACATCATTTTGATGGATTGCCAGATGCCCGGCATCAGCGGCTACGAAGCCACCTGGCAGATCCGCATTCGTGAGCAGGAAAAAACCGGCGCCGCGAATGCGGTCAAACGGGTTTATATCATTGCCATGACGGCCAACACCCAGGCCGACAACCGGGAAAAATGTTCCTCCGCCGGCATGGATGGATTCATCAACAAGCCGGTGCAACTGCCCGAACTGGAAGCCGCCCTCATGCACGCCCTGGCCGACCAGATGGTCGCGAAGAAAATGGACGAGGTCATCGACCCCGTCGTCATCGCCGGCCTGCGCCAGTTGCGGACGCCGGGCAAACCGGATCCGCTCGCGGAATTGATTGATCTGTTCGTGCGCGAGGCCCCGACGCAGCTGGACATAATGAGCGACGCCGTGGCCAAAAACGACATGACGTCCCTGACCCGCACCATCAGTGCCGCGTCCGCGCTCAAGGGCAGCGCCGGCAATCTCGGCGCCCGCAACCTGGCCGCGTTGTGCGACGAGATCGAGCAGACCGCCAAGAACTGGATTTTGGCCGACACGCAACCGTTGATTGAGCGGGCACGGGAGGAATTCAGCCGCGCGCAATCCACGCTGGAACGGATCAAAAAGAGTTGACCGATGAAGACGCGATTTGTCCGGCTTTATCTGCTCGCGACCGGCATCGTTCTTACGCTGACGGCGCTGGTAAAATGGCCGGCGATTTTTCATCCTCGCAACTGGTGCGCCGACGCTTCCATCTTGGGCAATTTTCAGCCGGCCAGCCTTTCAAATGAAAGGTTGTTGGGCATCGCCGCCAGCACGGAACTATTGATCGTTCTGCTGATTTGCTTCAGCCCTTGGCGCTGGCTTCCGTGCATTTCGACCGCAGCGTGGGGATTGATTTGTTTTTTGGCGCGGTTGCTACTGATGGACCCTCATGCGAATTGCCGTTGTCTTGGCTGGCTGGCCAAGCCGGGAACAACAACCAATGTCATCGCGGCATTGCTCGCGCTCGTGTTGGCCGGCGCAGGCTGGCTGGCATTTCGGGACGCATGGCGCCATGAAAGGCCGGCCAAGCGGAATTAAAATTCGCCATTTAATTTCCGCCTCACGCAAACACAATCTTGGTGGTTGCCGCGGTTTCATCCCAGCCGCGCTTCGCCGGGTGTGATGAAATGCGCGGCCTTTATTTTTTGTGCGGCTTGAGCATGGCAGGTCCAAGTTCAGCCCGCGTGTGAACCGTCGCAGAATGGCTTGTTGGCAGAACTGCCGCAGCGGCACAAGGTCAGCCGGTTCCGAACCTCGTAGGTCTTCCCCTCGGCGGAAAGGACTGGGATGCCTCCGCGCACCCAGATCGGGCCGCTGACTTTCTTCTCCGCGTCCTCGATGAGTGCGAGGGATGGAGCAAAGTTCTGCTCAATGGCTTTCCCGGTCGCCTTGTCCCAGATCACCAATCGTCCGGCGGGACAATGTGCCGCCTCATGTTTTACGATTTCTTGGGCTTCGGGGCTGTCCTGCTTGACAAGATTCCAAATCCGACCTTTCGGATCGCAGAAGCGGGCGAACGCGCACAAGTTCTCCTGGTCGGTAAGCACCATCGTCGGGCCTTCGATGGTCCCGGCTTGCTGCAAGTAGGGTTCATGGCTGGCCGTTTCCGTGCCGTCGAAATGAACCTTCGCGTGGGTGCCGTCGCAGAAAGGTTTGTTTGCCGACTGGCCGCAGCGACAGAGGGCGTATTGCGGCTGGGCAGGAAACTTTTTCCCTTCCCGGTATTCGAGAGAATCGCCCCCGGCATTGGTGACGATCCATTGTTCGCTCAAAGGCAGGTCGCCGCTGACGAGATACGGGCCGTCCTTGGTGACTTCAATTTTCACGTGGGGTTGCGCACTCTTTTTCATGGCAGGTTTATCGTAGCACCAGCGACGAAATTGTCACGGGCTTCGTAGGTTCGCCATCTTCCATTTCGTCGGCACTGGCTTGGCGAACCGGCACACTGATTTGGAAATAGCGCGGATCATCCGAAGCCAGCAATGCAGTATGTGTCGGACAACCGTCTGGCGAACACAAACGGATTGATTCGCCGGAAAGCAAATCGCCGCGCTGCCGGAACTGCCGGGTTTTTGTGGAGCGTCAATCACCTCCGGCCGTTCCGCCCGGCTTCAAGCTAAAATAATTTTCGTCGTCGTTGCCTTTTCATCCCAGCCGCGCGTGAAGTAATGGCGAAACCGTTTTGATGGATTATGCCGTTTTGAGGCGGCCTTTCAGAAAATCGGGGTGGCGTCGTTCGTGAACGAGGCCGAGAAAGTAAATCGTGTCGCCCCGCGCTTCGTAGTAAATGAAAAACGGAAACGGTTTTGTCCGGCGGCACGGAAACCCGTGAGGTCCGACGTGATCGCCGCCTTTTCAACGGATGATTTCGCGCGCCTGTCCGGCAACGCGCTCGCGCAACTCACCCGCAAGCCGGTCGGAGACTTCGCAGTATTTTGCCTCTGCATCCAGCAGTTCGGCTTTGAACCGCGCGCTGAAAACCGCTTTCACGCCCGAACGCCGAAGACTTGTTCAAAGCTCAGACCGGCATCCTTGCTTGAAAGCAAATCATCGAGGCGGCGGTTGAGCTCGGCTTTGATTTCCGCGTCCGAGCGGCTGTCGTTTTCAAGGCTCTGAATCAGCAGCTTCGCCAAATCCGCCCGCTCGGCAGGCGACAGCGACAGTGCTTCTTCAGCCACGGCAAGATTGGTCAGTGCCATGCTGGGAAAGTAGTTTCAGTTTGGCCAAATGCAAGCGAAACCAAGCCCGGTCACGCAAACACGATCTTCGTGGTCGCCGCGGTTTCATCCCAGCCGCGCGTCGGCTCGGCGGTGACGGATGAAATGTCCTTGATGGAAAGCTGACGGCCGCGGGTCTTGGGCGATTTCACTTCCACATGTTCCGGTTCGCAGGTCTGTTGCGAGACCTTCTGGTGCAATGCCGGCTTGTAGCGGACATAAAGCACTTTCGGCGTCTCGGGCGCAAAGAAGAGGATGCGCGACTTCTCCGGGATGCACGAATAGGCCTTGTTCATAATCGTGCCGCCGAACGTGAACCGTTTCAGGTAGCTCGCGTTGCGATCCGTGTAGGCGCAGGTGAAAACTTTTTCGCGGTCCGGCAGACCGCAGTAAAACAGCTCCGGCCCGACGAATAATTTCTCCGGCAGTTCGTTGACTTTGTAAGTCCCATCCTTGAACACGAGCAGCACCTTGTCGAACTTGGTGCATTCGAGCTTGAACTCGTCGCCGCTCACCTTGTAGCCGACGTAGCCGGTCGCGCGGTCGTAGGCGACCTTGAACGACTTGAACGCCACCGCTTTCACGTCCACTTCCTCGTGGCGCGCGGACTTGGTGGTCAGGCGCGGATACTGCGGGCCGTATTTTTCCAGCAAGGTTTCGAGATGGCCGATGACATATTTCGTGAGACTCTTGAGATTCTTCAGAGTCTCGGCGAGCTCGGCCTTCGTCTTCTCCATCTCCTCGCGATGTTTGTTGATGTCGAAGAGCGAAATGCGGCGGATGCGGACCTGCAACAGCTTCTCCACGTCGGCATCCACGATCTCGCGCACGAGCTGCTTCTGGAACGGCTTGAAGCCTTCATAAACGGCGGCGAACACCGCTTCGTTCGTCTTGCACTTCTCGATCAATTTGTAGATGCGCTCCTCGATGAAGATGCGTTCCAGCGTGCGGTAATGCAGTTCGTCGAGCAGGTTCTTCTCCCGCAACTCCAGTTCACGCTTGAGAATGGCGACGAGCTGGTCGGTGTTCTCGCGCAGAATTTCCGACACCGTCAGCTCGACCGGGCGGTTGTCCTTGATGACGACGATGCGGCTCGCGATGGAGACTTCGCAATCGGTGAAGGCATACAGCGCGTCCACCATTTTCTCGGCATCCACGCCGGACGGACATTTGATTTCGATCTCGACGGTTTCGGACGTGAAATCGTTGATGGATTTTACCTTGAGTTTGCCCTTTTGCACCGCGTCCTCGATGGACGCGATCAGCGATTCCGTCGTGGTGGTCGGCGGGATTTCCTTGATGACGACGGTGGACTCGTCCTTGGTCTTGATCTTGGCGCGGACTTTCACCGAACCTTTGCCGTCCTGATAATCGCGCGCATCCATCAGGCCGCCGGTCGAAAAATCCGGCAGACACTTGAACGGCTGCTTCTTGAGGATCGCGATCTGCGCTTCGAGCAGCTCGGGGAAATTGTGCGGCAGAATGCGCGCACTCAAACCGACCGCGATGCCTTCCGTGCCGAGCATCAAGGTCAGCGGCAGTTTGCACGGCAGCGACACGGGTTCTTTGTTGCGCCCGTCGTAGCTGGGAATGAACTCGGTGATGGAGTCGTTGAAAACCTCCGTGCGCGCGAGTTCCGTCAGCCGGCATTCGATGTAACGCGACGCAGCCGCGGGATCGCCGGTGAAAATGTTGCCGAAATTTCCCTGGCCCTCGATGAGATAGCGTTTGTTCGCCAGCACCACGAGCGCGTCGCCGATGGATGCGTCGCCGTGCGGATGATACTGCATCGTGTGGCCGACGACGTTGGCGACCTTGATGAAGCGGCCGTCGTCCTTCTCGTGCAACGCCCACATGATGCGGCGCTGCACCGGCTTGAAACCGTCGGCAAGATTCGGAATCGCGCGGTCGCGAATGACGTAGCTGGCATAATCCAGAAACCCGCGATCCACGCGTGTGTGCAAACCGCCGCCGGATTGTTTCGGATCGAACGGCTTGTGAACGACGGGCTCCACCGTTTCGGCGATGACGTGGTCCGCGCCGTTGCCATCGGGCCCGGAAGATTTCTTCGCGGGCGCGGTTTGCGACGGCGCGGCGGGTGGCGTGCCTTCGATGGGCAATTCCGGCTGACCGGAATCTTTCTTTTTCTTGGCTGACATGATATAAAGCGGCGCGTATTAAGCCAGAAGTGAACGGGCGGGGCAAGATTCGCGAGCGGTAAAATTGAGAGATGGCACCATCCGTGCCATTCGCATTCGAGTCAATTCGTGAAATTCGTCTCAGGAACTTCTTCAGTTGATATTCGACACCTCGCCCTCCGCGCGAAGTGGAATCAGGGCGCGGCACCTCATCCGGCCTGCGGCCAGTGGACTCGCTCACTCCCGCTCGCTTGGCCCTGCGGGCCTTCGCCTCCGGCGAATTCCTTTCGCAGCTTCCCAAACGGCTCAAGTCTCCCCAGAGCGGAGAAGGGAATCTCCCCGGTCGAGGCGGAGAGGGAATTGTTTTCGTGTATTTCGTGGTTAACCGGGCGCCTCACGCCATCAACCTCACCCACACCAGCAAACCGGCGAGCGCCGCCAGCGTCACCGGAATGCCGAGCCGGGCGAAGTCGCGGAAGGAAATGTGGATGCCCAGTTCACGGGCCTGCTGCACCACGATGATGTTGGCGACGCTGCCGATGATGAGCAGGCTGCCGCCGAAACTGTTCGCCAGTGCCAGCACATAGGCGGCCGGTGGTTGCGTGATGTCCGCCACCTTCAGCAGCAGCATCACGGCGGCGGAGTTGTTGATGAGGTTGGACAGGGCAGCCGTGACCAGCGCCAGCGTCGGTGGCGATTGCAGATGCAGCCCGCCTTGAGCCAGCCATTGCACGGCTTGTTCGCCGTAGCCGGTGGTCTGAAACGCGCCGGTCACCACGAAGAGTCCCATGAACAGCACCAGAATCGGCCAGTCCACGAGCCTCAACAAATCTTCGGTGCGGAACTTCGGGCTGGCCAGATGGATGGCCGCCGCTGTCAAGGCGACCAATTCAGCGGGCAGCGGCGAGAAGAACAGGCCGATGACGACAACGAGGATGACCAGTCCTTTGATCGTGTGTGGACGGTCGAACGGACGTGGCGTCACGACGGGATCGAAAGGTGACGTCACCTTGGCCGCCAGGCGATGGCGCGAGAGCCGCCAGATGATGGCATGGGCGCAGCCCAATGCGAAAATCACCGGCACGATGCACCATAACGCGTAATGCCCAAACCCCAGCCCGGCCATCTGCCCGATCATCATGTCCTGTGGATTGCCCACCAGCGTGGCCGCCGCGCCGATGTTGCTGGCGATGGCCAGCGCGATCAGGAACGGCACGGGATTCAACTGCCGTTTCAACAGCGCCATCGCGACAATCGGTGTAAAAACAAAGCAGACGATGTCATGGTTCAGGAAGGCCGAAAGGCCCGCCGTGGCCAGCATCAACAACATCAGAAATCGCGCCGGGCTGCCAAGCTTCCGCGCGAGGCCGCCCGCCACGGCGTCGAAAAATCCGGACAACCGCAGCTGGGCTGAGAGCACAAAGAAACCGAACAACAGCAGGATGGTCGGCCAGTTGATGAAGCCGATGGCGTCCGTCGTCGGCAGCCCGCCGAACACCATCATGGCGATCGCTCCCAACATGACGATGCCGGTGCGATCCAGTTTCAGGCCGGGCACGCGTCCCATGGCGATGCCCAGATAAGTGAGCGCAAAAATCGTCAATACCACCGGCTTGTCGATGAACATTGTTGCGTCGGCGGACATGCTCGGGCGGAACGGAATTTATTTCTCGAGGGACTTGCGGATGGCCAGCAATTCCTTGCGGCGCGCCTTGGAGGTTTCGGGATACTTCATCTTCAAGGCGTTCAACGTGTCGAGCACGACCTGCGAAATGATGAGCCGGGCGTTTTCCTTGTCGTCGGCGGGAATCACGAACCACGGGGCATGGCCGGTGCTTGTCGCGCCCAGGCATGCTTCATACGCCTGCATGTAATCCGGCCAGAATTTGCGCTCCTCGACGTCGGTCTGGCTGAACTTCCAATTTTTCTCCGGCGCGTCGATCCGCGACAGGAAGCGGCGGCGCTGTTCGTCCTTGGACACGTGCAGAAAAAATTTCACGATGCGGGTGCCATTGCGGTCCAGATGCTTTTCCAGCTCGTTGATGGAACGGAAGCGGTGTTCCCAGAATTTTTTGTCGTCGAGCGATTCCGGCGGCATATCCTGCGCTTGTAAAATTTCGGGGTGGACCCGCACGATGAGCACCTCCTCGTAATAGGACCGGTTGAAGATGCCGATGTTCCCGCGTTCCGGCAGGCAGCGCGTGGTGCGCCAGAGAAAATCGTGCTCCAAATCCGTCGCGCTCGGATGCTTGAAGCTGTAGACTTGGCAGCCCTGCGGGTTAATGCCGGACATGACGTGCTTGATGGCGCCGTCCTTGCCCGCCGCGTCCATCGCCTGAAAAATCAGCAGCAACGAATGGTGGTTGTCGGCATAAAGCAGGCTCTGGAGTTCGCTCAATTCCGTGGTGCTCGCTTCGAGTCTGGATTTGTAATCCTCCTTCGACTGGTAAAACGGCTTCACTTGGGTCGGCCATTTTTTGAGTTTGACCGTTTCGCCTTCGCGGACGCGGAATTTTTTGGATTCGATTTTCATATGTTGATGCCATGGTGTAATCGAACCCGCGCCGTTGCGCCAGTGGCAATGATTGCCAGCCCCTCCGTCAACTTTCGCCCAAGCGAAGACTTTCGCGACATTCCTCCGTCGGCACGACGAGTCGGTCCAATCAAGTGAACTTAACTCCGGCCCGGTGCGCGCGCCGTGCCTGTAACGCAGGATGTCCACAGTATTTTCCTCCAGCCTCGGACGGTAGAAAATGAGGAATGCCGCGACACCAGCTTGCGCACGCCCGGGCGTTTGGCATACGGCGCACCGAGCAATGGAAAGTTTTCGAGAATTTCTACACGATCAATCAGTTCGTAGCCGACGCGGACGGCGGTGGCGGGATCATCCCTGGCAATGTGGCGGACGACTTCCTTCAGGTCCGCGATCGCTTGCGGCGAGAAAATTATTTTGAAGCCCATGATGCCACCCGCTTGCGGACATCATTTATCGGCACGCCTTTGCCGGCATCAATGTCGCGGACGGCTTCATTCAGCGAACGCAGCAGGCGCTGTTCTTCCGGCGCGGTCAACCCGGACTCACCTTGGGAATTGAGCCACATCTGCAAAGCTTTTCGTTCGTCGCCGGGAAGCTGGGCAACGGCATCTTGAATTTCAACCAATGTCCGCATGATAAAAAATTGCCGACTTATGCTTTTCGATTTCCTCTGCCAAGGCTTTGGAAAAATTGGATGCTTCGTCCTCGCGAACAAATTCCTTTTTGACCGGCATCCGGTTGAGGATATTCAATGCTTTTCCGTATGCGGACTTTAGTTTTTCCAAACGAGGTTCACCCAAGAGCATGTGCAGCTTAAATTTTTCCTGCGACTCTTGAAGAATTGTGGCACGACCAAGCCAGCGATTGGCCTTGTCTAAGAGGCTTTCCGCATCAATTAAATCAAATGAGATGGGCTGGTAAAGATTCCAAGCGCCATTCTTCCAAGCATGGTCAAATTCATGGTCGTAATCTTTGGCGATAATCCGTTTCGGCTGCAACTTTGCCAGGACTTGTTTGACTTCAAGCTCCTTTTTAAAGCCGCGCCACACCTCATCATCGGTGCGGCTTGGCACCTGTGCGCGTTGTTCGTATTTCTCGACAAGCCGGCTGTAAAGCTGTTCCAAGGTCACGCCGGGATTTTCGGTGAAGCCACCACCCGGTTCCGACCATTGCAGAGAGCTGTCATCTGGAGGAAGAATGTTTGCGGCGATTTCCATGACGCTCTTTGGCTGGCCATGCAAAGCCAACTCATCGTTCAATTTCAGGGTGTATTCCTCGAAGCGTGCTTGTATAAAACGCATCAGCGGGCGGAGTTGGTCGCCGTTCACATCGAGAAACATTTTACTCAAGCGTCCGTAGCGCGGGCAGCAGATGGCACTGACATATTTTGCCTCGGGAGCGTAAAGAGCCACGCCCACATTGACAAATTCGCCGGTAGCGATGTCATGCACGTATCGCAAGATCGTGAATGTGTATGTCGTTTTCATTTTAGTATTTGGTCAATGGCTGCAAACAGCGCAGCCTTGTTTTGTCGCGCGCCTTTAAGATAACCTAAAATGCGGTCGGTTGCATCATTTCCCGTCTTCCATTCATCTGGCACCGCCGTCGCATAATCAATCAGGCGCTTGTCATTCATGGCTTCCAGCGCTCCACTCAACCTGCTCCAATCACAGATTTGCCCTTTCAATTGGACATAAAACACATGGTTGCGGAGAAATTCAAGACCTTGTCCCGACCATGCCGGCCGCCAACCAATAACGCCGTGCAGAAAAGAAAAAGCCTGCTCATGGTCACACAAGCACAAATCTTCACCGCTCCAAAGTATGTTCGGCTTGTTGATTCGTCGGTCCGGATTTTCAATCAAGGCATCAAACGCAAAAATCTCCGAGGCGCGAGTGCGCAATGATGATGCGACCGGTCGTCCGGTGGGCCAGGTGGTCATGCTTGGCAAGAATTTGGTGGCAAAATTCGGGCCTGCGCTGGCCTTCACCAACTTTGCAATCTCTGGCCATGGAACCGCACGATGAAAATCGGGTTCAACGTCAACCAACATTGCTTTCGGAGCCGGCAGGTCAAAATCATCAGCGAGCAGTGAACTAATGAGCTCGCAGATGCCACCAGTGTCTTTTGTTTCCGGGCCGGAACGCCATTTGACAACAACTTCACATTCCACACCGTCTTCATCCTGAGCAAGAACAAGGCAAGGCTTGGTGCGGCCACTCGAAAGCAGTTTGATAATGGATACGACTTTCAGTCGCGGGAGCATGCCCAAATTGAATACTGTTTTTCGAAATTGGAAACAATCCGTTTCACAAATCATTCCTCCACCGGCACGACCAGCCGGTCCATGATGGAATCCTTCCGCCCAGGTGTGTTCTTGCCCATGTAGAAGTTGAAGATCGGCCCGGACCCGGCGCGTCGCGCGTATTCCACGCGGTGGCCGTGCGCCAGCACCTTGCCGATGCATTGCGCGAATTCTTTCGGGCTGATTTCGCCGAAAGCACCCGTCGTTTCAGGCCCCGCAACACTTCTTATACTTTTTCCCACTGCCGCAGGGGCACGGGTCATTGCGGCCAATTTTCGGCGGAGCCAGATACGGCATGGGTGGCGGTTCAAACGTCAGTTCGTCCAGCGTCGAACGCAATTCGGCGTTTTCCCGTTCGTAAGCCTGGATTTCTTCATGCAAGCCGGCGATTTCCCGGTTCATTTCCGTGAGCGAATTCGGTTTGGGCGGATGCTCGCGCGCCACTTTCAATCCGAAATGAATTTGGAGGTCCTCCAAATCGCCATTGACCGATTCGTCCACGTGGCCGGACGCAAATGCACGCTCGAGGACGGACATCGCTTCAACGGCCCGCAAATTCCAGAGCGGCGCAACCAAAAATGCGTTCAGCGTGTCTGATTGTTCGGCGAAGTTTTCCAACTGTGCCGCCACCCGTGTCACGCACTCGGCGCGCAATTCCGGATGCGCCTGGCCGATGTGGCCGAGAGCATCCGCTGCCGTCACGCGCTCCCATTCGCCGCGCGTCGTGTCGGCCAGGTAATTTGCAACCGGCTCAATGGCCGCTGCGCCGATTTGCGCCAGAGCTTTGGGCAAATCCGACATGACCCATTCATCGGCATCATCAGCGCGTTGAAACAGCATGAGCAGCGGCGCGATGGCTTCCGGCACGCGCAATTGCCCAAGTGCGCGCCACGCGTGAACCGGCGCCCAGACGAGCTGGCTGTCTCGCGGGCTGTCGTGCAGCACGTCATCGGTGGCCATTCGGATCAACTCCGGCACCGCCGCTGTCGAAATGCCCATCGCGGCGTAATCACGCCAAGCCTGCCGTTCGTTGCCGCGCGGTTCCCCGAGCTGAAGCAGTTGGCTCGCTGGCGGCGCATAGGCTTTTTCGGCGGTCGCTTCAGAGTCAGACATAAATGTTTGGCAAAGATTTTGGCCGGCTGCGCCTACGCACGGCCGACCTTTTCAATTCGTGTAATTCGTGTCAAAGATTTTAGAGTTCGACACCTCACCCCCCGCGCGAAGTGGAGTCAGGGCGCGGCACCTCATCCGGCCTGCGGCCACCTTCTCCCCAGAGCGGAGAAGGGAATCTCCCCGGTCGAGGCGGAGAGGGAGAAGTTACTCCTCCACCGGCACAACCAGCCGGTCCATGATGTAATCCTTCCGCTCGGGCGTGTTCTTGCCCATGTAGAAGTTGAAGATCGGGCCGGACTCGGCACGCGGGGCGTATTCCACCTTGCTCGTCCGCATTTCCTTGCCGATGAACTGCTGGAATTCTTTCGGGCTGATTTCGCCCAAGCCTTTGAACCGCGTGATCTCCGGCTTGCCGCCGAGTTCCTTCACCGCGTTGTCCCGCTCGGTTTCGCTGTAGCAGTAAATCGTGTTCTCCTTGTTGCGCACGCGGAACAGCGGCGTCTCCAGCACATGGACGTGGCCGTCGTGGACGAGCTGCTCGAAGAAGCGGAAGAAATACGTGATCATCAGATTGCGGATGTGCATGCCATCCACGTCCGCGTCGGTGGCCAGGATGACCTTGTCGTAGCGCAAGCCCTCGGTGTTGTCCTCGACGTTGAGCGACTGCATGAGGTTATACATCTCGTCGTTCTTATACATCACGTCGCGCTTGAGATCCCAGACGTTGAGCGGCTTGCCTTTCAGCACGAACACGGCCTGATTGTTCACGTCGCGGCAGCTCGTGATTGAGCCGGCGGCGGACTGGCCTTCGCAGATGAACACCATCGTGCCCTTGCCCTTTTCCTTCTTCTTGTCGAAATGATTTTTGCAGTCCTTCAACTGCGGGATGCGCAGCGTGATGGACTTGGCGCGTTCGCGCGCGAGCTTCTTGACCGCCTGCAATTCCTTCCGCAACTGCTGCGTGTCCGCCACCTTTTCGATGATCTTGTCGGCGATCGCCTTGTTGCGCTGGAAAAAATGCAGCAGTTCCTCGCGCACGTTGTTGACCAGCTCGGTGCGGATTTCCGTGTTGCCCAGTTTGTTTTTGGTCTGCGACTCGAACAGCGGGTCTTTCAGGCGAATCGCCACCGCGCCGACCATGCATTCGCGCACGTCGTCGCCTTCGTATTTGCCGTTGCAATGTTCGTTCACCGCCTTGAGCAGGCCCTCGCGGAACGCGCTCAGATGCGTGCCGCCGTCGCTGGTGTATTGGCCGTTGACGAAGGAATAAAACGTCTCGCCGTAGCGCGAGTTGCTGTGGGTGAAACAAAACTCCAGCGTCTTGCCCGCGTAATGCAACGGCGCATAGATCGGCTCGCTGCCGTCGGTCGCCATGTCTTCCATCACCAGGTCCATCAGGCCGTGGCGCGATTGGAAAATTTTTGGCTCGGGCGAATCCGGCGTTTTTAAAATCAGTTTCAGGCCGGTATTCAGATAACTGTAATGCCGCAGCCGGCGCTCGATGTGCTCGTCGCGGAATTGGCTGTCCTTGAAAATCTCCGGATCGGCCTCGAACTCAATGAGCGTGCCGTTGGGCTCCTTGGTCTTGCCGGCATCTTCCTTCTTGAGTTTGCCCTGCTTGAACGCGGCCTCGGCAAATTCGCCATCGCGATGGCTGCGGACGAGAAAGAATTTTGACAGCGCATTGACGGCCTTGGTGCCGACGCCGTTCAAGCCGACGCTGAACTGGAACACGTCGTCGTTGTATTTCGCGCCGGTGTTGATCTTGGAGACGCAGTCCACGACCTTGCCGAGCGGGATGCCGCGCCCGAAATCGCGCACGCTGACGCGGCCGTCGGCGATCTTGATCTCGACCTCCTTGCCGTGGCCCATGATGTATTCGTCAATCGCATTGTCCACGACCTCCTTGAGCAGGACGTAACAGCCGTCGTCGGGATTGTTGCCGTTGCCGATGCGCCCGATATACATGCCGGTGCGCAGCCGGATGTGCTCCAGTGAGGACAGCGTCTTGATCTTGCTCTCGTCGTAATTGTGCTTCGTTTTGTCAGCCATAAAAATTCGTGACGGTGAAGATGCGGCAAGTTGGCGCGAATGAAAATAAAAACTTGTCGCTTCATCGCAAAGCCGTTTGCGCCGATTCACATCGGCGGCCACAAAGCCAAGTAGCCGTGGGCGTTAGTCCGCGCCATCTGAAATAAATCACCGACAACCGCACGAAATGCCGGGCACCAGGCAAAAAGCCAAACCTCTCGGAAGACATTTGCGCCGACTGACGTCGGCGGCTACGAATCTTGGTAGCCGCGGACGTCAGTCCGCGCTAAATTTTTGCCATGCCCACCAACCCGCCGCCGCCCGATCCGGACGAGCGTAAGCCGCGTTCGGAATTCTCACATTACCTGCCGCGCCTCAAGCGCGAGTTTTATCAAGCCGATGCCGTGGTTTTCTGGACGATGCCCATCCACCTGCGTCAGCGCGGCTGGCTCAACGCGCCTTTCCACGCCGCGTTTCGTGAGATGCAATTGCACGCCGCCGCACGCGAGGGGTTGCTTTGCCCGGCATATTGTTTGATGCCCGACCATCTGCATTTTGTCTGGATGGGCGTGCGTTGCGACGCCGACCAGCGTAACGGCATCAAATTCCTGCGCGCCCAACTCGGCCCGTTCCTCAAGCCCGCGAAATTTCAGCATCAGCCACACGATCATGTGTTGACCACGGCAGAGCGCCAGCGCCAGGCATTCAGCCTGGCTTGTGCCGATTACGTCTTGCTCAATCCCCTCAAAGCCGGACTCGTGAAGAACCCTGGCGACTGGGCGTATCTCGGCGCGGTGATTCAAGGCTATCCGCGCTTGCAAGTGTTCGACGACGATTATTGGCCGTGGTTTTGGAAGCACTATGCTGCCGTGCGTGAACCGGGGATCGAAAAGCGCATCCTCCCGCCACGCGAAATGGAATGACACTCGTAGCCGCGGACGTCAGTCCGCGCTGACTTTTGACAGAACGAGCATCCGGGTTAAACCTCATCACAAAACGGTTTGCGCCGATTAACATCGGCGGCTACGAATCTTGGTAGCCGTGGGCGTCAGTCCGCGCTGACTTTTGACAGGACGAGCATCCGGGTTAAACCTCAGCACAAAACAGTTTGCGCCGATTCACATCGGCGACTACAAAATCAGGTAGTCGCGGACGTCAGTCCGCGCCATCTGAACGGAGAACCCACAGCCTCACGAAATTCCGAGCGTCGAGCAAACCCGAGGCTCCCAAAATAGTTTGCGCCGACTGACGTCGGCGGCTACGACTGATTATTAATCCCGTGTTTCAAGCAATACGCCGTGTTGTCCACGTATTTTTCCGCCCACCATTTTAATCCGGCACGCTCTTCCTTGGACAACTTACGGACCACCTTCGCCGGCGCGCCGAGGACGAGCGAGCCGGGCGGAATCTTCGTGCCCTGCGTCACCAGCGCCCGCGCGCCGATGAGCGATTGTTTGCCGATGACCGCGCCATCGAGAATGCACGCGCCCATGCCGACCAAGGTTTCGTCGCCGACGGTGCAGGCGTGGACGATCGCGCTGTGGCCGACGGTGACCCAGTTGCCAAGGATGCACGGAAAATCGTCCGCCAGATGCAGCACGGAATTGTCCTGGATGTTCGAGTGGTGGCCGACCACGATGCGGTTGATGTCGCCGCGCAACACCGCGCCATACCACACGCTCGAATGCGCGCCGAGCGTCACGTCGCCGATGACCGTGGCGGTCTTGGCGATATAAACGCCCTTGCCGAGCTTCGGCGTTTTGCGGAGGAATTTATCCAGCTGTTTTGCCAGTTTGTTCACGCGAAAAATTTAACACGAACCGGCGGCGGCACAAATTGAAAGAAGATTTTCTTGGTGGGGCGAGGCTCCTGACGAGCCGGGCCGACAGGGAAAACATTTGTGGACGGCGGCTCGCGAGGACGCTCGCCCCACCGGAAATGGCGCGTCGTCAGGAAACGAAGACGGAAAGGACACGATCCGTTGTTTGCTCTGAGGTCTTTGCCGGAACGAAATCAACCGTCGTTTCCTTCTGATAAATGTGCTGGACAACCTTTTGGCTCCAGCGCAGCCTCGAATTTATGAACTTGGATTGGTCGCAACATTTCAACCCACTGCCCTGTTAGTCGTCACGAGCTGACGTATGGAGTCCAGATCAACAGATGGCCAGAATGCGAAGCGCTGGATAGTTGTATTCGTTGTCGCCCTCATTATCTACTTGCTCAGCTTTGGTCCGGCTGCTCGCATGATGTATCGACGAAGCGCCAGTGAGGTTGCAGCGCGTAGTTTTGAGGTCCTATATGCGCCAGTGCTTTGGCTTCAGCGTATGCCGGTTATTGGCGGGTGCATTTACCTTTATGCTGACTTGTGGGGAGCGATTGACGACTAAGGCGCTGCAGCCAACGCCGGATGGCGCTGGCAGTTCCGCATTCGCGGGCTACGTCACTGGTCCGGCTGGGTCGTTGACTACTCGACACCATGAAAACCATTGGGGCATTTATTCTCGGCATCACACTTTCCGTCGGCATTGTCGGATGTTCCACGTCTGGCCCGAAAGTGGCCAGTAGCCATCGACCTGATTCCACTGCGGCGGCAACCGTTGAGGATGCACGGTTGTTGTATGAGATGGGCAAGCTAGATGACGCACTGCGCAAGTTGCAGGCGGCCTTGAAGATTGAGCCGGAGAACAAGAAAGCACAGTATTATTTGGCGTTGGTTTATCAGTGTCGTGCTAAAATTCAAGAGCAGCAGGACATGCCGACACCGAAAGGCTATTATCAGACCATTCCGCAGCAGCCGATTTATTGATATTGCGCCTTGGCTTAACACTTGGACAGGCTGCAAAACATGCCGCCGATTTTCTGTTAGGCCCAATCTGTGAGTGCCTCAAAATCAATTTGGATAGATGTCCTTGATTGGATGAAGGACACAGACGCACGGTTGCCGGCGATTTTGCCGCCGGAGTTGCCGCCGGAGTCATCACCAGATTTTTGGTTTCAGGTTGCACAAATTGAGATGTCCACACGCGATACGCTTTCCGCGAAGATTCGCTCGCTTTTAAATGGCGAGGGATTTGATTCCATGACTCCGCTTGAGTCTTGGATATACCGACGGCGTGTCGAGTGGGCGGCGCAGGTGACTCTGGTGAAAGCTCAGGCGCGAGTCGAGCCGAAGATTCCATTGGCAAAGGTGCTTGACTGGTTACTGATTGATTCTTGGCAGACTGACGGTTGCATCGGCCTCTGGAATCATGCAGAGCGTGGTGGTAAGCCGCATCCCAAAAACCCCAATGGGATGACACCGTTATGAGAAAGATTGGGCCTAGCAGCTAGACAGGCTGCAAATCTTCTTCACCCGCAGCGCGGCAAGTGCCGAATCCCTTAGCTGGAACGCTGCAGAAGCACCTCACGCCAAGGCCGCCAAGGGAAGCGGCAGGCAGTGATTTTCTCACAAGAATTCTGAATCCCTATTCAGTGCGTCGCTTTTGAACTCAAGCGATCAGTTTTCTTTGCGTCCTTGGCGGTCTTGGCGTGAGACCAGTTTCACTCGGACTGAATTGTTCCGGCTTAGGTGGCGGGGATTTTGGTTTTGAATCCAAGCATGGATTTGAACCACGCCCACGCAGCGAGCAGGCCGGTGTCGCGCACGTCGGTCAGGCCGTAGATGGCGACCAGTTCATATTCGTGTCCGCGATAACGCGGCGGCAACAGCAGGGCGATCTTGGCGTTGTCGCCGTCCACCTGCAAAATTTCCGAGAAAAACAATCCCTTGCCGGCGGCGTATTTCATCGCTGGCAACGTGAGTGTGCGTTCGGGCAGCACCAGCCACGGACGATATTTCAGGATGAGGCCGCTCTTTTCGTCCCGGCTTAATTTGCCGTAGGTGCGGGCGGGCACGTAATCAATCTTGCGGCCCAGAAAAACCTTGTTCGCGGTCGGGTCCGGCTTGAAGCGGCTGCTGCGGAGCGTGACAAAATCCCAGATGAAGGAGAGTCCGAAGTGCGAGAGCCGGAACGACCAGCCGGCGATAAGCCAGGAAATCAGGATGATGGTGAGCGCCCATGCCGCGCCCATCCATGGATTCGCGAACGAGGTGACGGCGATGCTGGCGATGATGGACGTGCGGAACGCCTTGAGCGCCGCATCCACCGCGCCGAACGGACTCAGCAGGATGAGAATGTTGACGGCGTTGGACGCGAGAAACACGATGAAGAATGCCACCATCGCGATGGGCACCATCAGCGCGTTGTAGAGCCACGAAAGATCGATCGCGGCAAATCCGGCGGCGCTCCACGACGTGCCATCGCCTGAGTTGCTGGCGTGAAAGATCGAGGCGGCGATCGGCACGAACGCGCCCGTGGCCACGAGACCGCTGATTTTATGCTCCACGGTTTCAGCCACGTCGAACGGTTTCTTCAGCACGGGCGGCAGGGCGATGCCGGCGGAATCCTTCACAAAACACGCGGCGACCAGCAACAGCGCCGGCACCCAGAACAACGGATTGGCGAACCAATGGAGCTTGGCCTTTTTTTCCGGCGTATTGGCGTGCCACCATTCCCACGCCCCAACCGCGCCCACGCCCATGAGCGGGGAAATCGCCACGCCGGTGATCATGGACAGCGTCTGGGCCATTTCCTTGCCGGGCGTGTTTTTTTCGGTGGCGGCTGTGGCGGTGGTCGCCGCCGCGTGCGCGGTCATCAGTGAAAATCCAAGGCAGGCAATGAGAAGGGCGATCAGGCTCTTTTTCATAAGCGCAGAGTGGCGAATTCTGGCCGGTTGTAAAGTCCGTGCCACTACTACCTACAGCCATTTCCGGATCGCGTCCTGGAATTTGTTGTAGATGAATCCGACAACCAGCAGCGCTACGCCGAGCGCCATGAAGGTCAGCACTCGGTAGATCGTTTCCTGTTTCCACACATCCACCAACACGACGCGCCCGACCGCCGCCGCCAGCACGCCCAGGCCGAGCCAGCGATGAAACCGTTCGCGCAACATCATTCCCGCTGCAAACACCAGCACGGCGAAACCGGCCCAGGTCATCGTCAGGAAAATGCCGCTGGTGGTCACCCAGCACGAAACGAACCGCCACAGGCTGATGCCGGTGATGAAAATAATCGCGCCGTGGATTTTTTCATCGAGTGAAAAGCGTTGCGGCAGTCGGCGGAGAATCTGTTGCATGGCCAGCAACGCAAGCAATGCCAGCAGGTTCATCCAATAGACATCCATCTGCAAATCTTCGACCACCCAAAGCGTGAACAATGCCGTGGCCGCATACACCGCCGACGCGAGGAGCGCCTCGCGGTTGCGCCGCCAGACGGCTAGCGCAAAAACGCCAATGGCCGCGGCCATGAACGCGCCGACGTGCTGGCGGTCCGGGACGTATTGCCAGAGCCAGCACAGCGACATCGCGAGCGCGATCCAGCGATAAGCCATCGCCATTTGCAGCAGCGGATCGCGCACTTCAGATTGGCTGTCCGGCTTGCGCGCGAACCAGCCGATGGTGGCAAGCGACAACATTCCGAACACGGCGACGGGCGCGAGCGGAAAAAACCATGCGGGCTTGTGCGTCCAGACTTGCGCAAAAAATTCCCAGGCGCTGACAGCCAGAAAAATCTGCCCGCAAATCGCTAGCGGCCACGCGCGGCTGGTGACGCCGTAAATGGTCGCGGCCACCGCGAGCAGGCTGGTGAGCGCGAGCCACGCTGGCGCTTCGACGAGCGGATGCAGCCACACCAGCGTGATGCCGACGGCGGCCAGCGCAAAGACGGTCGAATAGCAGACGAAGATGTTCCGGCTGACGGTCAGAATTTTCTGGTGCTGCCACCAGTGGCTCAAGCCGAGGGTGACGACTATCAGGGCCAGCGGATTCCACCACGGCGGCGTGTGATTCATGAAATGGACCAGCCACGCGAACTGCGCGAACACCAGGAAGAATTGGCCGAGCAGCGTGATTTCGCGGACGCGCAACAGGTAAATGGAAAACGTGAGCACAATGGTTTCGGCGGCGAGCGCGAGGGGAAAGTTTGCTTCGGTGGTGTGGCACCAAGTCGCGGCCAGCCAGCTGGCAAACGCCAGCAGCGTGAAAAAAGCCGGTTCCGCGCGGAGCGGCGATGAACTTTTCCCGGCATCCAGCCGGTGCGCCCAAAATGCGTTGAACGCCAGCAGCGCGCCAAGTCCCCCGCCGATCCACATGCCGTGATCGTCAACAATTTCAAAATCAAACTGTTTCAGGTTCGCCACGCACCAGCCGGTCGCCAGCACGGCGGCGGCGAACGAGAAGCATTTCAGGACGAGGCTCTGGCGTTGCGAGCCGAGGACGAACAACACGACACTTTCCACGCCGAGGACGAGCGCAAGCTGCAGGCCGGCGAATTTGGAAATAAAACCGAGCGTGACGAGCAGGAGTCCCTGCGTGAGGTAGGAATTTTTTGCGAACGGTTCGTCCGGCAGCATTTTCTTCGCGAAGATGGCCAGCGCGAGCAGCACCGTGCCGTAGCCCAGCGAGAATTTCCAGAAGCCGCCGCTATGCACCTGCAGCATCGTCAGCAGAAACAACGCGAAGAACGCGCCATTGTTCAACGTGAGGAACGCGGCGCGGTTCGGGCCGGATAGCCTTTCGCTTTTGGACAGGAAGGTTGCCGCCGTGAACACCAGCCAGTAGCTCGCAAGAAAGCCCGCGCCGAGCCAGAGATTTTCGTCGGGCGAAGCCCAGCGCCAGCCGTCTTCGTGCAGAAACCGCCAGAAGGTGTAGCCCGCGTAGCTCGTGGCCAGGCTCGCAAAGGAGAGTCCGGCCCAGCGGTTGCGGACCAGAAACACAACCGCGGCGACCGTGAGAATCAGATTCGAGTAAAGGGTGAATTCACCGACGCGCGTGATGACCGAGCTGTAAAACGCGAGGCCGACGGCGAAGAGCGCCATGACCTCGGATTTGCGGCGGTCGGCGATCCACATGATCACGCCCGCCCAGGCGAGCAGCAACGTGCCATCGAGCAGCGCGCTGGCGATGATGCGCAGCGGCGGGATGTGATGCGCCGCGTAGGTCGTGAAATAGACCGCCGCGAGTCCGCCGGCAAACAACACCTGCGCATAATTTTTCAGCGACTCGCTCGCGGAGCGCCGCTGCCACCACGCGCCCGCGCCGAGCAGCAGTCCGCTGGCCAGATAGAGCAGTGAAATTTTTCCGCCGGGGCCGAGTTTGGGAACGACGTGGTGATAGGCGTAGTTGGCGAAGAACGCGAGGCCGGTCAGCAGCATCACGATGCCGGCACGCACGAGCCAGTAGGTTCCCAGCCGCATCTCGAACGAATTCTTACCCGCGACCGGTGCCGGTTCGGCAACGGGAGGAACGTCTGCTTCCGGCGCGGCTTTGGTTTGCGCTGCGAAAGCAGGCAGTGGCGTGATGGCCGGCGCGGACCTGGGTTCGGATCGCTGCGGCCTGATAATTGGCGGCGGTGTCCCCGTGTGCGTTGGCAGCAGCGGTGGAATGGCCGGGGGCGGCGGTGGCGTGACGGGAATTTCCGGTTCACGGACGGCATCGCGCCGCGCAACCTCGCCGGCAGTTTCCGTCGTGGCGGCGGGCGTGACGGGGGCCGCAGAAGTCTGTTTTTGCCGCAGCCGATACACTTCCAGCTCCAGCTGGGTGAGACGGTCGGTGAGTTGCTCGTTATTTTCGCTGACGGTTTTGGCGCGCCAGAGGGCGATGGCGGCCAGCACGATGGCGATCAGACCGAAGAAAATTTCCATAGCATCACCTGTCTGTTGAGCGAACGGCACGACCGGGTTGCGTGGGGAGTGAAACACGAAACGACGCCAAAGCAAACAGGAATCGGCGGACAACGGACGGGTCGGCGGATTGATTGTTCACGCGGCCAGAATAGTTCAGCGGCCGGCTTCGGCGTGAATTGAAAATATTTTTGTCTGTCGGCAAAAAATCAATGCCTAACGTGGCGGCTTTCGGGAGACAGCCGGATTATTCGGTTTCCTGAATACAACCACGGCGGTCTGCCGACACGCCGCTACGATATGAAAAGCCCGCCGGATGTTTCCATCCGACGGGCTCGCTTCCTCCGGTTCCCCAAAATTCACCAGCGGCCATGTTGCGCGCGCCAGTCTTCATGATGCTCCCAGCGATTCGGATGATAATACGCCACCCGCGACGGATAGACCACGACCGGCGGCTGATAATAAACCACCGGGGGCGGGCAATAAACCACGGGCGCCGGCGGCGGACAATAGACCACTTGTGGCGGTGGCGGACAGGGCGGGCAATACGCCGGCGTGCTGTAAGTCACGCTGCACTGCGCGTGCCCGTCGGTTGCCGCCACGATGATGCCCGCGACCGCCACGCCAGTGAGCACCTTGCCGACCGTGGCCCATTCCCGATCACCGGCCCGGGCCGATTGCAGGCCCGCTCCGGCGAGCGCGAGCGCCATGCTTCCAGTCAGTATCATTGTTTTCATAATTCAAGTCTTTCGTTTGAACGTTTGATTGCGTTCACCCAATCTGACGTGTGGATTTTGTTTTTATTCAAACCCGGAAACGGATAGTCTTTTCAATCGTTTTATGAACAAGCTGGCTTCAACCAAAAGCGCTCCCCGCCGGAAACTGCCGCGTTCGTTCAAGGATCTGACCCCGGCGAAGCATTTTAATCCCGCCACGTTTTTCCGCGAGCTGGTCTGGAAGGCCCTGCTTACGCCGCGCCACGGCGAACACCATCGTCCGGTTTTTCCCAGGTTGAAGACCGGCGAGGTCGCCATCACCTGGATCGGTCATGCCTCCTTCCTGATCCAGTTCACGGATTTGAACGTATTGATCGATCCGAATTTTGCCAACTGGCTGTTCCTGCTGAAGCGCATCAAACGCGCCGGGCTGAAAATCAAGGACCTGCCGCCGATCGATTTGGTGCTGCTGACCCACGCGCACTTCGACCATTTCCACAAGCCGACCCTGCGCAAGCTGCCGCATCCGAAAATCGGCGTGATGCCGCGCGGCGTGGGCGATCTGGCGCACGACCTCGGTTTTGCGCGCGTCATTGAGCTGGACCACTGGGAAAGTTTTGCCCAGAAGGAATGGAAGGTGACGTTCACACCGAGCAAGCACTGGGGCGCACGTACGCTGCACGACGGACACCGTGGCTACGGCGGCTTTGTTTTGGAGCATCAAGGACGGAAGATTTATCACGCCGGTGACAGCGCGTATTTCGACGGGTTCACCGAGATTGGAACCAAACTTGCGCCGGAAATCGCGCTGCTGCCCATCGGCGCGTATCACCCGGATTCGTTCCGGCACGTGCACATGGGGCCGGACGAGGCGATGCAGGCGTTCAAGGAACTCGGCGCGAAATGTTTTGTGCCGATGCACTACGGCACGTTCAAGCTGTCATTCGAGGATCTGGCGGAGCCGCCGCGCTGGCTGCGGGAAATCGCCGTGCAGGAAAAGCTCACCCACAAATTACATATCCTTGACGAAGGCGTGCCCGTGGTGTTCTGAAGCCCGCGGGTCACAACCGGTCAAACTTCCGCGCCAGCGCGAAATCCTTTTCCGTCAGCCCGCCCGCGTCGTGCGTGGAGAGGACGAGCGTCACCTTGTTCCAGCGGATGTCGATGTCGGGATGATGCCACTCCTGCTCCGCCAGTGCGGCGACCCCTTCCACAAATTTGATCGCGGCCGGAAAATCCTTGAACTGATACGTCCGCACGATCGTCGCACCCGACAATTTCCAATCGGGAACGGTGGCGAGCGCGGGCGGGATCTTGGCCTCGTCGAGCTTTTGCACCGGCGGCGCGCCGAAATTTTTCAATGCCTGTTCCTTGCCCGATGCCGTCTCGCGCATCAGGCTGATGCTCGTCACCGCTGACCACAGCCACGCGACGGCAAACAGGATCAGGCCGGCGAACAGCAAATTCCAGACCGGGCGCACTTCGACATCCCCGCTGATCTGGCCGTAAAACTGCGTCATCTCCTTGAGGAACCAGACCAGAAACAGCAGGAATCCCGTGACGGCCAGCAGGAGCTGTCCGGTGCCCGCGATCCAGCGCCGCGCGATCAGCGAGCCGAGACCGGGCGTGGCCAGCAGGTTGAGGAGCGCTGCATTCCTCGCCCGCGCGCGGCTAAGCGGCCGGCCCTTCGGAGAAAATAGTTTCATAGGCATACATTAGCGCCGCGATGCCGACTGGAAAAGTGAACAGCACGCCGATGCAGCACGCACACAGCCCTGCAAGGTTCAGCAGCGAAATCAGGACGATCAGGCCAAAAACATGGAACCAGTGCTTATTGACCATCTTCCGGCTCGCCCCCATCGCCGTCCAGAAATCCAGCTGCTTGTCCACGATGAGCGGCAGGGTGAACTTCCAGCAAACGCTCAGATAGATCGCGGGGATCGCGCACACCAGCAGCACCGGCAGACTGACGAGCAGCACCGACTTGATCGCCTCCACCGTTTCCCGGTCCGGCGTCGAGCCGGATTGCAGATGGCCCACCAGCGGCAGGATTTTGATTGCAAACACGATGATGAACGGCAACAAGCAGAGGCCGATGAACAGCCCCTGCACCAGCGTGCCGAGAAACAGTTGCCCGAACGCGCGCCGGAAACCGGCAAAAATATCCCCGATCTCCGCCGGTTCACCGCGGACAGAGCAAATGAACAGATAGAACACGCCGCCTATCAGCGGCCCGGAGATGATGAAGTTCGCGATGGAAAACAGCGCGCCGACGAACGGGATCTGCGCCAGCCCGCCGATGGCCCCTTCGATCAGCATGTAGATCAACGCACCGACGAACAACAGGCCCATGTTGCTTTTCACCAGCTCGAAGCCGCGGCTCATGCATCCGGCGATGTCCAGTTCGTAATCCAACGGCTTCTCCGGTTCAATGCCGACGGCAAAGGCCGACGGCGGCAGTTTCGGCATGGAACTGCTGGGGGTGAAACAGATGGCGAATTCCGAAAAGGTTTCGAGCGGCCGGAATTCCGCGTCGCCCTCGCCCTTGACCTGGGATTTTTCATTGAGCCGTCCTTCGGCGATCCATTGCCGCACGTCCTCCGCGCTGATGGGGCCGTATTCTTTCTGGTCGCCGCCGATGATGGTATACATATTCGCTCTTTCTAGTTCACTGACTTCATTTTTTTGAATCAAGGATCCCAACGCAGCGTGCTGAGCTGGTTCTCCCGCAACTGCCGGACACTGCCGTCCGCAAACGCAACCACGAACGTCCGGCTGTGGCGTGCCCGGCCGGGCATCAATTCCGAACCACCATTCGCATTCCAGCCGGCATCCGCTTCAAAAATCATGACCGTGTTCGGGTCCACCTTGCTTTCTTCCAGGCCGTCGAGCTTCACATTGTAGGCGTAATCGCACCGGGCGCCGGAGGTGGCGGCGGGACACTGAAAAACCTTGCTCGAACCGACGGCGGAGTTGATCGCATCACACCACGTCGCTGCCGGTGGAAAGTGGTTGCCATTATCGCCGGAATAAATCCGCACCGCCAGCGCCAGCTGCTTTTCGTTGTTCACGCAATTGATCGTCTGCGCTTTCTGTTTCGCGGCAGCCAGCGCCGGGAGCAGCATGGCGGCAAAGATTGGGATCATGAACAGAAAGATCGCGGAGACGATTATTCCTGCCAGCGCCAGGCCGTTGCCGCTCAATTTCCCGCCGCTGTTCTTCACCCGGACCATCGCGATGATCCCCAGGATCAATCCGAACAGCGCCGTGAGGCCGCAGGTGAACATTCCCAAAATGCCGAGCACCAGCGACGTCACCGCCAGGCCGCTGGTTTTTTCGGAGGTGGCGGGCGGCGCGGCGGGGACCGCAGCGGAAATGGGCGGCAGGACGGAACTTTGCAGCACATCTTGAAATTCGGGCAGGTCGGACAACAATTTCCATTCCGTCGCGCCTTCCACCCGCACCTTGCTCTGTGCGTTGGCACGACCGTCCGCGATCCACTGGCGCAATTGCGTCTCCGGGATCGGGCCGTATTCTTTCTGGTCGCCACCGATGATGGTGTAAGTCGCCATAGGTCGCTATCGTCCGCCGATTTCTAGTTCATTGAACACAGGCGCGCAAGCATCGTTTCGTTTAATTGTTCCGGCGAACTATTTTAGAGGCAACTCCTTTGTCTGAAATTCTGGCGGAACGGGGCCGGAGATTTCACCAAGCCAGCCGGGCTTGGTTGGATTCAGGAGGCTTCGCCCGGGAAGTTCAGGGCATCAGTGAAGTTTCTGAAGCTTTTTCACGTCTTGGGCAGAGCGAGTATGGTCATGGATTCGAATGTCATCCGGAAAGGCCCGATGCCTGTTTGATTGCCACGCCTGTCTAAATGGTTGTCAGCTCCCCGACCGGTCCGGTGAAAACTGAATGTTTTTTGGCCTTTCCTGACGAAAATCGGGGTGTGCCGCCGGCGGCACACCTCAAGCTAAAATCCCAGATGTATGAAAACGTGTAAGATCATCCGGGCGCTGGCGGCTTCCGGCCTTGCAGCCTTGGTCCTGACAGCCGGCTGTGCGGATAAAGGACCGCCACCCCCTCCACCCGGCGTGGCAGTGGTCGGCTTCGCTCCCGATTATTGCTTCTGGGATGGTTACGAATATGCGGGCTGGTATGGCGGCGAATATTATTACTGGGGACCCCGTCAGGTTTGGGTGGTTTGCGACCCGGTCCGGTCACAGCGCGTCAATGTCTGGGTCAAGACTCATCCCGAGTCGCGCGCCGGCGCCGCGCCCACCGTTCAACACCCGGTGGAAGTCGCTCGCCAGCCCCATCCGGCGCACCCGACGCCCGTCCGGCGTGACAATGACCGGGATCATTGAGGGAGAACGAATCAAAATTATTCCCCAAGTTTGCGCCAACGTTCTCGTAACAGCGAGCTTGGCGGATGGATTGGCAAAACGCCGTCGCCCATTGCGGCAGGTTGGCGGGATTGGAAACGAACCGGTAAACCGCCTCCGCCTCGCGGGCGATGGACACGGCCAGGGTGCGGGATTCAAGGGTGGCGGGCACGTTCATGGCGGGTCAACCTTCCGGGTTGTCCAGCAATTCCTGCAAGCGTGGCGTAATCCGCGCGGACTTTTTCGGCGGCGAAAACAATGCGAACCGCGTCGCGCGCCTTCGCGTCGGGTCCGTCGAGAAACATGTCAATGCTCGCCACGTGGCGATAAACGAACCCGGCTTCCTCCAAGGCTTTGCGGGCGGCAGACAGATCCGTTCGCCGCAAAACAATGTCCACATCCTGCGGGTTGCGCACGGCCGCCTCATCTGCGCGCGAAACCCAGGCAGCCACGGCGTTGTCATCCGCAACGGCGTAAGGAACATGGGCGCCTTCCAAAGCTTGTGCCGCACCGACCAACCGCCGACGGACATTTTCCAGGGCGTTGCTCATGCGTTCCTACGAAACTTCATGGCAAGTGAGGACGGACACAGATTATTTTGCCAGCCGGACCGAAACCACCAAAGTCGGCGCGGCCGTGAATCTTTTGCCAATGTTGTCCACCACCACGCCGAAACCTTCCAGCGTGCGCACCCCGAGCAGCGTCATGTCGCCCGGCTCGGCAAAGACAATCTCGTCGTTGGTCTCGTAGCCCTCGGCGCGAATGATGCCGTAACCGACGGGGCGTTTGATGACTTGCTTGTTCGCCATCTCAAACAGCCGTTCGCGGCGCGGCGTCACGCCGATGTCGGCGAGCAGTTGCGCCGGCAGCCAGGTGAGCTCGGAGCCGGTGTCAACGAGCGCGGAAACCGGTGCGGTCACCAGCTCTTCCTGTTTCGGATTCACAACGGTCACGTTGACTCGGAATTGGCTCATAAGACAATTCACCTTAACTGCAAGCCGGATGAATTCAATTCCCCAAATACTCGCGCGGGTCGGTGACCTTGCCGGTCAAGGCGCTGGCGGAAGCCGTCGCCAGTTTTGTTTCAAGCCAGCGCATAAACTGCGGGGCGATATTTTGCTTCGGGTGCGCGCTTGCGCGTGGCCCGCATGGATTCCAACCACAGTTCCTGTGCAATCAAAACTTCGTGCATCGCTGCTTCCGGGGTTGCTCCGTGCGCCGAGCAGTATTTCAAATCAGGAATGTCGGCGATGTAGCACTTGTCTTCCTCGCTGTAAAAGACGTTGATGTGATAGCGCGTTTTCATGTTTCGTCATCCAGTCTCAAGCCGTTCATTTCCATCGCGTCCAGCAACTGCCGGACTTGATACATTTTCATCTGGCCGTTGCGGTCGGGCTGCAAATTCAACCGCAACCCCGGCACTTCGCCATGCACGAAAATGTGGTGGCTGCCACGCGTTCTGTCCAATTCAAACCCCAAAGCCTTCGCCAGACGGCAGGCATCCTCAAACCGGATGTTGCGCGAACCGGAAAGAATTTTTTCAAGAACCTTCCGGGCTTTCATCTTGGCTTAATTCCCCAAATACTCGCGCGGGTCGGTGACCTTGCCGGTCAGGGCGCTGGCCGCCACCGTCATCGGCGAGGCGAGAAACACCTGCGATTCCTTGTCGCCCATGCGGCCGGGGAAATTGCGGTTCGTCGCGCTGATGCATTTGATGCCGGATTTGTTGATGCGGCCGAAGGTGTCCACCGGACCGCCGAGGCAAGCGGCGCAGCCGGCGTTCTCGGTCATTTGCACACCCGCATTCACCAGCACGTCCCAAATGGTGGTGTTGCCCCAGTAGGTGGACTGCAAATCGCGCACGATGTCCGGGGTCGCGGGCACGCCGAACGTATCAATCACCACTTTTTTGCCGCGCAGGATGTGGGCGAATTCCACAAAGTCGCTCGTCTTGCCGCCGGTGCAGGAACCGACGTAGGCGCGGTCCAGCTTCACGTCCATGTCCTTCGCCTTCTTGCGCTGGCCCGGATCGGGGTGGCACGCGACGGTCGGTTCGAGCTTGCTCAGGTCCACCACGAGTTCGTAAACGAACTTCTCGTTCTTGTCACGGGCGACGGGTTCGTAAGTGGATTTGGTGCCGTTCAATTTCACGCGCGCGTCCACGTATTCCGCCGTGCGCGAATCGAATTCAAACATGGCGTTCTTGCCGCCGGCCTCGATGGCCATGTTGGCGATGGTCATGCGGTCGTCAATCGAGAGGTTCAAGGCGCCTTCGCCGTCGAACTGCATCGCGCGATAGGTCGCGCCGTCAAAACCGATTTCGCCGATGCAATGGAGGATGATGTCCTTGGCCATGACGCCGGGCTGCAATTTGCCTTCGAGCCGGAAATGCATGGTCTCGGGAACCTTGATGAGCAGCTTGCCCGTGCCCATCACGAAACCCGCGTCGGTGTTGCCGATGCCGGTGGCGAACTGGTTGAACGCGCCCGCCATGCAGGTGTGCGAGTCCGTGCCGAACAGAATTTCGCCGGGGCGCGTGTGGCCTTTCGCGGGCAGCGCCGTGTGGCAGACGCCCGCGTAGCGCGAACCGTATTGCTTCTTCATGTTGCCCTTGGACGCGTCGAAGACCCAGTGGCCGTTTGAGTCGTCAATCACGTCGTAGAAATACTCGATGCCCTGCTCGCGCGAGAAATCGCGGAGGATGTCCACGTTGCGGTTGGACTTGGAGTCGGCGGTGAAGATGTAGTGGTCGGGAATGATGACGATCTTGTTCTTGTCCCAGACCTTCGCCTCCTTGCCAAACTCGCGTTTGAACACGCCGATGGTGCCCGGCCCGCAAACATCGTGCGTCATGAGCACGTCGGCATTCACCCAGATGTTGTCGCCGGCCTGCACGGAGGTTTTGCCGGCGGCGCGCGCGAGGATCTTTTCAGTCAACGTCATAGTCTGAAGAAAGTAGCCGATGCGCCACCCGACTTCAACTGAACAAAAACGAAGTGGACATCCGCCGCCGTTTCGCTAGATTTTCCGGACTCGTATGAAATGTGAAACCACAAACACGGTGTTGACTTTTGTGCTCGGCATGCTGGCGATTGCCGGCGTGATATTCGCGCTGCAAACCATTTTCCTCACGCGCGAATTCCGGTCGCTGACCGTGCAGGCGACCGTCGCCAACACCAGCCTGATGCAGGTGCAGGCGCTCGCGAATGACGTGGCCGCCTACAACCAGAAGAGCCCCAGCGCGGAACTCACCAAGCTCCTGAACGCCGCGCAGACCCCGCCGGCGGCCGCTCCCGCCAAGAAATAGTTTTTAATCACCATGAACGAATCCCCCACGCAAACCGAGCTGTCGGATCAAATCGCCGCGCTGCGCAAGCAGACTTTCACCTTGCTCCTCGCGCTCATCATCGTCAGCGGAACGCTCACGGTCTTCCTGTATCGCCAGGCCAGTTTGACGCGCCGCGACATCGCGTCCATCAAGCCCCAGGCCACGCAGCTCATCCAGGCCTATTCACAAAACGGCCCGAACATCATGAATTTCGTCAAACAACTCCAGGCTTTTGGGACGACACACCCCGATTTCCAGCCGATTCTGAAGAAATACGGTATCGCGCCGACCAACGTTGCCGCGCCTAAAAAATAGGCGTCCCTGATTATTCCCGCCGCCGTCCAGATGAAAATCTGCCGGCGGCGTTTGTTTTTCGGGAACGCCGCCTTCCTTCAGGCGGCGGAACTATTCGTTTGGATTTGCTGCCGCGCAACTGCGGCGTTCCCGTTCAAGCGCGCTGTCATTTTTGCGCGATGCTCCAGTTGGAATCCTGCTTCAAGTAAAGCGTCTGCGACGGGAAGGCGAAGCCGATGCCTTCCGCATCAAACCGTTCCTTGATGGCCAGATTGATTTCCTGCATCCCTGCCAGATATGCCTTCATGTCAGTCGAGTTCCACCAGTGGACAACTTGCAAGTTCAGGGTCGAATCGGTGAACTTGTTGAAGCTCACCAGCAAATCTTTCGTGTTCGGATTGCCTTGGTAGATCTCTTCCAGAATGGCCAGCGCGCGTTTCACTTTTTCCGTCGGGGTGTCGTAAGTGATGCCGATGTTCATCACCGTTTTGATGTTGGGCCGGCTGGTGATGTTGGTGAGCGTGGCGTTGCCCATCGTCTTGTTGGGGATGGTCACCAGATGCCCGTCCAGATTGCGGATTTTGGTGCTGCGCAAGCCGATGGTCTCCACCGCGCCGGTGACGTTGTCGAGCATGATCTGGTCGCCGATGCGGAATGGCTTGTCCAGGAGGATGGCCACCGCGCCGAACAGATTCGCCAGCGTGTCCTGCGCCGCCAGGCCGACCGCCAGGCCGCCGATGGACAGCGAGGCGATGGCCGCCGTGATGTTCACCCCGATGTTGGACAACGTCACCAGCGTCGCCACCACCACCACGAACGCCTTGAATGTCTTGCGGATGATGGGGAATATCTGTTCGCGGAATTGCGGGTCCGCATCCGCCGCCGCCCGCAGGTGCCAGTAACCCATCAGCAGATCCACCAGTTTCATCACCGCGTAGGTGACGGTGACCGCGACGATGACGGTGAAGCCCTTGCTGAGGATGCTCTGAACCTGCGCCGGCCAGTCAAATACATCCAGCCCGATGCGCAGGAAAATCACGAATGACACGATTTTCACCGGTCCGTTAAGCAATTCCAGCAGCAGGTCGTCCAGCTTGGAGGTCGTCCGGCTTGCCCACTTTTTGAGCCAGACCCGCGTCAAATAGTCGAGGAACTTTGAGACGTAAAAGGCGAGGAAGATGTAGATCAGCGAGAAAATATATTTCCACAGCTCGTTTCCCAAATAATGATAACGCAGAAACGGCCAGTCCTGCGCCAGGCTTTTGATCCACTCCGGCGACGCAAATTCTTTGACCAGATTGGATTTGTCCGGTGCGGCCACGGTGTTTGTGCCGGGCGTCCGGTTTGAAACCGCGCTGAATCCCGCCGCTTCCGTGGCCAGATTCGTCTCCGCCACCGACTGCCAGACCGACCAGGCCAAAACCAGCAGCAGCAAGATCATCAAGGAACGGAACATTTTTGGAAAATTCTTCAACATGTCTCTTTATTAACGAACCGAAGCGGCCGGAACAAGTCTGAATCCGGACCGGTAGTGGCACGGGCGTCCCGCCCGTGCCACTAATTTCACGCCCGCCGCCTCAGCCGCCCGCGACAATCTTGACGATCTCCAGTTTGTCTCCCGCCTTGAGCAGGCGCCCGGAAAATTCCGACGGCGCGACCGCTTCGCCGTTGTGCTCCACCACGACGCTGCGCGGCAAAAGTTGTTGCGCGACCAGGAATTCCTCGAGCGAGCAGGGCAGCTTGGCTTCAATGGCTTTTCCGTTGGCGATGATTTCGTTCATGGCAGCGATGTTTCCTGTCCCTTCTTCAAGGTCAAGCGGTCGGACGATCCATTGAGTTTTATCACCACGGCGGCATCCTGGATTTCCTGGCAGCGGACCAGCACCGTTTTGTCCCGCAACTTGATGGACTTCTGGTCGCCCGCCGCAAACGCGAGGCCGTTGATGACCGCCTGCCGGCCCTGCCCGATGGTGAGCAGCCCGCTGAACTTGAGCGTCTGGGGCAGCACCGGCGGGACATACGAGAACTGCACGGGCGGCGGCGACACAGCCGGGGCGGACAAGCCCGTGTCTTCCTCCAGGGTCTCGGTCTTGCCATGCTTCACCCAGTCCAGCACGGAATCCGTATCGTATCGCTTTTCGATCGCCACCAGGGTTTTGATTTCCCCGTGGGTGTAGGTATTCTCCAGGATTCGTTTCTGCATTTCCGGCAGATTCCTTTTCTGCATGAGCTTGTAGGCCGTCAGTTCACAGATCGCCTCGATCGTGTCGCCGGCGATCACGCGGTTGGTCGGACGGTTTTCGTTGATCCATAAATGCGTGTATTCGTGCGCGGCGGTGGCGATCATCTCGTCGCGCAACTGGCCGCTCAGCACCACGACTTCGTGCGTGCACTGGCCGCTTGGGGTCCGGCGCGTGCTGGCGAAACCATATTTGTCCAGGCCATTGTCGCGGCCCTTCTCCGACCAATAATCCACGTCGAACATGTTCACGGTCACGTCCGGAGATTTGAGCAGGAAACCCTGGCCATAGAGATCCGTCACGTCCCGGCGCGTGTTCTCGAAGATTTCCCGGGCCGCCTCCACGTCCAGCACCGCGTTGGGCCTGTCGAATTTGCAGATGAACCGTCCGTCGCCCGTCTTCGCCGAGCCGTCGCCGTTGCGGACGGGCAGGCCGCAGAGCGAGCAGCGGTTTTCCAGCTTATGACAGACATCGCAGATCGGGCCGCGCGGATGCAGCCAGATCTGGCCATACAGCGGCCCCTTGCCGCAGACGATGCAGAAATAATTCGTCTCCGCGGCAGCTGAAACAAAGACCGAGGCGAACAAAAATAAAAAGAAGGCGAACTGGCGCAGAATCATGGTTTCACGAAATCGTTTGAGAGGCTGTTGAAGATGATGTCGTCCTTAGTGTCAAAAAGTTTGTCTTTGCCAGCTGATGAAATGACAAAACTATTCGTTGAAGAAAAGTTGATTGTAAAAGGACTTCCCCAAGGATCAAGATACCCTTTATCTAAATTCAGCTGGCTCGCCTTGATATTTAAGAATTGATATCGTTCCGGATTGTTTCCGCATAGACATCTGATTATTTCAGATTGATTTCCAGCCGGATAGTTTGCGTATTTAGATTGATAGCCGTCTAATGCATTTTTTATATCCCCCAATTCCAGTCGACATATTGCATTTAGGGCTGGCTTGTGGTTTGGATTGCCGAGTATCGCCAGCAGAATAAACGCCATTACAGAAATGATACCGGCCGCCAGCAAGATTCGTTGCAGAGATTTCATGCTTCACATCGTCAGCGCCGCGTCCCAATCCTTCCACACCGGCTCGTAGCCGAGCTTGCGGATCAGCGCCGCGACTTCCTGCGGCGTGCGCTCGTCGCCGATGTCGAACTGGCCGGTCGCGTTCGTCGGGCGCTTGAGTTGCGGCACCCATTCGCTGGAGCCGGACGCGATCTCCTTGATGATGCCCCGTTCGGTGTGATGGATTTTCTCCCGGCCGGCCCCGGTGTAGCCGCCCGGTTCGGTGCGGGCGCCGGCGCTCATCATCGTCACGCCGAGCGGAATCAATCCGTCGCGCAGCTTCGGCGTCTCGCGCGTGGAGAGCACGATGCCGACATCGGGAAACATCAGGCGGAACGCGCAGATGAGCTGGGCCAGCTCGCGGTCGCTGATGTGCGTGAGCGGCTCGAATTCGCCCGCGCACGGGCGCAGGCGCGGCAGCGAAATCGTGATCTGCGCCTTCCAGCAATGACGCAGCAGATAATCCGCGTGGGCCGCCAGACTCAACGCCTCGAAGCGCCAGTCGGCCAGTCCGTAAAGCGCGCCCAGACCCAGCCGGCGGAAACCGGCGGCGTAGGCGCGCTCGGGTGTTTCCAGCCGCCAGTCGAAATTTTTCTTCGGCCCGGCGGTGTGCATCTGGTCATAGACCGTGCGGTCGTAGGTTTCCTGATACACGACGAGCCCGTCCGCGCCCGTCGCGACGATGGGTTTGTAGTCTTCCACTTCCATCGGTCCGACCTCTAGCGAGATGCTCGGCCATTCGGCATGCAGCCGGGCCACGCAGTCGCGCATGTAATTGTTCGAGACAAATTTCGGATGCTCGCCCGCGACGAGCAGCAGGTTGCGGAAACCCTGCGATTTCAATTCGTCCGCCTCGCGCTGCACCTCATCCAGCGAGAGCGTGACGCGGAGAATCGGATTGTCGCGCGAGAAACCGCAATAGGAGCAATTGTTGATGCATTCGTTGGAAAGATACAGCGGCGCGAAAAGGCGGATGGTTTTGCCGAAACGCTGCTGCGTCATCGCGTGCGCCCGGCAGCCCATCGCTTCGAGCAAATCGCCGGCGGCGGGCGAAATCAGCGCGGCAAAATCCGCGAGCGACAGGTTGGATTTGCCGAGCGTGTCCCGCGCGGTGGCGGAACTGGTGGCGGTGGATTTATTGACCAGCGCGTCCAGCGGCAACGAATTAAATTCAGCGACAAAACTCACAGAAAGAGTTTAACAAAAATCCAAGCGAAGTCGAGGCGGGTGAAATGGCCGGGTAGCACAGGCCTCCAGCCGGTTGTTTTCGGCGTCGCACCGAAAACCGCTGTGCCGCGTGCCACCTCCCGACGGTCGAATAAAGGCCGGCCAGCCGCCCCTGTCACGAAATTTGGCGAGACGCCGAATTTGACCCGCGAGACGCGGGTGCCGCCAAAGCTATTGATGATGCGGCGGCTTGGGATTGTTGGCCTTGATGCGTTCCATCTCGATGGTTTCCAGCACACCAGACTGGCGCTGCACCTGCTTTTTCAAATGCTCGACCAGCTGGCTTTGTTCGGTCACCACTTCGTTCAGCTGCTCAAGCTGATGTTCGAGATGCGCGACGTGCGACTCGAGTGTCTCGATCCGCTCGGACGTTTGATCTGCCATGGGATTGATTTTGCCCGCGGGCCGGCGGGATGTCGAGGAATCGAATTTCTTGGCGTTGCACTGCCGGCAAATTTGCGGAAGACTGCCCGCGCTTTATATGCCGTCAACCAAGCCAGCTCGAAAGTCCGCCACCAACGTGATGATCCTCGGCGTCGGGTCGTTCGCGCAGAGCATCGGCGGAGCGCTCGCCGACGGGGGCGCGCACGTCGCCACATATCTGACGCGCAATTACGGGCATTTCCCGCCCTCGCTGATCGGACGCACCTATTTGCATGACGCCCATCCGAACCCGGCGCCGCTGCTGCGGGAAAACCAGACCGCGGTCGTCATCCCGCAGTCCATTGACTGGGCCATGCAGCCGTGGGCCAATGAGGTGGTGAAATCCGGCGTCGGCATTTTTTCCCCAACCGGCGAGGGGATGCGCATCGAGCGCGAACGGGATTTCGCGCGGAAGCTGTGCGTCGATTACAAGATTCCGTTCCCCAAATCGTTTGTCGCCGCGAACCGGCTGGCGGCGGAGCAAATTCTCCAAGCCCATCCGCATCCGTTCGTCATCAAGAACCCGCTTTGCTCGCCGACGAGCCCGGTTCACACCATTCTATGCGAGACGGTCGCCGACACGCGCGCCTGGCTGCGGCACGTCAACTACGCCGAGGGTGTTTTTCTCCAGGAATATCTCGGCCGGGCCGAAGCCGGGCACATTGCGCTGATCAGTGGCGGGCAGATTCATTCGCTGGTCACCAACCAGGAATACAAATATGCCTTCAACGGCAATCTCGGCATCATCGCCGGCGCGCCGCTTGGCGGACTGGTGGAGCGCGATGAGCACGATAAATACGGCCTGGCGCGGGAATTGATCCACCCGTTGCTGCCCTGGTTCCAGAAGGTGAATTATCACGGCCCATTGCAGGTCACCGCCATCAAGCGCGACGGGCGGTGGCACGTCATTGAATACAACATCCGCATCGGCGTCACGTCCGGCCCGATGATCTTGCGGATGCTGAAAGATCCGGTGAACGCCATTTTGCAAACGGCACGGAACGAAAGATTGAAACTCGAGTTCAACAAAAAGGTGAACTTCGGCTGTTCGCTCACCCTGGCGGGCTACGGTTATCCGTTCACCAAAATCGTCGGACCACATCTGCCGCTGGAAACCGTTGGCAAATTCGACTGCGACGTCTGGTGGAACGAAGTCGCGCGGGATCCGGACGGAAGCCTGGTCGCGACCGGTCACCGCGTCGCGGACGTGATCGCCCTGGCGCCGAAACTAGACACGGCGATTGCGAAAGCATACGCGAACATCAAAAAAATCCGCGTCATTGGCAGTTATTACCGCACGGATGTCGGCCAAAGCCTGTGGCCGCCGGGAACGGTTTGATTTGGAAACCACGAAATACACAAACCACACAAAAACCAGAAATCTGAAAAACTTTTTCGTGTATTTTGTGTGTTTCGTGGTTTAACTGTTTTGTGCTTTGATGAACATCAATTCCGAAAATTTTCCGCAACGTCCCGCGTGGATCGAGATTGATCTCGGGCGGATGCGCCGCAATCTGCAACTCATCCGCAGCGACCTGCCGCGCGCCGTGAAATTCCTCGCCGTCGTGAAGGACGAAGCCTACGGTCACGGCGCGCTGGACATCGCGCGCATCGCCCTCGAGGAAGGCGTGTGGGGCTTTGGCCTGAGCACGCTCGAAGAGGCGATGATCCTCCGCGACGGCGGCATCACCGCGCCGTTATTGCTGCTCGGCGAACGGCAGGAAGCCGAACTCGAATGGTGCGTGGCGCATGACCTGACCATTTGCGTCAACGAATCGCATACCGTCCGCAAGCTGGCGCGCGTCGCGGCAGCCTTTGACAAGCAGGTGCCGGTTCACGTCAAGATCAACACAGGCATGAGCCGTTATGGTGTTCGCTGGGACGAGGCATTGCCGCTCATCGAACAGATCCTTGCGGAGAAATCGTTGCGGCTCGAAGGCGTCATGAGCCACTTCTCACAATCGGATGAGACGGACAAGACGTTTGCCAACCTGCAATTCGCGCGGTTCCAAGAAGTGCTGCAGGCCCTCACTGCGCGCGGCATCCACGTGTCATTGCGTCACACGTGCAACAGCGGCGGCTTCCTTGACATGCCGCACGCCCATCTGGACATGGTGCGCCTCGGGATTTTGATGCACGGCGTATTTCCCTCGACGGTTTGCCGGCGGATTCCCGGCATCGAGCCGGTCATGTCGGTCAAGGCGCGCATCGCGGCGATCCAGAAACTGAAGCCCGGCGAAGTCGTTGGCTACGGGATGCGTTACACGGCGAAGACGGAACGCCGCATTGCCGTGCTGCCCATCGGCTACGGCGACGGCTTTCCGCGCGTGCGCAACGAGGGTGGGGTGCTCCTCCACGGCCGGCGCGCCCCGCTGATCGGCGGCATTGCGATGGACGCACTGATAGTGGACATCACGGACATCCCCGGGGCGCAAATGTGGGACGAAGCCGTCATCATGGGCCGGCAGGGGGACCAGGAGATCAGCGTCCATGACTTCGCGAAGTTGAAAAATTCCGTGAGCTACGAAGTGCTGACGAGCTGGCGGCTGCGGCTGCGGCGTAAACACGTGAACAGTTCAACCACGAATCAGCACGCATCCATACGGAGGGAAACTGCGCCGGCATGATTCGTTTCGATTGATGTTCCTGCGTGGTGAATCAGAATGAAACTTCTTTTCTCCGAATCCGAGTCCGATTACGGACGCTACCTGTATCCCTACGTGATCTGGGCGGTGCCGGAACCCGGCGAGGCGCCGGCGGATCTTTTCAACGCCGGATTTCTGCCGTCGGCGCGCGGGCTTGGCCAGTTTTATCTGTGCCGCAACGTGCGGGTGGACCTGGCGAAGTTCAAGCCGTCGTCGGAAAACCGCCGGATCCTGCGCAAGGGTGAACTCGTCGAAATGAAACTGGTGCCGCGAGCAGAATTCGACCTGACGCCCGCCCGGCGCGAATTCTACAAGAACTACGCCGACGCGCGCTATGGCAAGGATGTCATGCCGCACGAACGGCTCGAGCTGGTCTTCAATTCGCCCGTGGCCACGCATCTGCTGGTGTTCACGGAGGCACAATCCGGCGCCGAACTCGGCGTGGTGGTGCTCTATTTGGAAGCGCCGCGTCTCGCCTTCTACCGCTACTCTTTCTATGACCTGAACCATTTCAACCGGAGCCTGGGTCTGTTCATGATGACGGCGGCGGCGGTCCATTTTGCGGAGCAAAAATTCGCGCACCTCTACCTCGGCACCTGCTATTCCGGGCGGGCGCTCTACAAGACGCAGTTTGCCGGCGTGGAATTTTTCAACGGCTTCCGCTGGTCGGCGAATCTCCTGGAATTAAAGCATCTCTTGCGGCACGACGCGGAAAAATCCGGCCATCACCTGCTGGAAACCGAAGCCTACCGGAAGGAATTCTCCGGTCATGATCTCGGAAAGATCGCTGATGCCAGTGCCTTCCGGGTGAAGCTGAAATGAAGCGCAGGCGGCGCCACCCGGCTTGCCGCACGGCAAATCACTAGAAGCCTTCTTTGACGTCGTGGACCACATTGGTCGTCACGTCAGCAGCTTTATGCGCGCCCTGCTTGGTTTTGGCCCAGGCGTTGGTGGAGAAGTCCACGACGTGGGTCGCCACGTTCGTTGAGACATCCTTCATCTCGCTGGCGACCTTTTTCATCGCATCTTCGGCGTCCGTGATGGCCGCATCGGTCTTTTGCCCGACCGTCTGTTTGGTGGTGTCCGTGCAGCCTGCCGTCAACCCGGTGGCGAGACCCAGGGCGAGGCATGAAAATAAAAACGGTTTTCTGGCCAGGTTCATAGTTGGATTTGGATGTGCGTTTTAATGCCACGGATTTTGTAGCACGCCCGGCGTGGCTTGCAAAGCAGGGAAAGGCGCCGGCTTCAATCCGCGCCATCCACGCGCCGTGCCTGCGCCGACCGCGCATAGGCCTGCGCCATTCCCCAACCCGCCAGCGCCATCACCACGCCGGCGAGCAGGTCCACAAAGTAGTGGAAGCGCAAATACATGGTGGACCACCACAGAACCGCGCACGGCAGCAGATGCACCCAGAACCTGCGTCGTCCGTGCTGCCAGTCGAACATCAGCAGATACAGCGATGCGGCCAGATGCACGCTCGGAAAAACGTCCACGGCATTGCTTCCGGCGTTCACCGGACCGAGCGCCCAGTCCAGCACCCACGGCCCGTGCAGCGGCGTCACAAACGTCATCCAGCGCCACGGCCCGCCCGCCGGGAACACCGTGTAGCTCGTGAACGCCAGGGCATACATCGTGAGCAAACCCACGATGCACGTGCGGAACAGCCGCAGATTTTGGATGCAATAAACGGCCGGTCCCGCGACCAGGTAATAAAAGAAAAAGAGGTAGCCCGTCATCGCCACGTCCTCCACCCATGGACGCAACCACGGTTCCCAGGCCACCGCCGGCGTTTCGCCAAGCAACGCCCGGTCCCAACCGAGGAGCATGGTGTCCACCTTCCCGTTTCCCAGGAGCGGCACCGCCACGCCCATCGCGTAAAACGAGATGCCCATGGCACACGGATAAAACAACAGGCGCACCCGCCAGCGCCACGGGGTCAAGTTCCGTTCCGCCCAGAAAAAAATCCCGATGCTGGCGGCAAAACAGCCGAAAAACAAAAACGACCAGGGCCGCGCCGCGCCGTCGCGGACGAACAGCCGCAGCCCGGTCAGCAGCAGGTAGGCGCCAAAAAGCCATTCATGCGGCAGCACCGCGCGCAGCCGGGACTGCCATTTAATTTTATCGGCCATGGAATCGGTCATTTGGTCAAAGGGGCAAATCCTAGCGGCAAGCCGTTTCGCTCACAAGCAGGCAGGTGGAACAGCAGGGAGGTGGAACAGCAGGGAGGTGGAACCGATTTAAAACGCCGCCGGCAAATCCAGAGGCGTTTCCGAAACCGCCTGTGGCTCCAGCGGCATGGGGTCGTCGTGGTTCAGAGAGGCTTCACACACGCGAAAGAAATCCGCCGTCGTCGCCACGCGGCGGATGTCGTGCAGGAATTTCTCACCCACGCCGTCGCCGATGAAGTTCATGAATTTCTTCATGCGCATCACCTGCGACGACTCCTTCACGCCGGGCGTGATTTCGTTCTCCCACAGTTCGCGGACGTAGGCCAGCACATCGCGCCCGGTCGGCAGTTTTATTTCTTCACCTCGCAGTTGCGCGCGGACCTGGTCGAACAGCCACGGATTGCGGATGGCGCCGCGCCCGATCATCAATCCACGCACGCCGGTTTCGGCCAGCAACGCCTGCGCCTGCGCCGCGCTGTGGACATTGCCGTTGGCAAACACCGGGCAGTGCAGCTCGCGCGCCGCCTGCGCAATGAGGTCGTAGCGCACGCCGGGCCGATACATTTGCACGACGGTGCGCGCGTGGACCGTGAGCAAATCAAGCGAATGCTTCGCGAAAACCGGCAGCAGCGTGTCGAACTCGGCGGGTGACTCAAAGCCAAGCCGCGTTTTCACCGTGAAAGGAATTTTCACTGCGTCGCGCAGCGCACCAAGGATGGCGTCAATGCGTTGCGGCTCGCGCAGCAGGCCGCCGCCCGCGCATTTGCGATACACGATCGGCGCGGGACAGCCGAGGTTCAGGTCGATCGCGGCAACGGGATATTGCTGGAGCAGTTTCGCGTTGCGCACGAGCGCGGGGATGTCATTGCCGATCATCTGGGCGATGACGGGCCGGCCGGTGGGATTTTTGGTGATGGAATCGAGAATCCACTTTTCCGGCCGCGAATCGCCGTGGACGCGGAAGAATTCCGTCCAGTAAACATCCGGCCCGCCGTAACGCGCGACGACGCGCATGAAATCGATGGTGGTCACGTCCTGCATCGGCGCGAGCGACAATACAGGCGCGTCACCGCGGAGCAGATTTGAGAATGTTTCGTGTTGTGTCACCCGCCGTAAAGTTAAACGGGTTGAACCGGGAAACGCGAATAATTCTTGCCTTTGATTGCGCTGCCCGCATTTTAACGGGCTTAATCATGAGTAAAAAAGTCTTCATTGGCACGGATAGCGGCGCGACCACCACCAAACTGTGCGCGGTCTGGGATAACGGCGAGCCGGTCTCGAACAAGGTTTTGCAGCGTTCCACCAATTCCGAAAACGGGCGCGGCGCCGTCATCGCTTCCTGGATCGCGGGCGTCAGCGACTTTCTCGCGCAAAATAATCTCGAATGGTCCCAGGTCGCCGGCGTCGGCCTCGCGATTCCCGGACCGTATGAACGCTATGGCGTTTTCAGCCGGACGCCAAACCTGCCCGCCAGCTTCGCGGGCTGGGATGTTTATACCGATTACAGCGTCGCGCTCGCCAAACAGGCCGGTCGCGTGCTGCCGCTCGTGGTCGGCAATGACGGAAACTATGGTGGCGTGGCCGAGGCACGGCTCGCCCGCGGCAACACCCGGGCCACCGTCATGATGCTCATGCCCGGTTCCGGACTGGGCGCGGCTTTCGTCGGCGCGGACGGCCTCTGCCTCGATGGCGACACACTCGCGGGAATGGAGGCTGGTCACATGGCGGCCGCGGTGCATCTCCTCGGTCTCACCGGCAAGCCGTTCAGTTGCGGCTGCGGACGCGACTGGGGTTGCGTGGAGGCTTACACGACCATTTCCGGCCTGCCGCAATTGCTCGCGGAATTCATCAAGCGTCATCCCGAGCACGAACTGGCCAAGTCCGCCGCGCCCATCAAGGAAAAAGTCCTGTCGCTTCGCACCCGGGCGCAGAAAGGCGATGCGCTGGCGCTGGAGATTTTTGATTTTCAGGCGCGCGTCATGGGATTGCACGTCGCCAATCTGGTGATGGCTTTTGATCCGGGCATTGTTGTCATTGGCGGCGGATTGATGGATCACGAAGCGACCACGCCGGAATTCCGTGAACGCTACATGCGCGTGATCCGGGAGACGGCTGTGCCGTATCTCTGGGCGCCGCAACGCGACACCATCAAGATCGTGCCGGCGGAGTTGGGCGAACTCTCCCAGGCCATCGGGGCGGCACTGGTGGCGTTTTATCATAAAGCGGGGCACTGACGGACAGCACCAGGCCGTCCGGGTGATGAGGTTTGAACGGAACGCAGCTGTGCGCGGAGCGTCAGCCACAGCATTTTCACGCAGCTGCGGCTGTTCTGCGACACAACCGAAGATTGGGAATTGCGCTCGACTTTCCGTGTCTGCCACGTTTTCTTTCCGGCCATGAAAATCCACTTCTTCGGCGCGGCCCGCACCACCACGGGCTCGATGTATCTCATCGAGGTCAACGGTAAAAAACTTTTGCTCGAATGCGGGCTGTTCCAGGGCCACCGCCAAGAATCGGAACAGCTCAATAAAGTTTTGCCGTTCGATACCAGGCAGGTGGACGCGGTGATACTGAGCCATTCGCATCTGGATCACGCGGGCAAGCTGCCAAGCCTGTGCAAAACCTATGACGGCCCGATCCATTGCACGTCGGCGACCAGTGATTTGTGCGGGATCATGCTGCTGGACTCGGCGCACATCCAGGAACAGGACGCCATCTTCGTTTCCAAAGTGCGCGCCAAAAAACATCAGCCGCCGGTCGAGCCGCTTTACACCACGCCCGACGCCGAGAAATGCGTGCGGCAGCTCGTCGCCCACGACTATGAAACCCCGTTCCAACCCGTGCCCGGCATGACCGTCACGTTCCGCGATGCCGGCCACATCCTCGGTTCGGCGCAGGTGATTCTGGACGTGCAGGAAGGCGGCCGGAAATTCCGTTACCTGTTCACCGGCGACATCGGCCGCGGCGGGGATGATCTGCTGCGCGACCCGGTTCCCGTCGAGAACGTGGATTATCTCCAGATCGAATCCACCTACGCCGCGCGCGTTCACGAGCAACGCCCCGATGCGGATGAACTGGTCGGCAAGCTCGTCGGTGAAACCATCAAACAAAACGGCAAGATCATCATCCCCGCATTTTCCGTCGGGCGCACGCAGCAGATCGTATATGTGCTGCATGAACTGGCCTGTGCGGGAAAACTGCCGCGCGTTCCGATCTTCGTGGACAGTCCGTTGAGCGCGCGGGCGACCGACATTTACAAAAAGCATCCCGAGTCGTTGCGGCCCACCATCAATGATACGATGTGCAATAACGAAAATCCCTTCGGCATGGGCAACCTTACCTACATCGGCAGCGCCGAGGAATCCAAGCAGCTGAACGACCGCAAGGAGGCGATGATCATCATCAGCGCATCGGGCATGTGCGAAGGTGGACGCATCCGGCATCATCTGAAGAACAATCTCGGTGACGCGAAGAATCTGGCCCTGTTCATCGGCTACTGCGCGGAAGGCACGCTGGGCAATCAGATTGTCGCAGGCAAAACGCCCGTCAACATTTTCGGCGAACCTTACGAGGTCCGTGCCAAAGTCGTTTCCCTCGACACCTATTCCGGCCACGCGGACAAAAACGAATTGAAGCGCTACGTCGAGAAGCTTTCCGGCGACATCAAGAAGATCGTCTGCATCCACGGCGAAGAAACCCAGTGCCTCGCTCACGCGGAAACCCTGCGCGCCATGAAACCCAATGCGGAAGTCATCGTGCCGGAATACAAACAGGTGGTGGAGATTTGAGCAGGGGAAACATCCAACCTTCAACAGCGAACATCCAATGAAAGGTGGCGGGTGACGGCATGGGATGCTGCGCGTTGGTGGTTCGATGTTGGATGTTCGTTTTACATCGTCTCGGCCGTGCCGCCGCGATAAACTGAAATCATGTTGTCGGAAAAACCGTGGCGGGCCGAGGTCGTGATGCTGTTTGTCGCGGCTCAATTCGTCTGTCTTTGCCTCGGCCTGACCATTGCCGCGCTGCTGCACAAGGCGGGGGTGAACGGCTTTCAACAACAGGAGGATTTTGGAAATTTGCTGTTCGCCACCCTGAGCTTTCAAGGCGCGGGGTGGTTGCTAATCTGGGGGTTTTTACGGCTGCACCAGACCGGCTGGTTGGCGGCTTTCGGCTGGCGCGGGCCGAAGTTAAAATCGGCTTTGCTCACCGCCGTTGCATTCATCCTGGTCGTGCTGCCGGTTGTCCTGCTGCTGCAAGGCGGGTCCATTTACGTTGCGGAGAAGCTTGGCTGGCCGCATGAGGATCAAGCCGCCGTGGAGATGTTACTGCAGGCCAAGAGCTGCTGGGCCACCGCGTATTTCGGCGTGTTCGCGATCGTGATCGCACCGGTGGCGGAGGAATTTATTTTTCGCGGGGTGCTGTTTCCGTTCGTCCGGCAGCTGGGCCTTCCCAAGCTCGCCTGGTTCGGCGTCAGCGCGCTGTTCGCCTTGATCCACATGAATGCGCCCGCGTTCGTGGCGCTGTTTGCCTTCGCCCTAGCCCTGACATGGCTCTATCAAAGAACGGACAACCTGCTGGCGCCCATCACCGCGCATGCGTTGTTCAACGCGACCAACTTTGCGATGCTGCTCTGGCAAAACCATTCTTCCCACGCATGAACGAATTTGAACTGATCGCCAAGCTGACGCAGGCGCTGCCGACGAACCCATCCGTCGTGACCGGCGCGGGGGATGATTGCGCCGTGCTGGACCTCGGCGTTGCGGACAAATTATTCCTGTTCAAAACCGATGCGGTGGTCGAAGGCTTTCATTTCACGCGCGAAACCCCGCCGGAAAAGATCGGGCGCAAAGCCCTCGCCCGCTGCCTGAGCGACATCGCGGCGATGGCGGGCACGCCCGCCGCCGCGCTGGCGACGATTGCGCTGCCGCCGGACTTTGAGCCGGAGTTCATCCAAAAAATTTACGACGGAATGAACGCCCTGGCACGCGCGCACGGCGTCGCGATCGTCGGCGGCGAAACGACGACGAACCCCGGACGCATCTTGATTTCCATTTCGCTGATTGGCAGCGTGCCGCGCGGCCGGCAGATTTTACGGAGCGGCGCGAAGGCCGGTGACGCCATCTTTGTGACCGGCGAGCTGGGTGGTTCGCTCGCGGAGCGGCACCTGGACTTTGAACCGCGCCTGCCCGAGGCGCGCTGGCTCGCGGAACATTTTCCCATCCACGCCATGATGGATCTGAGCGACGGACTCGGCGGCGATCTGCAGCATATGTTGAAGGCGAGCGGTGCGGGCGCGGAATTGTTGAAAACGGCGGTTCCGGTTTCCCGCGCGGCCAAATTGAAGGCCAAAGGCGGTTCGGCTACCAAGCCCGCATTCGTTGCCGCGCTGACGGACGGCGAGGATTTTGAACTGCTGTTCACCGTCGCCAGCAGGGACGCGGTGAAGTTGCTGGACGCGTGGAAGAAAAAATTTCCAAAATTGAAATTGAGCTGCATCGGAAAAATTGTCGCGGGCGACGGGATTCTGATCCGCGACAAAAGCGGCCCGCACAAGTTCAACGCACCTGGATACACACACTTCGCATGAGAACTATTGCCGGAACGGTTAATACCAGTATCATTCTTGTTTTATGAATTTTCGCTGGCTGAACGCATTGCTTTGGGGAAACTCCGTGGCCCTGGCCTGGATGTGGGGGCTGGGCCTGTTTTTCAGCGTGCAGATGACCTTCATGTTCGGCCTGCAAGGGTTGCTGCTGTTCGCCATTCCGAATGCCCTGGGCCTGGCACTGTTTGGTTTTCTCACGCAGATCGTGGCCCGGAACCATTCCGGCGGGCAGGAATCGCTGGCGATTTTCTTTGATAAGTTCGCCAAGCCATTCCGGCTGATTTTCTACCTCTACCAGATATTGGCGCTCACGCTCACGGTGTTTGCGCTGGTGCGTTATCTGTTCGTGCCGCTGCAACTCGCGTCGGGCGGCCTGTTCGTCATTTATTTGTGCCTGGTCATTTTTGTCATCCTCGCGGCGGGTTGCTTGTTCGGGGAGGAATTTGGAATCCAGAAAATCAAACACAGCCATGCCCTGTTGGGCCTGCTGATGCTCGGCTGCATCGGAGTGATTTTGTGCGGCTTGGAGCCGTTGCTGCCGGCCAGCTTCACCTGGTCCGCGCCGTTCCCCGAGGAATGGACCGGACCGACGATCTACGGTTATGCGATTCCGCTGATCGTGGGATTGCTGGTGGGGCCGTGGCTGGATCTCCAGCACTGGCAGCGCGCGATCCAGATTCACCGGGAGAATTCGTCCATCCGCCTGAGCTATTTCTTCGGCGGTTGCATTTTCTTCCTGATTTTGCTGTTCCACGGCTGCCTGGCGTTGTGGGTGATGAACAAGGAGGGCGCCCCGTTGTCCATCACCGTGGCGCAAGACGGCTTCAAGTATGCCCACGACCTGATCACGCGTTATTTCATCAACCACTCGGCCACCGCCAGCTGGATGCCGCTGGCTTACTTCTCGTTCCTTTCCATCTGCGTGCTCACCACGCTGGACAGCGGCTACATCGCGCTTCAATGGTTTCTGGGCAGTAATGTGGAGAAGAGCCAGAACATGCTCGTTTCGCTCGTTCCCAAACAGATGATCAGCTCGCCGATACCGAGCTTTATGGTGGTTGGTATCGTCACCCTGGTCGGGATTTGGGCCAAGTTGGAGCTGGAATACTTCATGGTCGCCTACGCCTCGTTCTTCGTCGGTTATGCGGCGCTGGCCATCGCCCGCTGCTTCGTGCCGAACTCGCAGCAACCACTCCCACAAATCCGGATGTTCTCCATGGCCAGCATGTCCATCGTGATTTTTGCCTTTGGCTACCTGAACAGCCAGACCCCGTTGCTGTTTTTGGGTTCGCTCCTGCCGCTGGTTTATGTCATCTGGCTGGTGTTCAACACCGACCTCCTGCGCGTGGCCGCCGAGGAGGCGGGGGAAGT
>Ga0247670_1000016_pt1 | contig 60569 bp, 42 predicted proteins | sample CNK11_metaG_FD_183042 | JGI IMG/M metagenome (GOLD analysis project Ga0247670, IMG submission 183042) | Soil microbial communities from Purdue University Martell Research Forest, Indiana, United States - CNK11 | ecosystem: Environmental > Terrestrial > Soil > Temperate forest > Bulk soil...
CAAGGTGGTCAGCACGACGGGCGTCCATCCGTTGTGGTAGCTGGCGGTGCGCGCGTTGTAAGCCGGGTGGCTGGCATAGCCGTTGTCAGAACTATCTTCGCCAGTCACGACTGGCAGGCCAATCTTGATGGTGGGATCCGACTGCTTCATCAAAGTGATATAACCGGCGGCGCGGACGGCGTAGGTGTAGGGATCATGCGGAAAGGTGTTCGAATCTGTTTCCCACGTGCCGTAGCATTCGTTGCCGACTTCCCAATACTTGAAGGCGTAATGATTGGTGACGTTCGCATGGCGCACCCAGGCGGCGGCTTCGTTGCTGGCGCCGGTGCCGTAGTTGACGGTGATCATTGCCTGCACACGGGCGTTGGTGGCAATGTGGACAAAGTTGGCAAATGTGGTCACCCACGTCCAGGTGTTGGTGGAACTTTTACCCGTGGCCCAATGATACTCATCTGAAAGCGATCCACCGGGAAAACGCAGGATTTGCGTGCCGAGTTCGCTCAAGGCATTTGAAGTGAAGGCGGTGTCGAAATAACCATCCCAGATGGCGGTGTTCAATCCGAACCAGCGCGCATCGGCGACGCGGAGGGTTTGCGCGGCGTTGACGTTGACGTGAACCAATGCCGGCGGCGGATTGCCGTCAAGCTGGATGTCATCCACATAAAACGTCGACTGAACCGCGCCGATGCGGTTTTGGATCACGAAGCCGGTGAAATTGGATTTGTTCGCCAGACCCAAGGCCGATAAGGGAATCGTGAACTGCTGCCAGGTATTGGTTTGCAGCGTGCCCAGCGAGACATAGAGTTGTTGCCCGAAGTTATTCGTGCTGCCCTGGTGGGCCAGGCCGTAGACTTGCAACTGTTGTCCGCCACTGGCGCCGCCGTTGATCCAGAAGCTCAAGCTGGAGTAGGGCGTGCTGCTCAAGTCCGTTCCCCGGCAGATTTGCAGACCGTCAAAATTTGCCGTGGCGATGGTGACACTCGCCGAGGCGCTGCCGGAATGGACGGGCGAAGCATTCGCGTAATTATGCGTAGCCCAGCCCCAATCTTGAAAGCCGTTGACGAGGCCATCGGAGTAGACGGACAGGGAAGTTTGCGCCTGCAATCCCATCGCCGGCAAAGCAAGCAGGCAGCTAAAAAGCCGTTTTCCGGAACAACAGAATAATCTCATGGTTGCGATTGTCAGACTATAAATGAATACTTATTAAAAGAAAGGGCACCGACCTAAACAATGTCGGTGCCCTTGTTAATATCCGGGATTTTCAAGTTATTTCACGAGCCGGAAATATGCGGCATTACCTACCGGCAGGCTGGCGGCCGGAACGGCCCCAAAGATGTTGGTGCCCGTTGAATCAGTATATGAATAAGTGACTCCAGCGTTTCCCCAAGTGCCAGTGATTGCCGGGGCCGACTGCACGGAGTAACCTGACGGGAGCCCCCACTTGAGCCACCAAGCTATGCCACTGGGCATCCAGAGCACTCGGTTGGCGGCATACTGATAATATTGAGCGACTTGCCAAGCGTTATTTGCGGACAACCCGGGGCCGCTAAAATTATCACTGATGGCTGCCACAGTATTTATCGCCGATACATGAGTAAAGACATTGCCCAAGCTATTGTTGTTTGTGTTTCCATTCTTGAAAATCCCAAAATGAACAAATGAAGCTGCCGGGGTAAAATTGGCCGTGTAATTAGGATCGCTGGAAAAGTCCGGCAAAGTAAAACTATTCACGGAACCGTTCGCCGCCACGATGCTGCCGTGCGTATTATCACTGAAGCTTAACGTCCAGGTTCCATTGGCACTGGCCATGCCCGGGAAATGAAACACAATTTGGTTCGTCGCGTTGGCGTTCGGCGAATTGGTCTTCCAGTCAAGAATGGCAACCACTCCGGGGGGGAGTCCATAACTATTATTAGTAGTGACTACTAAGGTTATATTGTTTGTAGTGTAAGTCACCGCATTCGTTACGGGCTCGTTTTGAACATGCATGCCGAGATAGTCCACCATGTTGTAACTAGCGCCACTATAGGTTTGGTTATAGCTGGAGCTTTGCCCATTGGCCACAACCGAATCGCTATTGCAAAGGTAAATGTGGGCATCATATCCAGCACCCGGGGATGCAGGAGCGGTGGGAGCGCTGCTGAAAGGTGCAGCCGGCACTGGGAAATTGGTAAGCGTGAAGGAATAGTTAGCCGGGGTCTGGTTAATCCAGAAAAAGTCAGTAACGGCATTCGTGGCGGCCGGAGTGCAAATGCCCTCTTGATCGTTCGAGTTACTATTTCCATTTGCATCCAAATTGATTTGCACGCCGCCCGGAACGCTATTCTTGGTCAAGGCGGTGATTGAGGGTTGCGTCGCCGGCTTGGTTAGCTGGACATTGTCCATGTAGAGCACCACGGGGCCCATGTAGTTGCCAATCAGTTGAATGTCGTAGCCGGGGGAATTTGTTATCGGGTTGCCTCCACTATCTGTCGTCGGCAGCGCCAGCTTAAGATGCTGCCAGCTGGTAAAGGCTGCCGTGGTCAGTGGAATGGAATTGGGGGAGCAACCATGGGGGCCATCGTAGCCATTCCCTCTGATAGCAATTGTGAATGCACCATAATCACTCCCACTGCTGAAGGGTGTGGAGGTGGGATCCACTTTTACGTCGCATTCAAAAAAGGCATAGCGACTGGGATCCATCGCCTGTCCTTTAAACACCCATGACTGTGCCCACGCTGCCCACTGGGCAGCAACCGGAAAGCTTTCATTTATCTGAAGTGCCCCAACCGGATTAAAACCACCGCCAGCATCTTGAGAGGTATTCAACGAACTGGTTGACGAAACCCCCGTCCAATTTTCTTGCGCATAGCTCGAGGACGTGTCGCTCGTGAATGCATCCATAACCCACGGGTTCGGCACCGGGGTGATGGTTACGTTGTCAATATATGCGGTGACCGGGGAGGAATAGCCGGCACTACCCTGGAACTGGAATTGGAGATATTGCTCGGCGGGCTTATAAGGCTGGGCGATAACAAACGTATAGGTCACCCAATTATTTGCGGCTGGTGGATAAAGGGTTCCATACCACATGCTGTCCCAACTGCCATTCTGGGCATCACGAAAAACCGCCTGCAAATTGCCATAACCTCCGGAACCGCCAGGGCCCGTCGTGCCGGAGGCCCCATCAACTTTCATGTGAATGGAAACACTTAAATACTGTGCCTGGTTCAGGGGGGCGGGCAAGGCCACACTCGGATCCATTTCATTGGTGCCCGCGCCGCCAAACGTCACCTGCATACAGCCGCCACCGGCGCTGCTTCCGGTGGCGTTCCAAGTGTAAGTTGCCGGGAAGCCGGACGGCTCATTGCCACCCCAACCTTGGAGATTGCTGGCAAAATTATAGACGATGGGGGATTGGGCCTGACATAAACCGGCGGATCCGGCCAGCGCCACGGCCGCAAACAACGAGGGAATCCAACGCTGTATTTTTGTTTTCATTTTCATAGTTCTTGGGGGGGGGTCGGGTTTTGATTCGGGTTTAGTTAGCAAGGAGGAATGTCATGCTATTGGTATCAGCGTATGCTGGTTGTCGGTGAAAATGAATGCTCTGCAATACATTTGTTGGGCTTGGGTTCTTAAATTCTATCATAACTGGAATCTGGTGCATGTCGTCAAAAGTCGGGACAAGCGATGCGGCGTCCATTTGAAAAGGGATTAATCTCCCGGCATCGCCGTCCACATCCCCTTGGGGGCCGCCAGGGTGCCGCTTCCGATGGTCTGTTCCACCTTGAGACCTTCAACATGATTGTCATTAAATACATAGTTGAATCGTTTCTTGTGGGCGGCATACAACAATGCACCTTGATCCACACTGGCACTGACATTTGGGTCCTGTAACTTCGCTGTCGTGTCGATCTGATATAATTCCGAATTGGCGGTCTGCGGCCCGTTGCAGATACAAGTCCAGATGTTCCCCGCGCATTGCTGCCCGCTGGTCTGCTCGACCAGAAGGATGGTTCCCGCCGGGTCACGCACCACGGTGGAGCGATAGCCTCTGGCCTCCCAGTTAGGCGCTGACACCCCGCTGGCCGTCCAATAAATACCAACGCCCAAGCGCCCGGCCTTGCCGAGATCCGGCAATGGTGATGTGGCGGGAACCTGGTAGTCGGCCTGCCAGTTCGGGCCGACTCCGACCATGGAGTAAGAGCGCAAGGCAAACCAAGGACTGGTTCCGCCCATCCAGTTCACCTTCGGAAAGCTGTCAGCCGGACAAACCAGCGTATTCGGCGCGGAGCCGGCGTAGAGAATCCCCACGCTCAAATCGGCATCCGACGCGTTGCCACCGATGTATTTGTTGATCCAGCTGTCCCAGGACAATTGAAAACCGCCGCCTTCCCAGCCCGCCGGCGGCAGCATGTCATTGTGGTCGCCTGCGAACAGGGTCAAGCCCATGCCCAACTGGCGCATGTCCGACATGCACTTGATGCGTTGTGCCCGGGCTTTGGCGCTGGCCAGAGCGGGCAGCAACATGGCCGCAAGAATCGCGATGATGGCGATGACAACCAGCAATTCTATCAACGTGAAACCCCATGGCCTTTTATTCCGCACCGGGAAGCATTTCCGGAAGAGTGAGTTTGAATTGAAGCTTAAGGTATTCATGTGAGATGGGACCGGTCATCTGCTGACCAGCTGGATTTTCATGTTGCTCCCGAGAAAATATTTTTTCCCGGCGGGGGGAGGTGGAATCGCCACTCCGGCGGTCGCCGCAAAGTCTTCAAAGTTGTTGGGTCGGCGCTTATTCTTCAAAACCCAGCGCAGGAGGCTGCGGTTCAGCTCGGCCATGTCCGGCTCGCCGCTTGGTGTCGCCACGGTGGCGGGAACCGTCGCCGATGCGGGTGAATAAACCGGCATATGATCCGTTTCCGCTTGTTTGACATTCTCGGGAGAAGGGGCGGTTGCTTCGGTGCCGGATTTTTTGGCTTTTCCGCATCCGGCACAAATCAGCCCGCCGACAAGCAGCGCGGCACAAAGCACCGGCCTGAATCGAAAGACGCACTGGCTGTTGCCGGGGGAAATTTTCATGTTTGCAAATGGCGATACCGTGATTGCGGTAATTTGTCGGGTTGAACTGTGCTTAATCTAGCTCATGGCTGGCCATCCGTATTGTCCCATAAAGTAATTACAAGCCCGGCCTCACGCTTTCGGTTATTTTGGATGCAAACAGCCCCAGAAAATGCGCCAAACTGAATCAGTCCATGACTCCGCCCGCATCATCGCCCTGATGGCATGGCTGTTGGTGGTTACGGCATCGTCCGCCGAAGCCCAGATAATGTCAAATTCTCCCACATGTAAAATCCTCTGGTCGGACGTCCGCCAGTTCGGCGTTGAAGGCCGCGGCTGGAACGACACCAAGGCCTTTTATGACCGTCTGCCGGCGAAGGCCGAAGGTGTCGTGCGCAAACCCGTGTGGGATTTGTCCCGCAATTCCGCCGGGATGTGCGTGCGCTTTGTCACCGATGCCACGACCCTGCGGGCCCGCTGGGCCGTGACCGAGCCGTGGCTCTATCTCCCGAACATGACCGCCATCGGCAAAAGCGGGTTGGATTTATATGTGAAAACGGACCAGGGCTGGCACTGGCTCGCCGGCGGTCAGCCCGTGGCGCAGACAAATGAAGTGACGCTGGTGAAAGATCTGATTCCCGGCAAACGGGAATATCTGTTATATCTGCCGCTCTACAATGGAACAAAATTTGTGGAACTCGGCATTGCCGCCACCAATACCATGGAGCCGGCCCCGGCTTGGGGCGCGGGGAATCGCAAGCCCATTGTTTTTTACGGCACTTCCATTTTGCAGGGCGCATCCGCTTCGCGCCCCGGCATGGTTCACAGCGCGATTCTCGGGCGGAAATTCAACTGGCCGGTCATCAATCTCGGCTTTTCCGGCAACGGCAGGATGGAACCGGAAATGGCCGAACTGCTCACCGAACTGGATCCGTCCGTTTACGTCCTCGACTGCCTGCCCAACCTGGTCGTCGCAGAAATCAAGGAGCGCGTCGAGCCGTTCGTCAAAAAACTGCGCGCCAGGCATCCGGAAGTGCCGATCGTTCTGGTGGAGGACCGCACCATGCAGGATTCCTTTCTCATCGCCGGCCGCATGAAGTGGTATCACTTGAAGGACCGCGCGGAATTGAAGGCCGCCTATGAACGCCTGCAGAAGGATGGCGTAAAGAATCTCCATTATATCCCCGGCGAACACCTCTTCGGCGACGACGGCGAAGGCAGCACGGACGGGTCGCATCCCAACGATCTTGGCTTCTTGCGGCAGGCCGAAATTTTCGCCAAAGTTCTGGCACCGCTTTTGCCAGCTGAAAAGTAAACATCCGTCCAACCCGTCTTGAACAAAAAAAATTTATGCCAAAGTCATTTCAGATCTCGCGCCGTTCGTTCCTGCAAAAATCCGCGCTGGCCGCCGCCGCGTCGGGTCTGCCGCTGTGGTTTGTGCAGCGTGAACTGGCCGCCGCCGAGGCGGCCAAGGCGGTTATCAGTCCCAATGACCGGCCCGGCCTCGCGCTCATCGGCTGCGGCGGCATGGGGCAGGGCGACGCGCAGAACGCCTCGCGCTTCGGCGACATCGTGGCCGTGTGCGATGTGGATCAAAAGCATGGTGACGAGGCCGTGCAGAAGTTCACCAGGGACGGCAAATCTCCGGTGAAATATGGCGATTTTCGGAAGGTGTTGGAGCGAGACGACGTTCACGCCATCGTGCAGGCCACGCCGGATCACTGGCACACACTCATCAACATCGCCGCCGCGAAGGCCGGGAAAGATGTCTACGGCGAGAAGCCGCTGACGCTCACGATTGACGAGGGCAAGCAGGTCATCAAGGCCGTGCGCGACCATAAAATTGTTTTCCAGACCGGCACCCAGCAGCGCAGCAGCAAGCGTTTCCATCTCGCCTGCGAACTGGTGCGCAACGGACGTCTCGGCACCCTGAAAGAGGTGCAGGTGTTCGTCCCTGCCGGCATCCGCGGCAACCATTTCAAAAAGGTCTCCGTCCCCGCCGGATTCGATTACGACTTCTGGCTCGGCCAGGCACCGGCGGCAGAGTACTTCACCGAGCGTTGCCACGGGACCTTCCGCTGGTGGTTCGACTATTCCGGCGGGCCGGTCACCGATTGGGGCGCGCATCACAATGACATCGCGCGCTGGGCCATTGGCCTGGATGGCCCGGTCGCGGTCGAAGCCCGCGTGATCACTCCGCCGCTGCCTGACGGCTACACCACGCCGGGTGAATTTGAAGCCACGCTCAACTGGGCGAATGGGGTGAAGCAGGTCGTCAGAACCACGACCGCCGACAGCCCGTTCGGCGCGATCCTTGACGAAAACGGCCAGCGCAATGGCGTGAAATTCATCGGCACCGACGGCTGGATCTGGGTCAACCGCGATGAAATTTCTGCGAGTGACAAACAACTGCTCCTCACGCCGCTGGCGGACAACGCGGTCAAGCTGGAGGCGAGCGACGACCACATGAAAAACTTTTTTGACTGCGTGCGTTCGCGCCGTGACCCGGTTGCCAGCGTGGAAAATGGTCATCGTTCCGCCTGCATCGGGCACCTGATCATCATCGCCATGCAGGCCGGCCGGAGACTGGCGTGGAATCCGGAGAAGGAAATTTTCACCGGTGACGGAGCGGCCGAAGCGAACACCCGCCTCGCCCGTAAAATGCGAGCGCCCTACGACGATCAATTTGCCGGATAGCCACCGGCAGCCACCGCCACCCTGCCGGCCGTAAAGCGGCTGGAATTATAACTGCCGGCATTGATTTGCCAAAAACAGACGGCACGTCCCGAACTGAATCCATTTAATTCGGGACGTGCCAGGAATTGGCCGGGAGGATATTAAACCGGCCAAAATCGTTAATTGCGGGCCGTAGGCGTGGTGGCGGCGTTGATCGCATTTGTCGCCGCTATTTTAGCCAGGGCAATCCGGTTGGCCACGTTGATGCCATTGATCTCGTCATAGCTGATCGTCAGATTGTCATTTGGTTTCAAGTCGCCCAACCGGCCATCGATTCGGTCGCGGCTGACGATGATGGCGCAGTCGTTGGCCACGTTGAACTTCTTGGCGTCAAACGTCGCCCGGGTCTTGACCGTTCTTTCGCCGAGGTCAATCGCGGTCAGCGTGCCGGTGAACTCCATGCTGGTCTGGGCGATTTGCCGCGCGGTCGGCTTGCCACCCGGGGTTTCGTAAATCACGGCCACTTGATTGCCGGGTTGAATGTCGGCCAGCGTGCCGGTCTTTTCATCACGCAACACGATTTTACAATCCCCGGCGATCTGCATCCGCTTGTCCAGCGTCGGGCGGTGCAACGTCAGCGTATGCGTGGCGGGGTCGATCGCCGCAACCTTGCCGACGAACTGCATCGGGATTTGCTCGACGCGATCCGCCACCAGCACCCCGTCCACGTTCTGGTAGGTGACCTTGACTTTTTCTCCGGGCCGCAGGTCGCCGATCCCCCCATCACTCTTGCCGGGCACCAGGTAGCTACAGGCCTTGCCAAGATTGAATTTTTTACTGAGCAGAAGCCCTTTCGTTTCAAGCGTGCTTTCCTTCGGGTCAACGGAAACCACCGTGCCCGTATGGCTTTCTTCCGGCTTGGCGGCCGCCGCCGGTTGGTCGGCTGACGCGAGGAATGCCGAGGTCGCCGTCCAGACAGCCGTGCAAACTGCCATCCAGTTTTTTGCCCTGTTCGTTTTCATAATGTTCCTTTCGTTGGTTGTTCGCTGAATCTTCATCAAAACCAGTAGCGGATGCCCACCCCGCCGGTGATCTCCCCGCGAACGTGCGGCGCGACATCAAGCGCCGGACCCAGCTCGGCAAAGACATCCACCGGCACATTCTCGAACATATAGGACAAACCCACCGGCACACGGATGCCGAACTGGTTGTCATGCTGATCGTCGCGGAATCGCACCAGGCCGCCGACGCCGAAGTAAACCGGCAAACTCCCGTGCGACACCGGTATCAAATCGAAGTTGTGCCAGAGAACGTCACTGTGCACATATAAATCCGTGTTATCGTGCGATGACCAGCCGACGGCGCCGTCAATGGCCAGCCGGTCGTTGAACCAATACTTCAACGATGCGCCGATCGGTTCGCCAACAATGACACCGGCGCCCAGTTTCTTGGCGTAACTTTCCGTCGAGCTGCCCGGACTGGAACTTTGGGTCAATGCCGGTGCTTCCTCCGCGCGGGCACAAAGTCCGCACCCCGCTGCCAGCAATGTCACCGCTAAAATTTGTTTCATGGTCTGCCTTTCTTCGTTTCGGCGCTCACGGGTTGGGAGCGCCTGGATTATTGGTGGCGGGCGCGTTGGTCGGAGTCGGATTATTGGTGTTGTTCCAGGCGGCACCCGGTGGAGTAACGACGGCATTGGAAACCGTCGCGTCCGGCATCGGCTGGTTGCCTGGCGCATTAGTCGAGGTGGCAGGCGTGTTCTCTTCCGAACGCGGTCCGCACCCGACCAGGGCGATTGAAGCCAAAGCCAGACCAGCCAGAATTGAGATTCTTCTCTTCATGGTTTTTGGGGTGATGATTAACGGGTCGGTTCGGCCATAAATCGGCCGGCGGCTGGATGCGTGTCATCGTTCTTGAAACGTTTTTTTTGACCGACGGTGGCGGTGTCGCTCCGGCTAAACCTCCGCGAATTCGCGAAAGCATCATTCTCCCTTCTGGCGGCTTGCAGTGCGGCCGCCAGTTTTTCCGGGTGCAGCATCAAGTCGGCAAATGGCGTCTCGTTCATTGAAGGTGTTGTTTTCATAACATGTCGTATTTGAATTTGAATCGATAGATGTGGGGCAAACCGGACGTCTATGTTGTTGATCGTCGAGGGGACGTCCGGTTTGCCGCTTGAATGCGCGGGACTTGTTTCGGGTGGCACCCGCAGGCATTCATTTAGTGTCTGGAGCCGAAGCTGTGCGTTGATGGGGTCGTCGGTTTTCATTTAAATTTATGGCTGCCCTTCGGCTCGTCGGCCTCCGACGGGATGAAGCGAAAGGCCGACGGCCGGCCCAGGAAACGTTCCACGCGTGCCTGGGGCGGTTCATCCAGCAGGTCGCGGATCGTGTGAAAAAGTTTTACGAAATCCAGCGGCTTTTCCAGCAGGGCATCCACGCCCGATGCGAGCGCGGGGAAAAACTGGTTCGAACGGGCGGTGATCAGGATGACCGGTAGTTCCGGATTTTTGGTCGAAAGTTGCTTGAAGGTCTCCCATCCGTCTTTGAGCGGCATGCTCAGGTCCAACAGCGCGAGGTCAAACTTGGTGGCACTGGCCAGCGCCAGCGCCTCGACGCCGTTGGGCGCCGCCAGCACAAAATAATCCTCATCCTCAAGCAGCCGCAACAGGATCTGGCGGATGGCGCGATCGTCGTCCACCAGTAGAATCCTGCGTTTGGCGTGGCGCACGACTCTCGGTTTGGCGATCGGCGCAGGCATCGGCAATAGATCATTCATAAGCATGTTCTTTTTTTATAAGGTTGATATTCGTGTGGCGAAACACCCCTGCGCTCCGTCCATTCATTGCCAAGTGGGTTTAGCGCAAAGCGTGCCATCGCCGCGAGCGCAGCCGGTTCTCCGCTTATGTTGATTTTTGCGAGAAACCATGCACCGCCGGCAATCGCGGGCGGCAAATTCGTTTCCACCGCAGGCAAGTCACTGGCCATCACGCGGCCAAAAATAATTTTGGCGGATCGGGCCGTTCCGTGTATGGTGCGTTCGTCTTCGGGAATCAACGGACTGGCCGGAGGTGCCGCTATGAATCCGGGTATAATTTTCAGAGTCATCATCTTTTTTACGACGATCACGCTGCTCACAGTGCTGATTGCCTGGACGGCGCACACCTCCTGGCGGCGGACGGGCGAGCTGCATGAACAACTGTCGGCCAAGCAATGGAAAAGTTTTCAGATCGCCGACCATCTGCAGCAAACCGTCCTGAGCCTGAACAACATGGTGCTGCGTTTCGCCGCGTATCGTAACGTCGAGGATTGGACGAACTTCGAGGCGGCCAGCACGGAATTAGGCACCTGGTTCAACGAGCAGCAGCCGATCTTGTCGTCGGAAAAGGAACGTCCGTTTCTGAACCGGATCAGCTCGGCCTATCAGGACTACCTGAAGGCGGCGACGGCGATCCACACCAAGATTTACGCCACCAAGCAATCCATCACGCGCCTTGTCGAATTCACGGAATTGGAAGCACAGTCCAAGCGCATCCTTGACCTCGGGATCCAGTTGTCGGAGGCGCACCAGCAGTCCATTGACCTGTTCCAGACGCAAAACATCAAGTCCCTCGACTTCCTGCGGTTTGAATTGCTCGGGTCGCTGGCGTTGCTGTTCCTCGCCGCCGTCTGGCTGGCGATTGTGGTCTATCGCGAGATGATCTCCCCCCTGCAAGTGCAGCTCGTGGAAAGCCGGCAGCTGGTGGAACGCCAGGAGAAGCTGGCCTCGCTCGGCCTGCTGGCCGCCGGCGTGGCGCACGAGATCCGCAATCCGCTCACCGCCATCAAGGCCTGGCTTTACCTGCAGCAAAAACACCTGAAGCCGGGCACGCCCGAATTTGGGGACGCCGAACTCATCAGCGGCGAGATCAACCGGCTCGAACGCATCGTGAAAGGGGTTTTGCAGTTCGCGCGTCCGTCCGAGCCGCAACTCACCGTGGTTGCCGCCGAACAGCCGTTGCGCGATGTGCAGACGCTGCTGGGGCCTCAGCTGGAAAAATCCCGGATCAAACTCACGCTGGATGGAATGGTGCCGGCGCAGATCCGCATCGACCCGCAGCAGATCAAGCAGGTGTTGATCAACCTGATCCACAATGCCGCCGAGAGCATCGGCGAGCACGGCACCGTGACCTTGCGCGCGCGGCTCGATGAAAAACGGATCAACGAACGGCAGATGGAAGTGGTGATCCTGGAAGTCACCGACACCGGCAAAGGCATTCCCCCCGAGGCTGAAAAACGCTTGTTCGATCCGTTTTTCACGACCAAGGATTTTGGAACCGGCCTCGGCCTGCCGATCGCGGCGCGCATTGTTGAGAAACATCATGGCGCACTCCAGTATCAAACCCAGGCCGACCACGGCACCACCTTTGGAATCATCCTTCCCTTGTATAAATCATGAATAATGCTCCCGCCAAAATCCTGCTGGTTGAAGATGACGCCGCCATTGTGACCACGTTGCGCCGCGTGCTCACCGATGAAGGCTATGAAGTGGCGGTCGAGCAGGCCGGCGACATCGGCCTGGCCCGCGCCAAGGCCGAAGAGTTCGATGTCATCATCACCGATCTGAAACTGCCGGGATTGAACGGGCTGGAACTGGTCCGCGAACTCCATGCCACGCGGCCCAGGCTTCCCATCCTGATGATGACCGCGCATGGAACGACCGAAACCGCCATCGAGGCCACGCAGGCCGGCGCCTACGATTACCTGCTCAAACCGTTCGAAATACCGGAACTGTTGAAGCTCGTTGAACAGGCGGTGACGGCGAGCCGCCTCATGTCTGAGCCGGTGGAGATCGGTGAGGCCGGGCACTCCCGCCACGCCATCGTCGGCAACAGCCGGGCGATGCAGTCCATCTACAAGGAAATCGGACGCATCGCCGCCAAGCCCGTCGGCGTCCTGATCCGGGGCGAGACCGGCACCGGCAAAGAACTCATCGCCCGCGCGATCTACCAGCACAGCGACCGCGCGGACACGCCATTCGTCGCCATCAATTGCGCGGCCATCCCGGAAACCCTGCTGGAGAGCGAATTGTTCGGGCATGAACGCGGGGCGTTCACCGGCGCGGACTCCCGCCGCATCGGCCGGTTCGAACAGGCGGATCACGGAACCATTTTTCTCGATGAGATCGGGGACATGACGCCGGGCACGCAGGTCAAGCTGATGCGCGTATTGCAGGAAAAATGCCTGCAGCGGCTCGGCGGCAAGGACACCATTCCCGTGGACGTGCGCGTCATCGCCGCCACGCACCGCGACCTGGAAACGGCCATCAAGCAGAATCAGTTCCGTGAAGACTTGTATTATCGGATCAGCGTCGTGGTGCTCAACCTGCCGCCGCTGCGCGAACGCAAGGAGGACATCCCGGATCTGGTCCGGTTCTTTTTGCAGAAATACGCCGCCGAATTCAGCGTGGAGAATCCCGCCATCCATCCGGACGCGGTGGAATTCCTCCAAGCCCAGCTGTGGCCGGGCAACGTGCGCGAGCTGGAGAACGTCACGCGCAAGATGCTGTTGCAGGCGCAGAGCTACACCATCAGCATCGAGCACGTCCGCACGGCGCTGGCCAAAATCAATCTGCCGCCGGCGGCCGGGGAGAAATCCCTGCAAGCCTGCGCGGATGAATTGCTGGCGGCGGCGCAACGCGGCGAACTGGCGGATGCCTACGCGCGTCTCCACGAAACCGCCGAGCGCGCCATCATCGGCCGCGCCATCGAGCTGGCCCAGGGCAACCAGGCCAAAGCCGCCCGCTGGCTGGGCATCTCGCGGATGACCTTGCGCGAAAAACTGATCCAGTTCGGCTTGCATCCCGGCCAGGAAAATTCCGCGTAAACGGCCCTCCTTTGGAAAATAAACCTGGAAACAGCAGTTGAAACCACGAAACACACAAAAGAGACCAGGCACTGCCGAACCTCTCTATTTCACCCGGAGGGTGAATGTTGGAATGGAGACAAAAAAGGCATTGTATCCTTTGCTTCGTGTGTTTCGTGGTTCATCCCCACTGCGGGTTTTAGGATAAAAAACCCCGCATCCAAATGCGGGGCTTGAAAAACATGTCCGAAATTTATTTCCGGCGGCGAACGGCCACCAGCGTTGCCAGACCGGAAAAACCCAGCAGCGTCATAGTGGCGGGTTCGGGAACGATCGTGTAAGACGCAAGCGCTGTCTGTAAAAATGGATTCCACCCCTGCGAACCCGCGTCGTTGCCTGCCACCGCTTCATCAGAGCGATAGCCGCCGTTGGAAATATAAGTGCCCAACATCAGGAAGGTGGCGCCGGAGTTTGGTGTCAATCCAATCTGGCTGACGTTGAAAGAGAACGTGTAGGTCGGAGAATTGGCGTTTCCCGTCGGGTTGAGATTCACGCTGCTGACGAAATTCAAACTGTTGTTACCGCCGTTGGCCAGTTGCCAGAGGCCGCCAAAGTTGTCACTGGCCGGCCCCAGTGCAATGGCGTAGTCCGGCAACATCCCACCGAAAGTCAGCAGGCTGCGATTGGCACCGCCGTCGAAGCCCGAAATCGCCTTGCGCAATCCGTCAGCGCCATCAGCGAAACCGGATGTGTCGGCGAATCCGCCAACGGTGGAGTCAATATAAAGCACCAGCACATCGTTGACCCCGTTCGGGCCTTTGTTGACCGTGCCGGAAACAGTTGTACCATTGTCAGTGAGGGTAAGGCTGCCCAATCCGATTGGGCCACCAAAGCCACTGTTGCCATTCCCGCTGTAAGTGGCTGCTTGAACGGACAGGCTAAACACCCCTAAAACTGTGGTTAAAAGGATAAGAGAATTGTTTTTCATAGATTTGCGTTCTGAGTTGCAACTTTTCTACTGGTTTCACAAAAAACGGTCAACCACATGTTCATGCGGTATGCTCAGGGGAACAACTGGATCCAGAAGCCGGAGCAAAGAGTGCCGGTCGTGTTCGTCCCGATTTCAAATTCGGGATGGCGCAGGTTGACGCCGAGGCCGGTGTGGTTGTCGGGGATGTGCCAGACGGTTGCCAGCGAGCCCCGGGCCTCGGGGTTCAGGAAAAGCGCAACTATGGCACCGATCACTATGAGAATGTCCGGGACACCATCGAGCATCGAGCATCCAGCATCCCCCCGCGCTTGTCACCCGTCACCCGTCACGGCATACTCGCCGCATGTCCCGCCCGACCGCCATCGTTACGCTGCCCTTTCCGGTTCAATTAAAAAATACCAGATTAAGCGTGGTGCGGGCTGCAGCGGCCGGTTTGCTCCGGCTGTTTTTCATTTTTAATTTTGCATTTTTAATTGGGTCGGCACGCGCGTCGATTTTGTGGAGCGACGAGGGCGCGCGGCTCACCCATAACACCGGCATGGGCACGGACATTCTCGGCGGCGCGGTGAAGCGGAGCGATACCAACAACGACGCGCTCTATTTCAAGTTTCATGTGGACCCGCTGTCCGATGCGGCCTCGGAGCCTTACTTCGCCGGCCTGCAATTGTTCGAAGGCAATGTCGAGCGGCTCGGCGTGGGCAACGCGATGGAAGCCTGGGGCTATTCCGCGTTTAACACGGCGGAGACTGGACCCTCGAACTCGATTGCTTTTCCCGGCGAATTCAACCTGAAATCCGCGCATCCTGAACCCGCCAATCTGGGCTTGTTCCGGCCCTATGAGTTGGTGCGCCACGACGTCGAACGCACCATCATCTTCAAAGTTCAATTCGTCCCCGGCGGCGATGACCTCGTCACCGTGTGGTTGAATCCGAATCTGGGGCGCGGCGCGACTGAAAAAAACCAGCCGGAAAACCTCACCACGAAATTCAAGGCGAACGCCGTCTTCAATCAAATCCGGCTGCGCCAGGGCCCGGGCGACAAGGGCGACGGCGGCAACGGCTGGATCTTCAGCGACATGGCGATCGCGACGTCGTTCAACGATTTCGTGGTGGTGCGTTTCTGGCAGTCCTGGTGGTTCGTCACGCTCGTGGCGTTCACCCTGCTCACCGGGGTCGGCACCACGGTCCGCATCGTGGAAAAGAAAAAATTTCAACGGCAACTGCAACGCGCCGAATCGGAGAGCGCGCTCGAACGGGAACGGGCCCGCATCGCCCAGGACTTGCACGATGAACTGGGCTCGCAATTGACCCGCATTTCACTCCTGAGCGGCCTGCTCCGCGCCGACAAGGACAACCCCGGCCTGGTGGCGGCGCACGCGGGCAAACTATCCCTGTCGGCCGACGAGACGGTCCGCGCGCTCGAAGAGATCGTCTGGGCCGTGCGGCCCGACAGCGACACCTTGCAGAGCCTGATTGATTACATGACCCATTTTGCGGGCGAATTATTTGACGGCAGTCCGACGCGCTGCCGGCTGGACCTGTCACCCGACCTGCCCGCGCTGGCCCTGCCGCCGGACAAGCGGCATAATATTTTTCTCATCATCAAGGAAGCCCTGACCAACGCCCTCAAACACGCGGCGGCCAAAGAGGTCCACGTCGCGGCGAAGGCCGATGGCAGCATGCTGGAAATCGTGGTCACCGATGACGGCAAAGGTTTCACCGAAACTGCCACCGCCGCCGCCGCGGGGAAACGAAACGGACTGGGCAACATGCGCCAGCGCGCCGCGGCCATCGGCGGCCAACTGGATCTGCAAAGCACACCCCAAGGCACGAGCGTCCGGCTGACCGTGAATCTTGACGGCGGCAGCCATCACCGGCTGGCTTGAGAAAATCCGCAACGCCGCGAGCCGCTGCGGATTTGACCGGGACTTTTACAAGCGACAATGGCGGGGCGATGGGGGCGCAAGACGTCCAAGACTGTGCAGGCGCTGCCTGCGCTCGGCTTGCAGAAGCTTCAACGCGGCCACCTCCACTGGCAACACGTCCCCATCGGCGAGTTGATTCAAATTGTTTTTCATGCGGCCCGGGCGTTGTGAACGGCGAAATTAATTATATCCAGCCCCATTTTCCTCAAATCCTCAACCAAGGCTGTTTGCACCTTGGCGGCGAACACGGCTGGATTTTGAATAATTTCCTCGCCGCTCGAATTCCGAAAGACACCACCCAAGTGTCTTTCTAACACCAGTTGCACGATGGATTTCACCTCCGCCGGATTCTTGCTTAAAAAACATTCAGCGGCCGCCATAATCGAAGCGTCGTCACCATGGATCTTCAGTTGGGCGGCGTAATCCACTTGCACGGCCTGTCCGCCAACGGTTGGCACTCGCCAGCGGGGCGTTTCGACGCTGAACACTTCCAGCGACAAGACATCCACCTTTTCGATCACCGGAAAAACAAATGTGCCACCGCCTTTCACAATGCGGCAGCCAACCACCCGACCGTCCGGCAAATGAATTTTGCGACCCGATACAATCAATACCTGGTTCGGACCGACTTTGGTATAACGGCTCAAAACGATTATCATCAACACAATCGTCACTAGGACGAATGCACCGCCGGCGACTATGGGCAGAATTTGGGGATTCATAATTCTCCTTTAAACGCTTTGTCCAAGGTGGCGGGGAGCAAGGCGTCCAGTTCGGCGGCGGTCTCGGCTTGCAGGCGCTTCAGCGCGTCCACCTCCGTCTGCAACGCATCCAGATATTCATCATTAATAAACATGTGAGATTTTCGTTACTGCCCCGTGTAATCGCCAAAATCCACACCAAATTTATGGTTCGGCGGACTGCTCTTGATTTCGTGATAATTGCCGTCCTGCCAGACGATCAAATCCATTTCCGGCCCAGCCAGCGAATCGCGGAGATACATGTATTGGGCGAATGTGTGAGTGCGGGCGCCGTTGAGCGCCACAATCACATCACCGGCCCGCAGCCCAGCCACCGCTAACAAATTGTTCTGCTGCCGGATGGAGACACCATCGGCGGGGGCGCCATGGAAATCCGCAAGTGAAACTTTTTCCATACCGGTGGGAAACAGCTTGTTCAGGCGTTTTTTCACCTCGGGTTCAAACCGGGTGTCGCCGGTCATGTTCTTGTAGCGCTCACAAAAGGCGATGAGCGGCTTGGAATCGTCATAGCGCTCTTCAAGCTTGGCGAACCATTCAAAGGCACCATCGTAGTTGGTCGTCATTTCAAGAAAAGTCGCCTTGGCTTCCAGACCTACCGAGGAATACACCTCGGCACCTTCATCGGCAATCTGGCGTGCCTTCGCGATCTGGCCATTTTTCAAATAATACTGCACCCGCCAACAAGCGTGGTTTGAGACGCGGACACTGTCGGGGTCGGCGGCGCAGGCCTGGTCAATGTATTTTGCCCCCAGGTCCTCCTTATGGCGGTCGATCTCATAATCGCCCAACTCATAATAGCAGACCGGATCAATCGTGGCCGCCTGCAGCATCAATTTCGTGTATTGTTCCGGCTGGTCGTAAACCGCCCTGGCCACGGTGCGCATGGCATTGATGCTGTAAGGCAGCACGGCTTGGAACAGACCCGCGGCCTGTTCATAGGACGGCCGGTCATTGTATTTACGCTCCAGCAGAAAGTAGATGATGCGGCAATCATAGGGTGCCAGCTCATGTAATGTTTCGAAACGCGCGACGGCGTCTGGACGGTTGACCAGACTGGGATGATTTAATCGCGGATGAAAATCATAGACCGTTCCCGGTGGCGGGTTGTGGCTGTGCCATTCGTTGACGTGGGGGTTGGGATTGGGGTTATACGGCGGGGCAAATTTGACCTTGTAGCAAAGATAATTCCAGCATTCCGCAGGCACCAGCTGCGGCGTGGCGACGGTCACCTTGAAACCATCATCCACGGCTCTGTGATAGGCTTCCACGTCGGTGCAATTGAACCTGCGGACGAAAGGATACAACCGGAGTCCGCCGAAAGACTGCTCACATCTGGCCGCTAATTCCTTGGCGTCGTCGGGCACGCCCCACTTGTATTGCATGAAGTTAAAATTCTGCTGGATGGCTTGACACAGGTGGCGCTGGAGAAAATCAGCCCACTGCCCCCAACCGATGACGTGCACATGGATTTGGCCACCGTTGCGCGCGAAACAACCGTCCGGCAGTTCGTTCAAGGCCGTGACCAGATTGGTTTTAGTCAGACCTTCCGGATGCGACATGGTGTAAACGCTTTGAATTTCCCGCATTTCCAGCGGGATGGAAACGGCCAGCAATTGATGCCCGATCTCAACGGAGTAACCCAAGCTGTCGGCGGCGCGCACAAAATCAATCGTCTGCTTCTGCTCGTCGTTCAACTTTGGCCAGGCCAGAGTCGTGGTGACATACCCCGCCCGGGCGGAAAACCACTCCACACACTCAACGCTGGAAAGTCCGTCCAGCTTGTCCAGCGGGCGGTAGTCTCCTGTGTTCCTCGCCTGCAAGGCCCGCACCAACGGCAGCACTCCCGGATTATTGGTGGCGATGGAATTCAATCGCTCCAACGCCGGGGCTTCAGCACCCACCAAGGTGAGCATCATCGCCTCCGCAATCTGGCCATTCAGGCCGGCGGATTGGGAATCTCGCAAAAAGCGCGACATGGCCAGATGCGCCGTGAGGCGTGAAAGCGGTGAACGGATCTCAAAGAAATTTCCGGAATGGTCGCGCAGCAAAAAAGCCCCCAACAGCGCCGCCGCCTGCTCATGCGATTCCGGATCGCAAAAATCATTCTCCAAGGCCGCTGACAAATGCTGGTTTTCCCGTTCGATGGTCTCCGGCTTGCCATCGATCAGCTTGACCAGCAGTGCGGCGTCGGCCTGCCGGCCGGGCTTGGCTGGTGGATTCAGCGCGACCGCCCGCGCAATTTGCATCGCAACGTCCTGGTAAACCTGCGGCGACCAGATCGGGCCGTTGATGGTCACGTCACATTTCACCTGCTTTGATCCCAGGCTGACCTGCAATTCATAAACCGGCATGTCCAGAGACGATCCGGGTTTTTCGGTGACGACGACGGAGCAGGATTTTTCATCGGACAGCCGATGGTTGGTGGCGTAATACATCTGTTCGGCCAGGTCGGACACAATCGCCTGCACAACAAATTCGCACTCGCTCTGGAATGGCGTATGGAAATAGGCACCGGCGTTTGCCGGCCCTCCCGATGGTTGTGCGGCTGGCGAAGCGGGCGGCTTCGGTTTGCAACCGGCGGCCAAACCCACCGCGAGCAGAAGAAAACCCGTAATCAGGCCCAGATGTTTAAAGCGAATTAATATCGAATGGAATGGAATTTGTTTCATAAAAGACGGTCGCAACCAGAACATAAGTTTCTTCCCGATTAAACCAGCAGCGGCACCCCGCCGCCAGCCTGACCTCGCCCTTCCGTTGACATTCGTGTTCCGATTCCAGATTCATTCCCCAAGCTGGCGGATTGGCGGGAATCGTAAGCCGCTGAAGATTTTAAGCAAGGTCTTTGCAGACGACCGTTGCTCGCGCAGGGTCACCAGCGAAGATGGAGAATTGAGAATGGAAGAGTGGTGGATTGATGGATGCCAGACGCCAGACCCTATTCCAATAATCCAACTCCCATTTCCTCTTCACCGCGCTTGAATCCGATAAAACCGAGCCGCGTTGGAAGTCGTCAGCGCGTCGGAAAAAAGCTTCATCCCGCCCGTGCCCGGCGAGGGCGCGTTAAGGTTCGTCCAGCCCGGTCCGGCTCCCAGGGTGTCCCGCCGCTGAAGCTGAAACGTCCAGGTTGTCGCCGCCACGCAGCTCACTTGCACGCTGCCGTTGGTCAGGACGATTTGTGCGATGTTGAAGGCGGGCCCGGCCGGCACGGAATTGACATTCAATGGATTCGCCCCGTTGAGAAACTCCGTCAGATTGGATACGCCATCCGCATCGGCGTCATCACCGCCGCGCGAGTTGTCGGCGGCAGAACCGAGCGCGTGGCCAAAATACCCGAGCCGCCACCAGTCGGGAATGCCATCGGTGTCGCTGAACACGTCGGCGATCTTGCGGACCTGCACGCCGGAGACGCGCGCATTGTCCACGACCGGTGTGAAAAGAATCTGCAATTGCGAATTCGTTACCGCGTTGGTGAACACACGGCTGATGGGAATGTTTGCTCCGCCCGCCGCCGCGTAGATGTCGCAGTTGGTCAGGACTTGCCGGCCCTGGATGAACACGTTGAAAACGCGCTTGCCGGCGGCGGCCCAATACGTCTCCGCTTCCAACAACGTGGTCTCGTAGATGCCGGGCGGACAATCGAACTGGTAGAAAAAGCCTGCGGACGAGGTGCTGTAATGCTCGCGCTGATAAAGTGATTGCGCGCCTGCGCAAACGCCGCTGATGGTGGTGGCCAGATAACCTGCCGCGCCGCCGGAATAACCGAACGCACCGAACGCATAGTTGGTGTCCGCCAGCCAGACGCTGGCGTTGCAGTCGGTGACGTTCGCCGGATTGCCGCCGCTGAGGCGCTGGACGTAATTGCCCGGCACGTTGAAAAATTTCACGTTGATGGTGTTTGTGCTGGAAATGTTTCCCGTCGTGTCCGTGGCCCGCGTGGAGATTTGATGCGGCCCGTTGAGGAAATTCGAGCTGTTCAGAGCCGCGCTCCACGCGCTCGTCCCGCTGCCGGTGAACCACGCATTGCCATCGAGCCGTAGTTCCACTTTCGCCACCGCGAGATTGTCGGTGGCCGTGCCGGTAATGATCAGGTTGCCGGAAATCACCGCACCGTTCGTGGGCGTCTGCACGAGCAGCGTCGGCGGGGCGACGTCATAAACGCTGAAGGCGGCGGTTTTGAATTTCAATTCATACGGCGCGAACAGCGCGTTGCCAGAAACGGCGTCCACCGCCGAATTCGTCACGCGCACAAAGCAATTGGTCAACGGCGGCAACCCCGCGCCGCCGGGGGTGAACGTCAGCGTGTCGTTCGCCGCCGACCATCCGAAGGTTCCGCTCACCGCCGGGCTGAGGCTGAAGGCGTTTTGAATGCTGTTCGTGTCCATCGGCCTGCTGAATTGAAGAACGATGGGCGACCAGGTCGGCACGCTGGCCGCGCCGTGCAGCGGATAGTTCGTGGTGACGACCGGATCAAGCGGCAGCACCTGCGCTTGCGCGAGGAAAATTTTGGCGGTGGTGGACAGCACGGCAATCGCGGGCGTTAGCGACGCGCCGGTGATGGAAATGATTTCGTTCGTGTTCAGCAGATTCACAAGCATGGTGCCGGGGGCGTAAATCGTCCCGCAGCCGGGCAGGGTTTGCGTGGAACCGGCGGTATTGAACACGACAAACACTTCCTGCGTGCCCAACCGGCGCGAATAGGCGTAGAGTCCGGGGGTGGAATTGCTCCACTGGTTGACCTGCGTGCCGAGCGACAGCGCGGGATAGAGCCGGCGAAAATTATTCAGCCTGGCGACAAGTTGAAACAGCGGGTGCGTCATGTTGAAATTGTCGCCGAGCGAAGGGCCTTGCTCGAATCCACCGGCGAACATGTCCTCGCGGTCGTTTGGATCGGTCGCGCCGTTGAACGCCTGCTCGGTGCCGTAATAGAGACACGGAATGCCGCGCGAGGTGTAAAGAAACGCGAGCGCCATGGCGAGGCGGTTCGTGGTGCTGGAACTCAAAAAGCGCGGCTGGTCGTGGTTGTCGAGAAAGGTCACAAGCCGCATCTGCGCGTTGGTGTCGTAGCGGGCATCAACCTGCATGTAGTGATAACTGAGATTGGTGGTTGCAGCGCTGGCGGAACCGAAGACGCCGCCGATCATGAAATAGAGCGGGTAATCGAGCACCGAATCCAGCATGAATGCGCCGCCGCTTTTCGTGCCAGTGTAGGAACCGCAGAGGGTTTCGTTGCCGTCATACACTTCGCCGAACATGAAGAAATCCGGCTTGGCGCTGTTGGTCGCGGCGAAGGCGTGGACGGCCGGACACCAGTTCTGCCAGAAGCCGTTTTCGATGTGCTTGACGGTGTCAATGCGGAAGCCGTCAAAGCCGGCCTGTTGGATCCAATAATTGTAAATCGCCGCCATGTTCGAGCGGACGTAGTCCGACTCGGTGCGGAAATCATCCAGGCCGGAGAGTTCGCCCAGTTGATAATGCTGCGGGGTGTTGTAATCCGGGATGCCGCCGTTGTTATGAAAGAGATTGGTCAGGGCGTTGTTGGCCGGAGTGTAAGTCGAATTGTATATGTCAAACGGCGGCGCATAGGTCAGCGAACCGCTGCGATACTTCAGTGCATAGCCGGACGGCGGAGCGAGGTAGCCGGCGTAACCGGCATCGGTGCTGTAGATGAGATCATCGCCGTGATTGCAAACGATGTCGTTGATCACAAGCAATCCCCGCGCGTGCGCCGCCGCGACAAAATGCTGCAAGTCGGCAAGGCTGCCCCAATGCGGATCCACCTTGTAAAAATCGCGGCCCGCATAGCCGTGGAACTGGCCATGCCCGTTCAACACCACCGGCGAAATCCAGATGGCCGTCGCGCCGAGCGCCTTGATGTAATCGAGCTTTTGTTCGACGCCCTTGAAATCGCCGCCGTGGACCGAGCCGCTGTTGGCGGGCGAATAGTTTCCGTCGGCATTGTTGTTCGAGGCGTCGCCGTCGAAGAACCGGTCGGTGATGATCTGGTAGATATTCTGGGCCTGCCAGAAACTGTTCGAGGCGGATTGCGCCGAGATCCCTGGCGGGCAGCCGCAGAACGCGATGAGCAGAACGCCGGCGAACAGCCGGAGCGGCGCAGAAAATTTAAATGACCTGGTGAACTTCGCTGACATTATCAAACCGGGATTATACGAATTCTGCGAGGCGGATTGCCATCGCATGTTTATGCCGAGAAATTACCTTGCGCCGGACGTTGTTCGCAGGCTGATTGGTCAGGTTCACCAGCGGCAAAAAACCAGCAAGCATGCAAAAACCACAATTAAGTTTCTGGCAGATCTGGAACATGAGCTTCGGCTTCCTCGGCATCCAGTTCGGCTGGGGCCTGCAGATGGCGAACATGAGCGCCATTTACAGCTACCTCGGCGCGAACGCGGATTCCCTCGCGATCTTGTGGCTGGCCGCGCCGGTCACCGGCGTGATCATCCAGCCGCTGGTCGGACAAGCCAGCGACCGCTGCTGGACACGGCTGGGACGCCGGCGCCCGTTCATTTTAGCCGGCGCGATTCTGGCGTCGCTCGCTTTGGTGTTGATGCCCAACTGCCCTTCCGTCTGGATGGCGGCGGGACTGCTCTGGGTGTTGGACGGCACCATCAATGCCAGCATGCAACCCTTCCGCGCACTGGTGGCGGATAATCTTCCCGAGAATCAAAATTCCCAAGGCTTCGCGATTCAGTCTTTATTCATCGGCCTCGGCGGCACCATCGCGTCGGCGCTGCCGTGGATGATGACGAACTGGTTTGGCGTCACCTCCGATGGCGGCGGGCATGTGCCGCATTCCGTCCGGCTTTCGTTTTACATCGGCGCGGCGGCGTTTCTGGGCGCGGTGCTTTGGACGGTCTTCAGCACCAGGGAATATCCGCCAACGGACGCCGAACTGGCCGTCATTCGCGCGCGGAAGTTTGATTGGACACTGGGTTTGGGCGACATCTTCGCGCTGATTTTTCATCTGCCCCGCCGCATGTGGGAGCTGGGCCTGGTTCAATTTTTCACCTGGATCGGGATGTTCGCGATGTGGGTTTATTTTTCCCCCGCCGTCGCGAAAGATATTTTTCACGCGGCCCCCGGTTCGCCGGAAATGGAAGCGGCCGGCGCCTGGTCAGGATTTTGTTTCGCGGGCTACAATGCCGTCTGCTTCATTTTCTCCTTTGTGCTGCTCTGGGGCACGAAATACACCGGGCCGAAGCTGATGCACGTCCTCTGCCTCGCGGTCGGCGCGCTGGGGCTGGCGTCGGTGCCGCTGATGGCGGACAAACACCAACTCTTGTTTTCCATGACTGCCGTCGGTATCGCGTGGGCGAGCATCCTCTCCATGCCCTACGCCATGCTGGCCCCGTCGCTGCCGAAGGAAAAAGTCGGCGTGATGATGGGCATGTTCAACCTGTTCATCGTGCTGCCGCAGATCGCCGCGTCCAGCCTGCTCGGTTACTTCCTGAAAAATTTTCTCCACAGCGAACCGATGAACGCGCTGGTGCTTGGCGGTGCGAGCATGGGCCTCGCCGCCCTGCTGACCCTGTTGGTGGTGACCTATAAAAAAACCGGCGCGGGAATTTTGCCGTCCGGCGGCGGCGGCGGACATTAATTTTGGAAAATCTCTGCCAAGGCCCGTATTGAAATGGAATCCCACTGCGCCACCAGCCTGCCCGTATTTTTTGATGACTCACGACCGTTTTTGATAAATTTTAGCACGCCATGAAACTTACGTTCCGGCTCCGCTTTCACACTCACGTCGGGCAGTCGCTCTTCATCACCGGCAATCACGATCTCCTCGGTGCCGGACAGATTAGCCGCGCGGTTCCACTTCAATATCTCAACGAGGAATCCTGGCAAGCCACCATCAGCTTGCCGGCTGACGCGCCCGCCAATGTCGCAATCACCTACCATTACCTTTTGCGTAATGCCGACGGATCAACCGTTCAAGACTGGGGCACTGACCGCGTCATCCACCCGTCAGCCTTCAAACAAGATGACCTTTTGATCATTGATTCCTGGAACCCTGCCGGCGCGATTGAAAACGCCTTTTATACTGAGCCGTTCAAAGCTGTTTTGCTCAAGGAGAATCACACCGAGGTCCGCATTGCCACGCCGCTTGGCGCCACGCACACCTTCAAGGTCAAGGCGCCGCTGCTGGCCAAGGGCCAGACCCTTTGCATCCTGGGTGGCGGCACCGCGCTGGGCAACTGGGCCACGACCGCGCCGCTGTTGTTAAGCCGCTCGGCTGGTGAAGATTTTTTGAGCGTGCAGATTGACCTTGGCCGCGAATCCTTTCCGGTCAGCTACAAATACGGCGTTTACGATGTGGCCAGCGGAAACTTCATCCGCTTTGAAGACGGCGACAACCGGGTGTTGCACGATGCCGTTGCGGACGGGAAACACACGGTGTTGCACGATGGTTTCGTCCGCCTGCCGGCCGACACTTGGAAGGGTGCGGGCGTGGCGATCCCGGTTTTCAGCCTGCGCAGCGAAAATGGTTTTGGCGTCGGCGAATTCGCCGATCTGAAACCGCTCGCCGAATGGTGCCAGCGCACGGGCTTGAAGTTGATCCAGATTCTGCCGGTCAACGACACGATCGCCACACACACCTGGGTGGACTCGTATCCTTACGCCGCCATCTCGGCCTTTGCGCTGCATCCGTTGTATTTAAATTTGAATCAGCTCGTCGCCGGCAAAAAACAGCGCCTGCCAAAAGCATTGGAGACCGAACGAAAACGACTGAACGCGCTGGACGCCGTGGATTATGAGGCGGTGATGCAGGCCAAATTGAAATTTGTCCGGACCCTCTTCCCCGACCACAAGGAAGAAACTTTTGCTAGCGGCGCATATCGGGAATTTTTCGGCCAGAACCAGCACTGGCTCGTGCCTTACGCCGCGTTCTGCGCCTTGCGCGACAGATTCGGAACGGCGGATTTCAGCCAGTGGCCGGATCACCGCGTTTATCGCGCCAGAGAAATCGCCGCGCTGATCAAGACCGATTCCGCCGTCCGCGACGAAATTGAATTGAACTATTTCATCCAGTTTCACCTGCATCTCCAGCTTCAAGACGCGACGCGATATGCCCATGAACTCGGCGTGATCGTGAAGGGCGACATCGCCATCGGCGTCTATCGGCACGGCGCGGATGTCTGGCAGCAGCCGGAACTGTTCCACACCGACATGCAGGCCGGCGCGCCGCCGGACGCCTTCGCGGCGAAGGGACAAAACTGGGGCTTCCCGACCTACAACTGGCCGCGCATGAAGCAGGACGGGTTCGCGTGGTGGAAGCAGCGGTTCGCGCAGATGAGCTGCTACTTCGACGCCTTTCGCATCGATCACATTCTCGGCTTCTTCCGCATCTGGAGCAGTCCGGCGCACGCGGTGGAAGGCATCCTGGGAGTTTTTGTTCCCGCCATTCCGGTGAAGCTGGCGGAGTTCAGCCAGCGCGCGATCCCCTTTGACCAAGACCGTTTGCTGAAACCGTTCATCACGGGCGAAGTATTGCTGCAGATATTTGGCAACGAAAGCGCCACGGTGAAACGCGACTTCCTGGCTCCGGTCCGGGCCGGCCATTATGGGCTGAAGCCGGAATTTGCCACGCAGCGGCAGGTGGAAAACCACTTCGCGACCCGGGAGCCCGACGAAGCAAACCGGAAGCTCAAGGAAGGCTTGTTCGATTTGATCAGCAACGTGATTTTGTTTGAGGCCGAAAATTCCCATGGCCGGGAATTCCATTTCCGATTTGCGATGAAAGACACGCTGTCCTTCAAAAACCTCGATCCGCAGACGCAGGCGAAACTCAAGGATCTTTATGTGGATTATTTTTTCCGCCGGCAGGACGATTTCTGGCGACGGGAAGCGCTGCAAAAACTGCCGGCCTTGAAACGCGTCACCAACATGCTCATCTGCGGCGAGGATCTCGGACTCGTGCCGGCCTGCGTGCCGGAATTGATGAAGGACCTGGGGTTGCTGAGCCTGGAAATCCAGCGCATGCCCAAGGCGATGGGTCTGGAGTTTTCGCGCCCGGCCGATGCGCCTTACTTGAGCGTCGTCACGCCGGGCACGCACGACATGAGCACCATCCGCGGCTGGTGGGAGGAAGACCCGACGTTCACGCAAAAATTTTATCATCGGGAATTGAAGCTGGACGGCACCGCGCCGACGCACTGCGATGCCGCGATCAACCGGGCGATTGTGCTCCAGCATCTCGCGTCACCCGCCATGTGGAGCATTTTTCAATTGCAGGATCTGCTGGGCATGGATGAATCGTTGCGGCGAAAGGATTTTGCAGCGGAGCGCATCAATGTGCCGGCCAACCCGAAAAATTACTGGCGCTACCGGATGCACCTGACGCTGGAAACATTGCTGCAAGCGGATGCGTTCAACAATGAGGTCGGTAGCCACATCCGGCAAAACAAGCGATGACTCGAACCCGAATTCCGAAGTAGCCGGGCCGACGCGGTGAATCGTCCGCGGTCGGAGTGCGCCCGGGGACGGGCGCACTCCGATGGTTTGGAAATCCAACTTCGGAGTTCGGGTTTAACCGCCAGCCGGCCTGGGTGGATGGGCAACTGCAGCGGTCGAGCATCAATTCTTGTCCCGGAGATATTTCACCACGGCCTCGGTGCGGGAGTGGACGTGGAGTTTTTCATAGACCGTCCGCACGTAGCTGCGCACGGTATCAATGCTGATCTTCATGCGGTCGGCGATTTCCTTGTAGGCGTAACCGTTGGCGAGCTGGTCCAGAAATTCCTTTTCGCCGGGCGTCAACAGCGCGACCGGGGAGGACTTGTCCGCCGGCTTGGTGAAAAACTGGACGACGCGGCGCGCGAGCTGCGGGGTCATGGGCGAGCCGCCGGCATGAACATCACTGATGGCTTCCAGCAGCCGCGCGGAGGCCGTGCGCTTGAGCAGATAACCGCTCGCCCCCGCCTTCAAGGAAGCGAACAGGGACTCGCTGTCCTCATAAACCGTGAGCATCAGAAACTGCACGGCCGGCAGTTCCGCCTTCAGGAGCCGGACGCATTCCATGCCTTTCATTTTCGGCAGGTTGATGTCCATGAGCACCACGTCCGGCGGATTGCGCGGAATTTCCTTCAACGCCGTCTCCGCATCGGGATAATCGCCGGTCAGTTGCAAGGCCGGGGCGCGGCGGATCAATGACGCAAGGCTGGCACGAATGCCGTCATCGTCGTCCACGATGGCAACTTTTATCTGCATGGTTTAATGGAATCGGCTTTCAACAACAAAGCCAGCGCCCATATGGCTGGTCCGGTTACGCTCTGAGCTTGCCTCAAACACGACACGGTCACAAGTCCAACTGCGCTTACTGGACAGAAGCCGGCTTGGTGGAAGCGGCGCTGATGGTGGAGACCGTCCGGTGGTAGATACGCCACTCAAAGCCACCGAGATGCATGGCGGGGAAATCCGAGGCCGGCGGCGCGGTCACTCCCTTGATTTTCACGAATTGAAAACCGGCCGGGTTGGGAACTTCGGCCGTGACCTTGACGGAACGGCTGGAGAAATTGATGGCGACCACAAATTGTTCGTGCTCATCTTCACGCATGAACGTCACGATATCTTTTGATTCCGAGTTTTTCACCCAAGTCACCTGATCATTCCGGAAAGCCGGCGACTGCTGTCGCAGTTTGATGAGTTCCCGATAAATATTCTGCAGCGCCGGACGTTCCTTGGGATGCCAGACAATCGGGAGCTTGTCGAACAAGGCCGGATCGCCGGATTCGGTGGCATCGCCCACTTCCATGCCGTTGTAAAGCAACGGCACCCCGTCGAGCGTGAACATCAGCACCGATGCCGCCAGCGCGCCGTGAATGCCGTAGCGGGCGACGGCCCGTGCCTCGTCGTGATCGTCGGAAATGCGCAGGTGGAGCGCACCTTTGGGAAACTGCCGGCGATTCTCCTGCCAGGTGCCTTGCAAGTCCGACGCCGGGGCGCCATGAATCAGGACGTTGTTCAGCGTGGCCAGCAACGGCCAGGAATAATCGAGATCAAACGCATTGGTGAGCAGTTCGGGTTTGCTCGCCTCCGCCAGCATGATGATGTCCGGTTTGATTTTCACCAGCTCGGCGCGCGCCTGCTCCCAAAAATCCGTCGGCACCATGTAAGCCACATCGCACCGGAACCCGTCCACATCGGTTTGCTGGATCCAGTATTTGAGCATCGCGAGCATGTAGGCGCGCAGTTGCGGGGTGGCATAGCTCAGGCCGGCCACATCCGTCCATTCGGGCACCGGCGGGATGACCTTGCCGTTCTTGTCCTGCTTGTAAAAGCCGGTGTTGGTCATCATCACACTGTCCCAGGCCGTGTGATTGGCGACGATGTCCATGATGACCTTCATGCCGCGCTGATGTGCGCCGACGACCAGCTTTTTGAAGTCGTCGAGCGTGCCGTAGTTTGGATCCACGGCGTAATAATCCTTGATGGAATAAGGGCTGCCGAAATCACCCTTGCGAAATTTTTCACCGATGGGGTGGATCGGCATGATCCAAAGGACATTCACGCCCAGATCATGCAATTGGTCGAGTTTGACGGTGACGCCGTTGAGATTGCCGGCGGCGGAAAAGTCGCGGGGAAAGATTTCGTAAATGGTGCCGGCGCGCAGCCAGTCGGGTGACGGCCGGGCGGTGGCGCTGGAAACCTCGGAGGCGCGAACCAGCGTCGCGGCGAGCAGCAGGCCGGCGGTTGACAAGGGCAGGATCTTAAAAGCTTTTCGCATGACGTTCATGATGCTGAAACGGACGTGGTCCCGGCTCATTTTTTCAGAGTCTGGGGATAGTGATAGATTTGCCACCCGTAACCAGGGAGTTCGAAGTCCGGCAGGACGGTGTCAACCGGGGTGGGCCGGTTGCTGATCTTGACGGGTGCAAAGTCCTGTGCGTTTGACAGGCCAACCGATCCGGAGGCGCGACGGCTGGAAAAGTTGATCAAGACCAGGAAGGTATCGGCGGCGTCCTGGCGCAGAAAACTGACGACCTCTTCCGAAGCCGTGTTCTCCAGCCACTTGACTTCCGTGTTTTGGAGCGCGGGATATTGCCGGCGAAGCTTGATCAACTCCCGATAAATGTCCCGGAGTGGCGGACGGCCGCTGGACTGCCAGAAGACCGGCATTTTTTCGAACAAGGCCGGGTCGGCCGACTCGGTGGCATCGCCCACCTCCATGCCGTTGTAAAAAAGCGGCACGCCGTCCAGCATCAGCATCATCACCTGGGCGGCCAGGGCGCCATTGACACCATAACGGACCACCGCGCGGGGTTGCTCGTGATTGTCGGTGAAACGCAGGTGCAATGAGCCTTTGGGGAACTGTTGATCCGTATGTTCCCACGATTTTCGGAGGTAATCTGCCGGCACCACGCTGGCCATGACCGTGTCCAGTGTGCTGGCCAGGGCCCAGGAGGAATCCACGTTGAAAGCTTTGTCCAACAGTTCCGGCTTGGCTCCGGCGTCAGCGAGAATGATGACCTGCGGATTGATCTGCGCCAGTTCCAGCCGGGCGGCCTCCCAGAAATCAACCGGCACATTGGGGGCCACATCGCAGCGAAACCCGTCCACGCCATAGCCGGTCATCCAGGATTTCATCATGTCCGTCATGTAACGGCGCACGTCCGGGTTCGCATAATTCAATCCGGCCACATCCGTCCACGCGGGATCCGGCGGAATGACCGCACCGTTGGGGCCATGCAGGTAAAACTCGGGACGGGCCATGAGCACGCTGTCCCAGGAGGTTTGCCCGGCCACGATGTCCAGGATCACTTTCATGTTGCGCTGGTGAGCCGCCTGCACCAGTTGCTTGAAGTCGTTGGTGGTGCCATAGCCGGGGTTGACGGCATAAAAGTCGCGCACCGCAAACGGGCTGCCGACCGAGCCTTTCTTCATTTTTTCACCGGTCGGGTGAATGGGCATGAGCCAGAGGACATTCACTCCCAGATCGTTCAATTCATCCAAGCGGGCCGTAATGGCCTTGAGATCTCCGGCCGGGGAAAATTCGCGCGGGAAGATTTCATACACGACCGAACTCCGCAGCCAGTCGGGCGAAGGTCGGGCGGGCTTGCTTGAAACATTCTGATCGGCGAGACCGCACAAGGGCGTGACCAGCGACAGACCCAAAGCCAAGCCTAAGAGCCGGCACTTTTGGGGCAGAAAGCCATTAAGTGGTTGAAAATTCATGGTTTTATTTAACCTGCTTCGCCGAAGAAGTGCAACCACACAACCATGCGCGAACATACTTCTACGGTTTAGATATCCCCACCGACCGTTGGATATTCAGAATAGTAAAACCAGCTTTCACCTTAGTTCTGCGGTGTGTGCTGGGCGAGATAAAGCATATCCGGGTCGGTGGCGCTGCAAGTCACCTGCTGCTGAGTTTGATACTTTACCGCAACATTGGCAATCGGCCCTTTCCACTTATGAATTTCGGAGTGCCCATCGGCAAACGTCATTCCGCAGGCGCCGGCATGTTGACTGCCCGGCAGTTCAGTGAACTTGGTCACTGCATACGAAGATGTATACATCAGCGCATCGTCAATGCTATCGGGATGCTCATCGGAAAAAACCCAGACGTCACTGGGGCCGGGAGTATGGAAGTCCGTTGACTTCTTCGCAAAATACCAAGCCGTCCAGCCAAACGGATTCCCCGGCTGTTGATACTTGTCCCCATCACCCACGCCACCGTTCATCGCTACGCTCCGGCTGCGATGCTCCCATCCCAGAGGGCGCTCGACAGGACTCACATAATTGGCCGCCGGACAGGCAAAGACTTTCGCCGACCGGCTAAGGAAGCTCCCAAAAAGAGAATGGGTGTCGTCTACCAGATAACTCGTGTTGGTATTTTGCTGGCCGGTGCCCCAGTCCATGCTTCCAGTGATCCAAGATTGTCCGCCTTTAAAAATGGTTGTGTTATTGACATGAGGATCGGAATTGATCGCCAAACGTTCATTGTTGTCGCCGGAATACATGACCCAAGCCAGACCAAGCTGTTTATTGTTGCTCATGCAGGAAACGGCGACGGCTTTCTGTTTCGCCTTGGCCAAGGCGGGAAGCAGCATGGCGGCCAGAATTGCAATGATGGCTATAACTACCAGCAACTCTATCAAGGTAAATCCTGAATGACGACTTTTCATATCGCAAACCATTCTATTTTTATTTTCCCGTCCAGCCGGAATTTCGTCCGGCTGGACGGGCTCAATCATCCACTATGGCTTAACCAGGCGGAAGAATTTGGTGCTGGTTGCCGGCCAGTTGGTCTGGCTCACAAAACCATTGGTGGAACTATAGCCGGTTGTCCAATTTGTGCCGTCCGTCGCGGGAATGGTTAGCCAGGCACCGCTAGTGAGGCTGTCTTTCACTTGAAGGAGGGCACCGGGGCGTCCGAGCCAGGTAACCGGAACCTTGCCGGCAACCGGCGCTCCCACTCTTAAATTGCCTGCACCAGTGTTGCCGTTGTTGAAAAACGGTTCGCCATATTGATTGCCAAACTTATCCGCGGCCATGACATAGGGATTTAAAGCGGAGGCACGCACCACCCGATAATGGTTCGATCCAGAAACAGCTTCATCATCTGCAGGACCGTTATAACCAGACCCAGAAATGGCGATGCCATATTTATAGTTAAACGCCACCGGCGTTCCGGCAGGAATGGTTAAGGTATTCGAGTAGATTCCACTGCCAGGCGGATTTTCTGTCATCAGGTAGTCTTGTGATGGAGCATCAGCTGGGTTTACCCCGCTAGCCCAGGCATACCAGTTGGCGAACTGGCCGTTGATATAGACCCTGTCCCCCCCATTGCCATCAAATACATGCGAGTCAGTTCCGACGGCTCCATTCATGTTAACAAAGAATGTAACGGGGGTGGGCCGTGTCAAATAGTCGTTCAAAGTAGCGTCATTAAAGACGGATAGAACATTGGTGCTGGGAACATTGGCGACGGTATAAAGACGGTTGTTATTGCCGCCGTTGGCACCGTTGTAATGGTCGTAAACCGTGCTTCCATCCGTCAATTCAGTGTATCGGTATTGGTAGTTTACGGGTTGCCCGACCGTGTCGAAGTAGGCACCCACGCTGGTATAAATGTTGGTGTTGGCCGCATTCGGATTGTTCGTCATTGCGACTCCGCCCCATCCCATCAAATCCCCATTGACCGTCACCGAGCCCGGATTGAAGTTTGTGTCGGTCAGCGCCACAATGCTCATGTCCACGCTGAATGTGATGTTGCTGGCAACCAGCAATGAGAACGGAGCATCCTTAATGAACACCACGGGTAATGTTTGATTATTGGGCAACATGGTAAAAAACCGGTTTCCTCCGCCGTCGTTGTTATCACCTTGCGGGCTGTCCACATAGTTGCCGTTTATTCCAAACTGATAGGCCATGTGCGCATTGGTCGAAACCGCCGCGCTGGTAAAAGTTCCTGTATAAACATTCGAAGTTACAATGCCGGAGGGTTGATTAGTTACCAGGATGGAGGTGTCCCGAGTCAGCGGGTTCCCGGCTATGCTCCAACCGTTGAAATTACCCACGACGTAAGCAGTATCAACTCCATTGGCAAACAATCCCAGATTTATTTGTTGGGACATATCCACCTGGAAAGTGATGGTGCTGGTAAAGGTAACCGTCGCGCCCGAATCTGCGTAGAATGGTGTGGGTAAAATCAATGAACTGCCACTGACGGAAGGAAGGACCGCACAACGATTGCCACCACCATCACAAAGATTTTCATAACCGCCGGAGCCGTTAAAAGCAGCATTGCTGTTGACAAACTTATATTTCACGACGCCGCCATTGACATCACTCGCATCGTTAACCGTGTTGGTATAAACCGTGCCGCTGCCGCTTGTATCTTGAATCAGGTTTACTCCTGTTCCCCAGCCGTTAAATGTTCCGTGAACAGAAATGGTGTCGGTGCCTGGAACGAAAGTTGAATTGGCGATGTTTGCGCCCATGTCCACGCTGAAGGTAATTATGGTGGAAGATGCTTGGGCCGTTAATACTCCTGCTGTGCCAATAAGTGCCCCGACCAGCAGTGCGTAGCTTTTAGAATTTACTTTCATACGTTATGTTTTTCAATGGTTTGCACGCTAAAGGTGCTGGGTGATTTCAGATCCAAACTACTTCAACACCTACAGCCCCACAACCGCATGTTTGTGCGGGCGGAGGCTGTTCAGAAAACTCATATCCGTGAACCGATGGCAAAGAACAGTCGAGTTGGACAATCTATGGTTACCGCCGCTGGTTCTTCCAGCCTTGCACCCGGACCAGATACTCACGCACCTGCGGGTTGCCCGGATCCAGACGCACCGTTTCCTCAAATTGCTGCAACGCCTCGTCATACCGGCCCAGCCTGGCCTGCATGACGCCCAGATCCAGATGCGCCAGCGCATCGCCCGGCTTGAGTCGGACGACTTCGGCATATTCACTGCCCGCCTCGGCGAACCGGCTCACCGCCGCCAGTTCATCCGCCAACGCGAAACGAGTTTCCCACAACTTCGGCCGCAGCCGGAGCGCCTGTTTGTAGTGTTGGAGCGCTTCGGCATGGCGGTTCAGCTTCGATAACGCCTTGCCCGGAAAGGAAGCGTAGGTCGCTTGTAGCCGATCCAATTCAAACGCGCGTTCATAATCGCTAAGCGCCGGTTCAAACCTGCCCGTTCCGAGATGCACATTGCCTAATTCATACCACGCCTCGGCCAGCCGTGGACGCAATGCCACCGCCTTCGTCAACGCCGCTTCGGCCTCCGGCCATTGATCGAGCCGGCTCAGAAGCCGACCGGCCTGATAATGCGCCAGGCAGTCCTGGGGCAACAAGTCGCACACCCGCTGCCACTGCGCCGCCGCCGCTTTCAAATCACCGGTGGATTCCGGGAACTCCGCGAAGTTTTGCACCAACCAATGATCCTGCGGAGAACGCTGGAGGGCCGACTGGTAAAGCCCCACCGCGGCCAGCGCCGCAGTGGGATTCATGCGCCGCCGCAATTCCCCGGCCTCGGCGTGCAGCGATTGCATCCGCTCCGCGTTGTTCACCTGCCCGCTTAACGGCGGACGCTGCAGCCGGTCCATGACCATCTCCGTCACCGCGCAACGATTCCAATCCGTGAGTCCGAGCCGGCGATCGCAGGTTGCCTGGGACGCCCAGCCGTTGGTGACGGCGCTTTTCTAGATTTCCGTCGGCAACATTTTGCTTACCTGTTCCGCCCACAGGCGGCCCAGCCGGAAATTTCCATCAAAGTTGAAGTGAACGTGTTCATAAAACGTTTCGCGCCCGCACAGATTCTCCGGGGTGTTGGTCGCCAGACCCGCCGGGGCGTCGAAGAACTGGAGCCGGTCACCGGCAAATCGTTGCGCTGCTTTTTGGATCGCGCCGTTGATGCGCGAGTCGGCGCGAAACGGCAACGCATCAACATCACAGGCTTTTTGGAAATGCTCTTGCGCTCCGGCGAAATTGGTCAGCGCCAGCAGGCATTCGCCCCAGCGATATTGCAGTTCCGGAGACAGCGCGTCCCATTTCGCCGCCCGGGCAAATTTTTGCGCCGCGCCGGCATGGTTGGCCTGGGCCTCATCCGCGCAGGCTTCGGCGTAAATTTTATCGAATTGCGCGCGATCCGCCGCGGACAGATTGGTGTTTGCCATCGAGGCAAACGGCGGACAATCCTTGAGATTCACCGCCACCGTGTTGAGCAGAATTTTTGCGCCCGAATCCAGGCCCGCCTTCACGATGTCATTCAGATTCCGTTCGAAGTTTTGATACACCGCCTCCTTGCGCGGGTCATCCGCGCGCAGCTGGTTGCCGACAAACATTTCCATTCCGCCCCAGGAGGCGTTGGCGTTTTTTCCCTTCCACTTGCGGCCCAGCTCCACCAGCAGCTGGCCGATGCGTGATTTTTGGATCGCCAGATTCAGCCGCACAAAACCGAGCGGCGGGGCTTTCGCGCCAAAAACGGTCGCCGCGCCGAATGGGCCGACCATTTCGTTGTTGCCCATGTAAATGATCCACAGGTCGCCGCCGGCCTGCACACAATCGCGGGCGATCGGCAGGATGACGTGTGAGTTGATGGCGGTGACGCCGAGATTGACGACCTCGAAATGCGTGTCTGGGTAACGCCCGTTCAGCAGCGTTTCCAGATAGCGCGACGCGGCGTAAGGCGGCTCCGGTTCACCGCGCGCCGCCGATTCTCCCAGGATGAAAATGCGGTAAGTGTTCGCCGGCTTCTCCGCCGCGATCATCACCGGCCCCGGCCAGCGCGCCAGTTGCGGCGGGAAAAACCGCAGGCTGAAGTTCTCGTTGTTGACCAGAAATTCCTTTTCCCCGACGCGGATTTTTTCAAAGAATCCGGTGGCATACCCATAACCCGCCAGCCGCAAACCCATTTCCAGCCCGCCCAGCAACAGCAGCGGCAGAACGATCACGGCGATGAAACGGAAGAACCATTTTTGGCGCGCCGTCAGCGGCACGGCTGGCTCACGTTGGGAATTTCCCCCGGCCGGTTTGCGTTCGCCTTTCGACTTGTTCAGGCGGTGTCTCATGATGGGGCCTCAAAACAGGCGGTCCAGCGGGGTGCTCGCTTTCGCCTCGTGCCAGCAGGTCGCCGCGCCGGGCGGACGTTTGAGTTGCAGCGGATCCTTGCCCATCAACCGCAGCACCCATCCGAGCGGGGTCATTACGAAAATGAAAAACACCATCAGCACGCAGCGGCCGATGAACTGGCTGGAATAAAATCCGAGCCGCAATGAGAGCCGATACCAGCCGCGAAACCAGCGCGGTTGCAGAATTGCGCACATCGCCACAATGGCCCACACCACCTGCACGCAGCACCAGACGTCTGTCGGTAAATGCTTTCGCCACAGGAGGAGTGTGCTGAGCAGCGCCAAGCCGAACGCGGTCAGCAACGCGGACTTGCGCCATTCCTTCGGGTCTTCCTTGTAAATCAGTTTCATTTCAATCGGCCTGCGGCAAAATGCGCCGCTCGATTTTTTGGCGTGGCTGGGCGGTGCGTTCAATCACAAAACTGCCCAGGACGAGATAATCCATCTCCGTGTTCATGAAGCAGCGATACGCGTCGTCCGGCGTGCAAACAATCGGTTCCCCGCGCACGTTGAACGACGTGTTGACCAGCACACCGCAGCCGGTCGCCTGTTCAAAGCGCAGCAGCAAATCGTAGAGCAGGGGATTGCCCTCGCGCTCCACGGTCTGGATACGCGCCGAGTAGTCCACGTGCGTGATGGCCGGCAGCGTGGAGCGGATTTCCTTGAGCCGGTCCAGCCCCTTGATCTCCGGCGCGACTTCGCGGCAGAGCTCTTTTTTCACCGGCGCGACGAGGAGCATGTAGGGCGACTCCACCTCCAGTTCAAAATAATCCGCCACGCGTTCACGGCGGACGATCGGCGCGAACGGGCGGAACGATTCGCGGAATTTCACCTTCAGGTTCATCACCGACTGCATCCTGGCCGAGCGCGCATCGCCGAGAATGGACCGGTTGCCCAGGGCGCGCGGGCCGAATTCCATCCGGCCCTGGAACCAGCCGATGACCTTTTCGGTCTTGAGCAGTTCAACCGTGAGATCCAACAGCGCGGCCGGGTCCATTTTTTTAAAGACGGCATTGTGCGAGCGCAGCACCGTTTCGATTTCGTCGTCGGTGAATCCCGGGCCGAGCAGCGACGATTGCATGGAATCCGAAGCGATGGCGACGCGCGGATGTGTTCTCCCGTGCGCCGTTCCGACAGGTGCCACCCCCTCACCCGGCGGGACGCCACCCTCTCCCCCGGCGGGGGAGAGGGACGGGGTGAGGGGGCGCCCGGCGTTGCGGAATGAGTTGCCAGCATCCTCGCCCCCATACCACGCGGCCAGCGCCGCGCCCAGCGCGCCGCCCGCGTCGCCCGCCGCCGGCTGGATCCACAGCCGGTCGAAAATCTTTTCGCGAAGCAGGATTCCGTTGGCGACGCAGTTGAGCGCCACGCCGCCGGCGAGGCAGAGATTTTTCAGCCCGGTCACTTCGCGGGCGTGCCGGGCGAGCAGCACCATGATTTCCTCCGTGACCAGTTGGATCGAACGCGCCACGTCCATGTGCCGCTGCGTGATCTTCTCCTCCGGCCCGCGCGGCGGCCCGCCGAACAGCTGGTGAAACTTCTGGTTCGTCATCGTCGTGCCGCTGAGAAAATTGAAATAATCCAGGTTCAGCCAGAACGAGCCGTCGGGCTTGATGTCGAGCAGTTCGCGGCGGATGACGTCGGCGTATTTGGGTTCCCCATACGGCGCGAGGCCCATGAGTTTGTATTCGCCGGAATTGATGCGGAAGCCGCAGTAGTCCGTAAACGAGGAATAGACCAGGCCGAGTGAATGCGGAAAGTGCAGTTCCTTCAGCATTTTGATTTCGCGGCCGCGCCCGTGGCCGATGGTGGTGGTCGCCCATTCGCCCACGCCGTCAATCGTGAGGATCGCCGCCTCGTCGAACGGCGAGGGATAGAACCCGCTGGCCGCGTGCGATTGGTGGTGGCCGGTGAAAAAAATCTCGCAGTCGGGCCGCAGCCCCGGCAGTTCTGCGCGGATGGCCTTGCGCAAGTCCAGCTTCTCACCGAGCCAGTTGGACAGCACCGTCGGAAACGTCCGCCAGCCGCCGGGCGCGACGGCCAGATAGGTTTCGAGCAGCCGCGCGAATTTCAAAACGGGCTTGTCGTAAAACACCACCGCGTCGAGCTGCGGCGGCACCAGATGCGCGTGGCGGAGGCAGAATCCGGCGGCGTGCCGCGGGAAGTCGGAATCGTTTTTCTTGCGCGTGAAGCGTTCCTCCTGCGCGGCCGCAATGATTTTTCCGCCCACCACCAGCGCGGCGGCGGCGTCATGATAATACGCCGAAATCCCGAGGATATTGCGCGGCGCGGGCATCGTTCAAAGAAACGGATAGAGCGCCCAGGCGATGCCGGAGTTGGCGGTGAAGACCAGGATCGCGCCCAGCAGCAACAGCACGATGATGAGCGGAACGAGCCACCATTTTTTCTCCTGCCGGGAGAACTTGAAAAATTCTTTAAGGAGCGACCACATGAGATACTGTGAATCTAGTTTTTGTTCCGCAACTGGCAAGCGGAATCATTGCGGGTGTTTTTGCAACTTCAGCAGCTGGCTGAGGTATTCCTGCGCCCTGGCGTAGGATGGTTCGAGCCGGAGGGTGGCTTCAAACTCGCGCTGCGCCCCGGCGTAGTTCCCCTGCTTGGCCAGCAGGACGCCGTAGTTGAAATGCGCCCGCGCGTTGCCCGGATTCAACCGTGCCGCCTCGCCGAATTCCGTCCGCGCCGCGTCCAGTTGGCCCGCCGCATCCAGTTCGCCGCCGAGTTCGTGATGCGCCTCCCAGTCCAGCGGATTCAACCGGCTGGCCGCGCGATAATGCTCCATCGCCTCGGCGTGACGGTTCAATTTCGCCAGCACCCTGCCGCTGCGGAACAGGGTCGGCGCATCCTGCGGCCGCTGTTTCAGGGCGACATCATAACTGGCGAGCGCTTCGGCAAATTTTCCCTGCAAGACCTGGACGTTGCCCAGCTCAACCCAGCCTTCGGTCAGGCTGGGACGCATCACCAGCGCCTGGCGCAGCGACGCTTCCGCTTCAGCCCATTGGCCCTGCCTGTTGAGCAAAGGTCCGATCTGAAAACAGGGGAGAAAATCGTGCGGCAACAATGCTTGCACGCGCCGCCATTCCGCCGTCGCGGCCGGCAGGTCGCCGATCGACTGAAGAAACAACGCAAAATTTCCGCGCAGCTCGCAATCCTCCGGCGCGCGTTCCAGCATCTTCAGAAAATTCTCCCGCGCCTGCGTGGCATCCTTCGCGTTCATCTGTTGATGCACCTGGTTCACGCGCGCCCGCAATCGTTCCATCCGTTGCGGATTGCTGGCCTGCCCGCTCAACGGCGGCTGCTGCATCCGGCCCAACATGTGTTCGAGGACCAGCACGCGATTCCAGTCCGACAATCCCAACATCTGCTCGCAGGCAGTCTGCGAAGCCCAGGCGTTGGTGTTGCGCGGCAGCAGGGGCTCGATCCGTTCCGCCCACGCCAGCGCCAGGCGGTAGCTGCCGTCGAAATCAAAATGCACGTGCTCGTAAAACGTTTCCTGTCCGCACAGGTTCGCGGCGTTGCCGGCGGCGAGCATGACGGCGGCATCGAACCCGATCAGATTGTCGCCGGCGGATTTTTTCTGCTCGTTCCGAATCGCGTCGTTGATGTGCGAGTCCGCGCGGAATGGCAGCGCGTCGTCATCGCAGGCGAGCTGGAAATGTTCCCGCGCCGCCGCCGGATTGGTCTGTGCCAGCAGACATTCGCCCCAGTGAAATTGCAGGCCGGAAACTTGCGGGTCCAGTTTCGCCGCCGCCGCAAATTGCTGCGCCGCCCCGGCATCGTCACCCTGCGTCTGCAAATGGACACCCTCGGCATAAAGTGTTTCAAACCGCGCGCGATCGGAAGCGGACAGGTTTTGATTGGTCAGCGAGGCGAAGGGCGGACAGTCCTTGAGATTCACCGCAACGGTGTTCAACAAAACCTTGGCGCCCGAACCGGTCCCGGCGCGCACGATGTCGTCGAGGTTTTTTTGAAAATTGCGATACACGTTTTCCTTGAGCGGACTGGCCGGCGCGATCTGGTTTTGCAGAAACATCTGCATCCCGGCCCAGGCGGTTCCATTCGCTCCGCGACCTTTTAATTTTCGCGACCTTGCCGCCAACCACTGGCCGGTGCGCGTCCGCTGCAATGCCGTGACGAGGCGCACATACGGGAGCGGCGGCGCCTGTTTGCCGAACACCGTGGCCGCGCCGAACGGCCCGACCATCTCGTTGTTGCCCATGTAAACGATCCACAGATCGCCTTCATGCTGCGCGCACTCGCGGGCGATGGGCACGATGACGTGCGAATTGATGGCGGTGAAGGCGACGTTGATGACTTCGAATTTCCGGTCCGGATATTTTTCGCGCAGCAACATCTCGAGATACCGGGATGCGCCGAAAGCAGGTTCCGGATCACCCATCGCCGCCGATTCGCCGAGGATGAAGATGCGGAACGTGCCGGGCGCCTTATGGGCGCGCATCCGGACCGGGCCGGGATTGCGCGCGGTTTCCGGCGGGAAAAAACTGAAGCTGAAATCGTCGTTCTGGACAAAGTAATCGTCGCCGCCGATTTTCATGCGCTTGAAAAAATGCGGGTCGTAACCGTAACCGCCGAGCCGGAGGGACAGTTCCAGCAAGCCCAACAAGAGAACCGGCAGCAGCAACGCCGTCAGCCGAAACAGCCAGATCCGCCGGGGCGAAGGCGGGGCGGCCATCGTCGCCGCGCGCCGGGATTTATCGGGTCGCCTTTTCACAATTTTGGTTCGCGCCGCATCCGGAATGAATGTCTGGCAGGTTTGCTTTTCCCGGCCGGACAGGAATCAACGCCGGGGTTTTGGTTAAGATTGTTACTTTTTTTTGCTTTGTCCATCTCCCGCTTGGGAAAACTCACAGTCCAGCCCTGCTCTCTTGGATGGCTGCCGGTCGTTTTTAAAGCGGCGGCGAATGACCATTTGCCCGCCGCAGATCTTGAATTTTTCCGGGCAGGTGCCCTTGACAGTCACGGCGACAAAAGTGACTACTACTAGCATGAGAATCGTTGTCGCCTCAAACCGTCTCCCCTTCACGGTGTCGTTTCAAAATGGTTCGCCGCAGTTCAAACCCAGCGCCGGCGGGCTGACGACCGGGTTGTGGAGTTATCTGGATCGCAAGCTGCTCGATGGCGCGGAACGTCCGGACTATCTGTGGATGGGCTGGCCGGGCGCCAGCGTTCCCCCGGAACACGAAGCGGCGGTCCGGAGTCACGGTGAAACGCAATTCAAATCCAGCCCGATCTTTGTGCCGGAAGAGAACATGGACCGGTTTTACCTGGGCTTTTGCAACAAGACGATCTGGCCGCTGTTCCATTACTTCCCGATGCTGACGCATTACGAGGAGGAGAACTGGCAGGAATACCGGAACGTCAACCGGGTGTTTGCCGAAGCCGTGATCCAAGCGCTGCGGCCGGATGACGTGCTGTGGATCCACGATTATCACCTGATGCTGCTGCCCGGCCTGGTGCGCGAAAAATTCCCGGACATGCCCATCGGTTTTTTCCTGCATGTTCCGTTTCCGTCCTGGGAGGTTTTCCGGATGTTGCCGCGCCCCTGGCGGGAGGAAATCATCAACGGCCTGCTCGGTTCGAGCCTGATCGGTTTTCATACGCACGACTACGCGCGTGATTTCCTGACCTCGGTGCTGCGCACGTCTGGCTACGAGCATCAGCTTGGCAACCTGACCCTGAACGACCGCGTGGTGGATGTGGATACGTTTCCGATGGGGGTGGAGTTTGACCGGATTGCGCAGGCTGCCACGTCCCGGGAGACGGAAATACAGGTTGAGGAGCTGCGCCAGAAATGCATCGGGCAGAAGATCATTTTTTCAGTGGACCGGCTGGATTACACGAAAGGCCTCATCAACCGCCTGCGCGGCTACGAAACGTTTCTGAAGCTGAATCCGCAGTGGCACGGCCGGGTGGTGTTCATCATTTCCGTCGCCCCATCGCGGATCGGCGTGGACAGCTACCAGGCGATGAAGCTGGAACTGGAACAAACGGTCGGCCGCATTGTCGGCGACTTCGGCAACGTGCATTGGACGCCGCTGGTCTATCAATTTCGCCACCTGACGTTCGAGGAAATTGTCCCGCTCTACCGCCTCTGCGACGTGGCGCTGATCACCCCGTTGCGCGACGGGATGAATCTCGTGGCGAAAGAATTCATTGCCTCGCGCCCCGACCAGACCGGCGTTTTGATTTTAAGTGAAATGGCCGGAGCGGCGAAGGAAATGGGCGAGGCAATCATCATCAACCCGTTTCACCGTGAAGATTTTGCCAAGGCGCTCGAACAGGCGTTGACCATGCCGGTCGAGGAGCAGATCCGGCGCAACCAGCTCCTGCAGGAGCGTCTGCGCCGCTACAATGTCGTCCGCTGGGCGGATGATTTTATGCAGGCCCTCATGTCCACGCAGAAGACCGAAGCCGCCCGCCAGGCGCGCCTGCTCACCGGCAAGGCGAGCAGCAGCATGGTGCAGCAATACCGTGCCGCCACCCGCCGCACGCTGCTGCTGGACTACGACGGCACGCTGGTGCCGTTTTCGCCGGAACCCAAACTCGCGCGACCGGATGCAGAACTCCTGGAATTGCTCACCGCCCTCGGCTCGGATCCGGCCAATCAGGTGGCCATCATCAGCGGCCGGCCGCGGCGCACGCTCGAGGAATGGGTCGGCACGCTGCCCATCTCCCTGATCGCCGAACACGGCGTGTGGCTGCGGAACCGGGGCGAAGACTGGCGGATGTTGAAAGCCATGACCTCGGACTGGAAGGAGCGCGTGCGGCCGATTCTCCAGCTTTACGTGGATCGCCTGCCGGGCGCGTTGCTGGAGGAAAAAGAATTCTCGCTCGCGTGGCATTATCGCCGCGCCGACCCGGAACAGGCCACGCTGCGGGCGAAGGAACTGTTGGACGATCTCGCCGGTTACACGCGAAACATTGACGTGCAGGTGTTCGAAGGCAACAAAGTCATTGATATCCGCAATTCCGGCGTCAACAAGGGCACCGCCGGTCTGGCATGGCTGCAACAGTACAATCCGGATTTTATTCTCGGCATCGGCGACGACTGGACGGATGAGGATTTGTTTCGCGCCCTGCCGCCGTCGGCGTTTTCCGTGCGGGTCGGCCTGGCCAGCACCGCAGCCCGTTATTATTTGAGCGGGCCGGCAACCGTGCGGAAGCTGCTGCGCGAATTGAGTGAAGGCCCGCGGGAGAAGGCCGGTGGCGCCGTGCCCGTCAAATAAGTTGGACGTTATACCCACCAGGATACATGGTGAACCAAGGATTATAAGTGACCGGCCGGCCTGTTCAGTCATCCACCCATTTGTGGGTTTGGGAGTGACCGTCCGCAACAGAAATGCCTACCGCACCATGGTGGTAACTTGCGGCCATCTGCAACTGGGGCAACCACGAAGCAGCCAGAACGTCAACCCCACAACTGCCGGTCGAGGGAACGGTATTGGATCGCCTCGGAAATGTGTTCGCTGGAAATGTTTTCCGTGCCCGCCAGATCCGCGATGGTGCGGGCGACCTTCAAGATGCGGTCATACGCCCGCGCGCTGAAATTCAATTCCGTCATCGCCATCTTCAGCATTTCCCGGGTCGCTTCGTCGAGCGCGCAGTATTCCTTCAGTTCCTTCGGCCCAATGCGGGCGTTGCAGGTGATCTTCGGTTTATGCGCAAAGCGCGCCTGCTGTCGCTGGCGCGCGGCGATGACGCGATCCCGGATTTCCGCCGAGGTCTCGCCGGCTTGGTCGCCGGAGATTTCCCGGAATTTCACCGGCGGCACTTCCACGTGCAGATCGATCCGGTCCAGCAACGGCCCGGAAATCCGGCCCAGATAATTTTGTATCTCGCGCGGCGAACTTCTGGATTCGCCCGGCATTTTGCCGTCGGGCGTCGGGTTCATCGCCGCGACGAGCATGAATTGACTGGGAAACGTCATCGTCCCCGCGGCGCGCGAGATCGTCACGAAACCTTCTTCCAACGGCTGGCGCAGCGTCTCCAGCACGCTTCGCTTGAACTCTGGCAATTCATCCAGGAACAAAACGCCGTGATGCGCCAGCGAGATTTCACCCGGCGTGGGATTGATGTTGCCACCCAGCAATCCCGCGTCGCTCGCCGTATGGTGCGGCGCGCGGAACGGCCGTTGGGTCACGAGCGCCTGGCCCGGCTTCAACAGGCCGACGATGCTGTGGATCTTTGTCGTCTCCAGCGCTTCGCTCAAAGTCAGCGGCGGCAAAATCGTCGGGAGCCGTTTCGCGAGCATGGATTTGCCGGTTCCCGGGGAACCCAGCAGCAGGACATTGTGTCCACCCGCGGCGGCGATTTCCAAGGCGCGTTTCACGGATTCCTGACCCTTGACTTCCGCGAAATCCACATCGTCACCGCACGGCCGGCTGAAAATGTCTGCGATGTCCACTCTCAGCGGTGAAATTTTTATTTCGCCTTCCAGGAACTGCGCGGCCTCGCGAAGATTTTGCACCGGGATGACCTGCAGGCCGGCAACGACCGCCGCCTCGGCCGCGTTTTCGGCGGGAACCACCACGCCGGTTTTGCCTTCCGCCTGCGCCCGGAGGGCAATCTGCAAGACGCCCTTGCAACTCCGCACCGCGCCGGTCAGCGCCAGTTCGCCGACCACGATGAAGTTGTCCAGTTGATCCGTCTCCAGCTGTTCGCTCGCCGCCAATATTCCCAGCGCGATGGGCAGATCAAAGCTCGGCCCTTCCTTTCTCACATCCGCCGGCGCGAGATTGATGGTGGATCGGCCCAGAGGAAATTTGTAGCCGGAATTCGTGAGCGCCGTCGAAACCCGATCCTTGGATTCCTTCACGGCCGCATCGGGCAGACCCAGCAAAACGACAAGGGTGTCGCCGAAGCCGACGTTGACTTCGACTTCGACCGGATACGCCTCAATGCCGTTGACCGCCGCTGAGCAGACCCTTGAGAGCATGAGCCAACTTAATCACAGCCCGCAGACGATGGCAAAGGCAGAATTTGCCTCAAAGCCGATGACAAGAATTCCAAAAAGAATCGATTGCTGGTGTCAACAGGGCCATCTGCCTTTAAATCATCAGGGGTGATACAGACGGAAGAATACTGGTGGATTGGCCGGGTTTACTGTGACCGCAAATGGGCTGATCGTGCCGCTGCCGGTGCCGCTCCAGTTGGAGCCAAGGCCGCTACTATTGGTTTGCGCCTGGACGCTGTAACCCGGGAAGGCGGCGCTGTCCCAGGACAGCGTCAGTAGTCCGGCATTATTTGATGCCGCGAGGATGGGAGCTCCCAGAATGGTTCCCGTGACAGAAATAGATCCACTCGTCGTCAGATTATCCACCCAGCTCAGCCCGGCGCCGAGGCTGGGAAACGTCTCGGAGACAAATGATCCGGCATAATTTGCGGCACTGAAAAATTTATAGCTATTGCCGGCCACCGGCGCGGCGCCGGAATTTACAACCACCAAATTGCCGCCATAGTAATTGGTCGCCGTGGTCACCGTGTTGGTGCCGGTGGAAGGCTTCAGAATGATTTTATTGGTGTAGGCAAGATCAAACACCAGTGTTCCATTCAGCGTGGGATTGTTGGTGAACAGGGTTATCGTGGTGCCGATTTTATAGCTGCCGTTGACTGTCATGGTCGGAAGCGTGATGTTCTTGCCGGCGATGGTGCCAGTTCCATTAAAATTGATGCTGCCATACCCCGTGCCAAGGAGGGTTCCATTGTTGGTCAGGTTTCCATTCAAAACCCAGGCTGTCACGTCCGAAACAAACCACAAAAAGGAAGTGGCGGTGATGGTCATGTCGCCATTGAATGTGTTCACGCCGTTGGCGCTGTCCAAATCCAGCAGAAACCCGCCCATGACCGTATTGCTCATGACCGTGAGGTTGGCGACCGAACTATCCCAGCCACAGTATTGACCAAGAAAAAGATTACCACCAATCGTCATGTCGGCACCCTCTTGCACCCGGATGTTTCCCAGCACCGTCATGTCTCCAACAATGTGCATGGGAGTGGGGCCATGACGTGAAAAATTGTTGAAGTTTTGGTAGTTGCCTTGATAGCTCTTGTTGGTGCTGGCATAGTTGGTGTTACAGAACACCAGATTGAAATAGTCACATTCCTTGGCGAAGAAGGGATTGTCAGAATAAATGACCGTGTTTCCCGTCGCTGTGGCGTTTAACAAGGTGAGTTGATCCGTCCCGAAATTGCCATAAATATTCAGCGTCGAATTCGGCCCCATGGTTACCGCACCCCCGGTCGTGTTGTCGGAAATTGAATTGGCCATTGCATTCGTGACATCCACCGTGACATTGACTCCATTCATGATGAAAACATCATCGGTGTTGGTCGGCAAGGTTCCGCTATCCCAGATGTTGGTGTCCGACCAGTTTCCGCTGGTGGTGGCAGTGACAAATGCCGCATGGCTCATCGAGCCAAAAGCCAGCATGGCCAGATATACGAGGACAGATTGAATTTGTTTTATTTTCATCGGAGGTATTGGTTTGACAGGTCTGATAATTAAAGCAAGTGGTGCTTGTCTATTCGAGCTGATCATCGATACACCGGATCGACAGGGGCAATCATCTTTCGTGAAATCAACATTGACCCTTTTAGACCGGATAAAAAAAGTTGTGGTTGATTTGCGTGAAAATACCATGCCTCGTCGGGAAATGGTAGTCGCATAAAACGGTGACAATTTGAATTGTGACAAGCAACGTCTGGTCGTTTGCCGAATGAACAAATTGGCACTAACAGCCAAGTCAAATAAAACTCCGCAGACGGCGTCGCCGCTGCGGAGTGATTGGTATGACAGTAAATTGGAGCTTAGCTGATCTTAACCAGGCGACGGCGTGCAATCATCGCCCCGACCGCACCGACAGCAAGCAACGCCATTGTCGCGGGTTCGGGAACGGGGGTGAGTAAAACAAAACTGTTATACGTCACGTCATAATCACCCGCGCCGACATAAGAAGCATTCTCAAGATTAAACCCGTAAATGATGGACGTATTGACTATTCCTGGAGCCGTTTCTCCAATCGCGGCCGCCGCCGCAGCGTTCAACGGGTAGGTGAGCGTGTAGGTCTGACCTGCGGAATATCCGGGCCCACCACCAATCCCATTACCCGGATATGAAACAAAGGCACCATCCGAATTTATATCAAACTGCGGATTCATATTTGCCGGGGCTGGGTTGCCAGCTCCCAAACCCGAATTATTAACAGTAAAAGTCAACTGGGCATACATTGCACCCGAAGCATTAAGGGGGCCTCCCGGCAAATCATAAGCTCCGCTGCCATAGCCATTCGCCGCGACTCGATAACTTCCCGGTGTTGCGCCTGACGTGATGGTGGCGTTGCCGGCAGGGAAGGGAGCCCAACTGCCATACTGGGCCGACAGGTTGAAATTGGCGAAATCGGTAACCAGCGTCGTTGTGTAGGGTCCCAAAGGTGGCGGCGTCTGCCACAGCTGTGCTTGCACTGGACTGACAATTATCAGCCCGCCCCCCACGGCAAGCGTGGCCGCAAACCATTTTGTATATTGTTTCATAAGTCAGATTTATTAGTAATGCCGTTGTTTAGGTTGGCCGATGATGACCAGTATCGAGCCGGTATTTAAACCAAGCCGTAACGCTCACACCACGTTTGCCGGTCAATGACCTTGGTTTTCATCGGGTTTTTTTACTGGGTTCAAAGCAAATTTAGCAAATGGGAGATTTTCCCGGGAGTCGCATGAAGTGGTGACAGGGCTGATCAGCCTGGCAACCATCAGAACCTCAGCGCTGTCGCCACCCCTTGGCAGTCAGATGCTATGGTTGGGCGAATGATTTCGTTCATATATCAAATCGCTGCCCAGCATCAATTTTGAGTTGGCACAATTTTGTTGCCGGGCTTTATGCTCCCGCTGCGGATGCTCATACCTTACTGACCCTTGATTGTTTTTAGCCGGCAATAATTGTCATCCGATTTGCCTGTCACCGCTTTATGCGACTGTTGAGATTCGGAGCAATGTTGTTAGATTAGGATATTCACCAGCTCCCAAGAGCGAACGGTTGGATTTGTTCGCCGAAGACCATCGGCCAGAGATGAGATTGCCATGATAAACATCGCAAAGCGCAAAACACCCAGCGACTCGGAACAGCTTAGGGCGCCCTCAAGCGAGATCCTATCGCGTTCCACCGTCCGCTTCAAAGCGAAGACGTCGCCGTCGGCCTTTACGTTGATTGAATTATTGGTCGTTATTGCCATCATTGCCATTCTCGCAGCCATGCTGCTCCCCGCCTTAAGCAAAGCAAAAGACAAAGCGCTGGGGATTGCCTGTTTGAGCAATACGAAGCAGATCGCCCTGGGCTTCACCATGTATGCCGGCGACAACGGAGATCTTTTCCCGTCGCCACCAAAATGGTGGACGCCAGGGCCTTACAAAAATTCAAGAGGCAAGCAATGCGGTGGAGAATGGCTGCTCAGAGATCTCGTCACCCCCAATACTCCAGCGCCCATGATGGTCAGTTACCTGCCCAACAACCAAGTCTGGGTATGCCCGAAGCGCAAGCGGGGTCTGACCTATACGAGCGAGCCTGGAGATTGGGATCCCAGCATCACAGGTTATCTTTCGTATGGATTCAATCAATGCGGTGTTTTTGGCGCCGTGGATTCCACCGGCGCCATGCAAAATGCCAAACCCTTCAAGGCTTCTTCGGTCACAAAGCCTTCCGATGTGGTCGCCCTCACGGATATTAGCGGCTCAACTGACTCTGCAAACGGAGCCGGCGGTTCCTGTTGGCTGGATTCCGTCTGGTCAGGAGCGTCCGGGCCATCAGTCGTCGCAACCGACTCGTATAACGGCCGCCTTCAGACCTGTTACGCCAAGCATAGTGATCGGGTGAACATTGTTTATGTGGATTCTCATGCAGCGCCCTCAAAGCCAAGCGCTCTTACTTGGGGACATTTCTATGGAAATTTTACTCCGGGCGTCGCGCTTGGCACTTCTTACGGCACCGTGCTATCGGACGATTCCATCAGCAAACCGGCCTATGACAGCCAGCAATGGAGCACCACCCCGGAATAGCGCCCGATGCAGCCAGCCAATGTGCCGCGACGGAATTTGCAAAAACCATCCTAATAGGGCCGGTCAATCCGGCCACCTTAAAAATCGAAATATCCCATGAAAAAACTTTGTCTGCTCTCAGCCGGTGTTGTTGCGTTGTCCCTATTCAGCGGCGTTCCAAATTTTTCAGCGGCTCCAATCAACGAGAAGGCTCCCGTCCAGAACGTGGTTGTCTCGCCCAATGAAAACATTTCCCTGGCCTTCAGACTCACTGATGGCACGCCGACCTATGCGGTGAATTTTAAGGGGCGCCCCGTCATTCTTCCTTCGGCCCTTGGCTTCCAATTCAAAGAGGGTGCGATGAAATCAGGCTTCACGCTGCGGGATACCAAACGAACGTCCCAGAATGAAACCTGGATTCAACCCTGGGGCGAGCAACGGAGTGTCCAGAACCACTACAATGAACTGGCCGTGCTCCTGCAGGGTGATCAAGGGCGCGAATTGAAGATCATCTTCCGGGTGTTTGATGATGCCATCGCCTTTCGTTATGAATGGCCTAAACAAACATCGCTCACGAATTTTGAGATCATGGATGAGCTGACGGAATTCGTTTTTCCGTCCGATCCCACGGCCCTGTGGCAGCCGGCTTTGCGGCCGCAACAGACCGAACAGCTTTACGCGAAAACCCGGTTGAGCGAGCTGTTGCGACAGACACGACTGGAACACGGTGACGCTTACGCGGGCGACAATCCGAAAAAAGAGCCTGTGAAGGCGGTGACCACGCCGCTGACCATGCAAACCGACAATGGTCTGTTTTTGGTTGTCCACGAGGCCGACTTGACGGATTACGCCGCCATGGAGCTGCAGCCTAAAGATAACAACACCCTGAAATGCTATTTGGCGCCGTGGTCGGATGGTGTCCTGGTCAAAGCTTCCGCGCCCTCGGTTTCTCCGTGGCGGTTTGTGATGATCACCGACAAGCTGTCGGACATCGTCGAAAAAACGTCGGCCATTTCGCTCAACTTGAATCCGCCGTCGCAAATCGCCGACACCTCATGGATCAAGCCGGGCAAATATGTCGGCATCTGGTGGGGGATGCATCTGGGCAAATATACCTGGAATCCGAGCAAGCCGGGCGAGCAGAGTTCTGACGGCTTGGGAGCCACCACGAAAAACACCCGCGATTACATTGATTTTGCCAGCAAATACGGTTTCAGCGGCGTTCTGGTGGAGGGGTGGAATGTCGGCTGGGCTCAGGACTGGGTCGCGCATGCGGCCGAATTCAGCTTCACCAAGCCGACCCCGGAATTCGATCTGCCCGGATTGGCCAGCTACGCCCACAGCAAAGGGATTGATTTGATTTCCCATCACGAAACCGGCTCCATCATCACAAACTACGAGGCACAGGTTGAGGCGGCCTTTGCCCAGTGCGAGCGCCTGGGCATCCACCATGTGAAGAGCGGCTATGTGGGAATGGAACCGCGCGTGAACCGCTACGACGAGAATGGTCAGTTGATCGGCACGGAATATTTGGACGGACAATACATGGTGCGCCACTACCGCAAGATCGCGATGCTGGCCGCCAAATATCACATCATGCTCGACGCACATGAACCCATCAAAGACACCGGCGAACAACGCACCTGGCCCAATTTCATGTCCCGCGAAGGCGCTCGAGGCCAGGAATACAATGCGTGGGCCTCGGATGGAGGGAATCCTCCCAACCACGATATTAATCTGGTCTTCACCCGATTCTTGAGCGGGCCGATGGACTTCACTCCCGGCGTCCTGCAAGTGACCTATCCGCAATACAAGAAGAACAACCGGGTGAACACCACCGTGGCGAAGCAGCTCGCCATGTATGTCACGTTCTACAGCCCGCTGCAAATGGCCGCCGACCTGCCGGAGAACTACGAGAAATACCCCGCTTTGTTTCAGTTCATCCTGGACGTCCCGGTGGACTGGGAGGAAACCCACATGCTCAACGGGGAGATCGGGGAATATGTCACCATCGCCAGAAAACAGCGGGGCGGGGAGGATTGGTTCATCGGCAGCATGACCAACGAAAAGAAACGCAACTTTGATCTGCCGCTCACCTGTCTGGCTAAAAACAAAAGTTACATCGCCGAAATCTACCGCGACGGGGACGACGCAGACTGGAAAGCCAATCCGTATGCCTGCAAAATTGAAAAACGGCTGGTGACCCGTGATTCTATTTTGTCTCTTCATCTGGCCCCCGGAGGCGGTGCCGCGATCCGCCTGAAACCGGCGACTCAAGAAGAAATGCTGTCGCTCAAATCCAAGAGCTGAAACGCTGAAGCCACCTTCGGCATGGCCCGGTTTCCGGGCGCGCCGAAGATGGAATCAACGGCCCAGATACTTGGCCACCGCCTCGGTACGTGACTGCACGTGAAGTTTTTCGTAAATGCGCCGGAGATAAGTCCGGATGGTATCAATGCTGATTTCCAGCTGGTCGGCAATTTGTTTGTAGGTGAGTCCCTTGGCGAGACAGTTTAAAACCGCTTCCTCACGCGGTGAAAGATGGGTCTGCTTCTCCCCGGTTTGTTTGGACTTTTGAAATGACGCCACGACCTTGCGCGCGATGGAACTGGTCATGGGCGAACCGCCGGTATGAACCTCCCGGATCGCCTGCAGAAGCTTCGTCGGACTGCTGCGTTTGAGAAGATAACCGCTGGCACCTGCTGCCAGCGCCTTGAAGATCTGATCGGTATCCTCATAGACCGTGAGCATCAAGATTTGCATGGTCGGCACTTCGGCTTTCAATCGCTCCACACATTCGATCCCGTTCATGCCGCCCAGGTTGATGTCCATCAACACCACATCCGGCTTGTCCTTGGGCAGGTCTTTGAGCGCGGCCTCGGCGCTGCTGTAGGCGCTGACGCAGTGGAATCCGGGCGCGCCATTCACAAAGGTCGTGATGGAGTGGCGCAATTCTTTTTCGTCATCAACAATGGAAACGGAGATCATATTTTTAAGTGTTTTTTACCAATGGATTCAAAGTGATCACAAAACGGATGTTGGTTCCCCGCCCGGACGCGGACTCGATGGAGCAATGACCGCCGATGTCGGCCAGGCGCTGCCACATGTTGTTCAGACCATCGCCGGACGCGGCGGTGGTCGATGGCGGTTTTGATTCGAAGGGGGGTGGTTCGAAACCCTTGCCGTCGTCTGAAATATTGATCTCAAAGGTGGCGTTGCTGTAAGCCATCGAAATCTTGGCATGGGCGGCACCGGAGTGCTTGAGAATATTCGTGAGCGCCTCGTGCGTGGCAAGGAACAAGTGATGGCGCATCTGCGAGGAGAGCGGATGCGCTGGCAATTGAGCAGGGATATCGAGTTCGCACTCGATGCCGGTCAGCTGAAAGTATTCCTGGGCATACTGTCCGATGTAGGAGGCCACATGCTCCAGCGTGTCGTTTTGTGGATTGACCGCCCAGACAATTTCATCCAGCGAATGCAGCACCTCGCGCGAGGCATCCGAAATGGACGAGATTTGATCCCGGAGTTCCTGCGGCGGAAGTTCTCCGCGGCGGGCGTGTTCGCTGAGAAAGGAAATCCGGCAGAGTTTGGCGCCCATCTCGTCGTGCAAATCCTGGGCGATGCGCGTGCGCTCCCGCTCCAACGCGCGCTCCTGCTCCAGATGTTTCAAACGTCGCTGCAGTTTTCTTTTTTCCACAACGCGGACGGCGACCCCCACCGAAATCATGAGACTCAATCCCGCCAATGTGATGAACCACCACGTCTGCCAAAAATGCCGTGAAACGGTCAACTCCAGGCTCGATTCACTCTCGCTCCATAGACCATCGCTATTGCAAGCGGCGACACGGAAGCGATAATCGCCCGGCGGCAGGTAACTATAAAAGGCCGTTCGCCGGGTTCCGGCATCCACCCAGTCGCCATCCAATCCTTCCAGCCGGTAGCGAAAGCGGATCAAGTCGGGCGCGTCAAAATTCAAACCGGTATAACGAAACTCGACCCGATGTTTGCCGGGGGTTATCCTTAGCATTTCCAAACGCGATATCTCTTTACCGGATTGTCCATCCTGCTTTGCGGTTTTGCCGGCCGAGCCGTGGAGCAGGGGATCGGGAACCCCGTCCACCAGGACCTCTTCCAACACCGTATTCGGCATGAACGCCGTTGCCGGCTGCACGCGGGGATTTACCACCACCACGCCTTTGGAAGTCGGGAACCAGAGCAGACCGGATTTGGTTTTGAGGCCGGCGGGACCAAACCCGCCGGTGCATTCTTCGGATAACATTCCTTCCGCCCGACCAAAGTGTTGCGGATAGACATTGGCAATTTTTCCGGCGGCCAGCTCGTCCAACCGCGCTTTCAACACGCTGGCGATGCCGCCGCTGCTCCCCAGCCAAAGACGACCGGCATCATCCTCGAGGATTTGTGAAATGGTGTTGTCGGACAAACCGTCCCGGGTGGTAAAGCTGGCCATGCGCCCATTGCGCCAACGGCTTAATCCTCCACCATCGGTGCCAATCCAAAGCGTGCCTTGAACGTCGAGATACAGCGTCCTGATCTTGTCGCTCAACAGCCCTTCACCCTTGTCAACACGGCTGAAAGTTCCATTCATGAACCGGTATAAGCCACTTCCATCGGTGCCGAACCAGATGGAACCGTCCGGGTCGGGTACGATGGCGGTGACGGCATTGGTAACATTTGCCTGGGCCAGCCATTTTCCTGCGCGCAATTGCCAGATCTTTCCTGCGCGCGTTCCGAGCCATAACGCTCCTCCGCTGTCTTCGGCCAGTGAAATGATGCTGGCGTTGGTCAACTCGATGGATTTCACCTCGTCCGCGGCGGTGAGGGGATCTTTGTAAAGCAACAAGCTGTTTGAGGTGGCCATCCAGCAATGACCGTCGCGCGTCACCAGCAATGCACTCACCTGGGAATCATGTGAGAGCAGGCCCGCAGTGGTCAGCCAGCTGAAGTATTTTCCGTCCCAACGATAGAGGCTGCCATTGGGTTTCGCGGCCCAGATCACACCGGGCGCGACTTCAGCCAGTCCCTGCACGGCTCCGAAACCGAGTCCTTCATTCTGGCCGAAGGCGAAAAGGCATTTTCGTTGGAGCCGTTTCAGCCCGGCCGCCGTCCCCACCCATAATTTGCCTTCCCGATCCGTCAGCAGCGATTCGATCTGATTGCCTGCACCCTCGCCGCCCATGGAGATTTCGACGAATTTGTTTTCCTTGAACTGGAGCAATCCGCCACCGTCCGCTCCGGCCCAGATCGTTCCGTCTGATTCCTCAGCCAGGGAGCTCACGGGAGATTTTGTCATGCTCCGCGGAATCCGGTAGCGATACCAGTGCCCCCCTTCGCGACAGAGCACACTGTCTTCGCCGGCCGCAATCCACATCCGTCCCGTCTGATCCACCAGCAAACCATGCGGGTCTTTAAGGAGGTCATCCAGCGTGTCTCCGGTCACTGGAACAAACTTGTCGCCTGCCAGCTGAAAAACGCCCGCCCCTTTCACGCCGATCCACAGGGTTCCACTTCGGTCCTTGAACAAGGCGGTGATCGGCTGGCCCTTGAAAGGTTCCGCCGCTTTCAGCGACACCAGTTGTCCGTCCTGCCACAACACCAAGCCGGCATCCGTGCCAATCCAAACCCGCCCGGTGTTGTCCTCGGCCAGCGCGGTGACCGAACCGGAAGGCAAACCCTCGCGCATCGTGAACCCGGTCATCTGATTGTTTTGCCAGCGAATCAAACCGCCGGGCGCGCGCCCAACCCAAAGCGCGCCCAGATGATCCCCGAATAAAATTCGCACCGGTCCGTTCGACAATCCCTCCTGCATTCCCGGCGCAACAAAACGCAAGCCATCAAAACGCACGATGCCATCCCCGCAGCCCAGCCAAAGGTAACCGTCCCGCGTTTGCGCCAGCGCCTGGATGGAACTTTGCGGCAATCCCTGTTCTTTTTCCCACGATCGAAAATTGAACGACAACGGTCCACCGGTCATGGCGGCAGTCCCTTCACCGGGCCGGGCGCTGCTCACATCCACAAAATCCGTGAAGGACGTTGCGACGGCCATGTCACTGAACGTCCAGCCGCCGCCGCCGCCGGCATGCCGCAGCCGGATCTCGTTGAATCGGGCATTGGCATTGAATTGCGTCGTCAGGCTTTCCGGTTGATAGACTTCATTTGCGCCCGGCCCAAGATCCGGATTCAGCCAGACCGTGACGAGATCATCTTCCCCGGGAACATATTGAACTTTGAAGACAATGGTGACGCCGACGTTACGGCGCGGAAATTGATAGGAACCCGAAGGGTCGCCGGCGGCTTCGGGTTTGGAAGTATGCAGGTCGGTATAACCGGCCAGGTTGTTGGATTCACCGGCTTCATCGGCATGAAAAAATGCGCTGTAAGCCCAGGCCTTCATCGCGTTGCCGATCCCCACTCGTTCCGAATCCCCCTCAAACAACTCAAACGCGGCGGAATATTCCTCCGTATCCTTGTCCGACAACGGGTCGACGTGAAATTTGAAATAGAGGGTGTCGTTGGCCGAGTCATCGCGTTTCACCGCCCCACCCAAAATGTCCCGGCCGGTCCCGGTTTCATGCACCAGCATCGGATCCGGCGCATTCCATAAGATGACTGCGCGAGCCGGGAACGCGCCCGCCAGAACCATCAAAGCCCAAACGCCCCATCGGGCCAGCGCGCGCGGCAACGGGCCGGAGGAACAGGAAAATGCCGAAGTTCTGAACATGGTGCGATTGGTGAGGAAAATTATGGAACTAAACAACTGCCGACACAAGGGGACAACTTGTGTCACCACTTCATGTGACTATCTGCTTGCCGCAGGCATCATAGATTGTTGGGATGCCATTCTAGCCAGATGGCCATAAAAACCATTTACAAAAATTTTTGCAAACGTGTCATCACATGAACCCACGCCGGCATGCTCAGGTCCACACTGAAGCGCCGGACGAATTTTTTCCCTGTGTCCGCAACCGGGGCCGGGTCCAGCCGGCCGCGAATTCTTGATGCATCGACTACGCAGCGAATCATCCAGTCCCGTGAAATTTAAAAGCCTTTTCATCCTCGCCTTGCTCGCGCCGCTCTGGTGGACCGCGCCGATGGCCGCCCGGGGCGGTTCCAAGCCGGTGATGGTTCATTACATGCCGTGGTTTCAATCGCCTTATTCGCTGGGCGGAACCAATTGGGGGGCGCACTGGACTGGCAACGGATTGTTTTCCTACCACAGCAATCCCTTTTTCTATTTCAACCCCAACATCACCAATAAAATCGCCTCCTGGTATGCCCCGCAAATCGGCCCTTATGATTCCATCGATCCAGCCGTGCTGGAATACCACGTCCTGCTGATGAAGCTGGGCGGGATTGACGGGGTGATTGTGGATTGGTATGGCCAGGATAATTATTACGATTTCCTCATCAACAACCAGCGAGCCCTGGCCCTGTTCAAATACACCCGGAAGGCGGGGCTGAAATTTTCCCTCTGTTACGAGGACGCCACCATCCAGGCGGAGATCAACGGCAGCACCATGAACGGGATCACCGTGACTGCCGGCAACGCCATCCCGCACGCACAGCAGACCCTGAGGTATGCCGAAACCAATTTCTTCACCGACCCCAGTTTTCTGCGGTTGAGCAACGCCCCGGTGTTTTTGAATTTCGGACCGCAGTATTTCACGAACAGTTCGGATTGGACGTCCATCTTTTCCGTGCTGGATCCAACCAACCAGCCGGCCTTCTTCACCGAAGACAATCGCCTTGCCTCTGGCAAGGGTGCTTTCAACTGGCCGCCCATGTCCCTCTCGAGCGGCAGTCCGCTGACCCTGTCAAGCAACACGCTGCAAACGTATCTCAACGGGTTCGAGCAAAAAGCCAAAAACCAGGCGTGGCCCAGCTTTATCAGCAGCGCCTTCCCACGGTTCCACGATTGTTATGCGCAAATCGGCGGCACCGGGCTTGGGGTTCTGGACGATGCCAACGGAAACACTCTGGCCAGCACGCTGCGCCGTGCCCTCACCAATAATTCAGCCCTGGTCCAGATCGTCACGTGGAATGACTTCGGTGAAGGCACCGTGATTGAGCCGACGGTCGCGGGCGGCGAGCCGACCACCAAATACGGCTTTGATGATTTAGGCATCATTCAGGATCTGCGCCGGCAATACTTGGACGCGAACTTTCCCTATCACACGAACGACCTCGCCCTGGCATTGCGGTTTTACAGTTTGCGCAAACAATATGGCGGCTCTCAGTCCATGACCGCGGAACTGGACCGCATCTTCACCAACCTTGTCTCGGGAAACATCTCGACGGCCAATCTGCAGCTCACTGGAATCGAATCCGGCCATCGGGTGATTTATAATCTGTCGTCCCAAGGCAATCAGTTGCAGTTTCTGATCGGCGGCCATGTGGCAGCCGGCGCGCAAGTCCAGATGTCCACCAACCTCACGACCTGGCAAACGGTCCAGACCTTCGCCAGCAGCACCAATCTGCTCGTGTTCAGCACCAACACGACCCAGGCCATGTGCCGGTTTTTTAAAGTCCCATAGCTTGCGTGATTGAAACGGTCCGGCTCCACGTGAAACCCGGCGATGATTGATTGCGCGGAATTGCACTGCCCGGCAGGTTTGATTAAAGTTCCAAGGAATGAAGCCAAGAAAATTATTAACCGTGCTCGTGCTTCTTGCCTTCGTTTTGATCGCGCCCCGCCCAGTCCATGCCGCTCCCAAATCCGTGATGGTTTATTACATGCCCTGGTTCACGGCCAAGCCTTACACCGATAACTGGGGCTGGCATTGGACCATGGATCATTTCAATCCGGATGTGGTGGGCCCATCCGGGGAACGGCAGATCGCCTCGTGGTATTATCCCCTGATTGGCCCGTATGATTCCTCCGATCCGGCGGTGCTCGAATATCACGTCCTGCTCATGAAGCTGGCCGGGATTGATGGCGTGATCGTGGACTGGTATGGCTCGGCCAACGTTCTGGATTACGGCCTCAACAATCAGGCGACACTGAAGGTTTTTCAATTTGCCCGAAAGGCCGGCCTCAAGTTCTCCGTCTGCTACGAAGATCAGACAATCCAACACTTGATTGACGCCAACCACCTCACCGCCAGCAACGACCTTTCCCATGCCCGGCAGGAAATGCTCTACCTGCAAACGAATTTCTTTTCGGACGCGAGTTATCTGCGGTTGAAGGGCCAGCCGGTCCTGTTGAATTTCGGTCCGCAACACTTTATGACCAGCATCAACTGGGAGAATATTTTTTCCGTGCTCGCCGCGACAAACCAACCCGCCTTTTTCACCGAGGACAACCGCCTGCCCGTCGGCGCGGGCGCCTTCAGCTGGCCGCCCATGTGGATGAGCCAGGTGCCCGGCACCGGCGGCGTGCTGTCCGGCGCCGCCTTGAAAAGTTATCTGACCGGCTTTGATCAGAAAGCCAGCGCGTGGCCGGCATACATCAGCAGCGCCTTTCCCCGGTTTCATGACATTTATCAAAAATCCGGGGTGCGGAACTATTGGGGCTATCTGGGCGACCGGCACGGCGACACCTTCCGCGAAACCCTGAGCCGGGGCATGACCAATTCCTCGGCCATCGTTCAGGTCGTCACTTGGAACGACTTTGGCGAAGGCTCCATGATCGAGCCGACGCACGAATACGGCTACCGGGATTTGGGGATCCTCCAGGATTTTCGCCGGCTCTATCTGGAACCAAGCTATGCTGGCAGCACAAACGATCTGACGATGGCCCTCCGATTTTACCAACTGCGCCGGCAATCTGCGACCAACGCCATGATGTCAACGGATCTGGACCGCATTTTCACGAACATCGTCTCCGGCAATCTCACCGAGGCGAATCTTCAATTGAATCAATTGCAAAAATAGTCTTTCTCCTGAGCGATGGTGCGCGACGAAAATTCTCCGCCTCAGCCAGCTTCATCCGTGAAGTCGGGCACACCCAGCGCGGCCGGCGCCGGTTCTATTCGACCGGTTTTATGCCGCGCAACAAGGCGGGAAGGCCGTGGAGCTGCTGGTGGAAGTCCGCAACAACACCGTCTCCGTTCTGCAATACAACACGAAGAAAGGTTTTTATGTGGAAGGATGCGATGCCAATCGATTCAGGGATCCTTGGGCGCTGATCCACACGCGCAAGATGCATCCGTCGCTCTACGATTCAAAGACCATGCATCCGTCCAAGCTGGGGATGGATTATCTGATGCCGATCTTCACGGACGCGATGGGTGAGGACGACACGGAACACCTCCGGCGGGCAATCTTTCGCAGCCGCATTACTCGATCGACACGAATGTGCACAAGCGCATCCGGTATTTGTCCGAAGCCGGTTAAGCTTTTTCGAGGTTCGCAGGCGGAGGCATCGTCGCGGCGTTGTTGCGCGCGATGAGTTCGACCCGGATGCGATCCAGCAGCAGGACAAACACTTCAAAGAAAACAAAGCGCATGCAGAGATTCCAGGCCAGGGCGATCTCCATGGTCAGATTAAGCTGGCCCAACACGCGAATTTCACCAAGACGCAAAACCGTGATGGCGAGGGCGGTGAGGGCGGCGGCGGCGGAAGCCCAACCCCGGCCCACCACCAGGGCCAGCGTCGCACAGGGAATCAGATAGAGCGGGCCAAACGTGAATTCCGGCCCGGTCAAATGATCCAG
>Ga0247670_1000017_pt1 | contig 59555 bp, 59 predicted proteins | sample CNK11_metaG_FD_183042 | JGI IMG/M metagenome (GOLD analysis project Ga0247670, IMG submission 183042) | Soil microbial communities from Purdue University Martell Research Forest, Indiana, United States - CNK11 | ecosystem: Environmental > Terrestrial > Soil > Temperate forest > Bulk soil...
CGGAGATGCCATCGTGGTGCGCATCGGCAAAATCACGGACACGAACACGTTCACCCCGTGGGTGCGCATTTATGGCCCGAACGGGAAACTGCTGGATTCGGGCTTCGGCTCGCTCGCCGGCGAAGTCGTGGTGACGGCCACGAACAGCGGCACCTTCATCATCGTGGCGAGCGACGGCAACGGCAACTTGAGTGGTTCGGGAAATTATCGGTTAACCCTGGCCAAGACCGGTGATCCGGTGGTCGTTTCCGCCGGTGACGACGGCGGCCCGATGATAAATGGATATACCCACCTGGGAACCATCCTGACCGGCGATATGGATTTGTGGACGATCAACGCGAAGGCCGGCGACGCCTTGATTGTGCGCATGGGTGAGATCACCGACACGAACACGTTCACACCGTGGGTGCGCTTATATGGCCCCACCGGCACGCTGTTAAGCACCAGCTCTGGTGCGGTGGCCAGCGAGGCGACGGCGACCGCCGGCCCCAGCGGCGTCTATCTCGTCGTGGTCAGCGATGGCAACGGCATCTTGAGCGGTTCCGGCGATTATCGCCTGACGTTGGCCAAAACCGGCGATCCGATCGTGATTTCCGCCGGTGACGAAGGCGGGGCGCTGAACGGAACCGGCACTTACGACGGAACCATTAATACTGGCGATCTGGATGAATTTTATTTCACCGCATGCGTTGGCGACATTTTGGTGCTGCAGATGGACGAACTGGTGGGCGGCAGCAGCCTGACACCCTGGCTGCGACTCTATGGTCGCGACGGCGCGCTACTAAAATCCAGTTTCGGCGCAGCCACCGCGCAGATCATCGTGACGGCCACCAATGCCGGAACGTTCACCGTGCTGGCAGGGGATGCCAGCGGCGGGTTCTCGGGCACCGGCACCTACCGCCTGTCCGCGAACGGTCTTACCTCCGCATTGAAACTATGTGCTCCCATCGTTACGGGAACGAACGTCAATCTGACCGGCATCGGCGGTGTGACCAATGCGACGTTCATCCTGTTCACGCATACGAACCTTGCCATCCCCTTCGCACAATGGACACCGATCTTGACCAACCAGTTCGACCAGTTCGGCGTGTTCAGCCGGACGAATGTCTCCGCTCGCTACGAGGCCTATCGGTTTTTCCGGTTACTGGAACCATGATTAAAATCAGGGAGAATAGTCGATGGTTTCGCAACCCGTTTCGACGGGGCGAGAGATAACGAAAGCGACCCAGCCGCCGTTTGAGGCCATACAGCCTCCCGACCAATCCGCGCCCCGCTCGAGTCACTTTTCCGGCCGTTTGCTCCAGTAGTTCGCCACACCGAGCTGCTGATGTTCATTCCCGAAATGAAGATCGCCGCCAACAACCGGTCCATTCGAGCCCAAGCACGCCGCTAATTTGTAACGCTGCCAGGATGGAGACCCCCTTGACTTTTTTTGGGACCGGTGCTTGGATGATCACCGTGAAATAAGCCGTGCCGACTTAAAAAAGATGAAAGGTTTTGTCTTATGAAAATGATTTTTCCAGTTTCCCAGGCAAACGTATTGTTCACCGCATTCTGTTTGTCGCTGGTGCCGACAACCTCCGGTTTTGCGCAAGCTGGCGCTAGCAATACGATTCCCGTCGTCACCATCCGGGCGACCGTTGACCACGGCACTTGGGCCGGCGACCCGGCGGTCTTCACCGTGTTCCGCTCCGGCAGTCTCACGCCACCGCTCAACGTGTATTGCTGCATCAGCGGCACCGCCTCCAATGGCGTGGATTACCAGAGCATCGGCAATTTCGTTTCGCTCCCCGGCGGCGTCCTCTCGAACAACATCGTCATCAAGCCAATCAACCTGGGGCAGACGGATATCCGGACAGTCAAGGTGGATTTGTGCCCGTCGCCGCTCATGACCCCGGTCAATTACTCCATCGGCTCGCCGAGCAGCGCGACGGCCTATCTCACGCCGCCCGATGTCAGCAATCTGCCGCCGAAGGTCACCATCGTGAATCCGGCCAACGGCGCGGCGTTCTACGCGCCGACGAATATTTCGCTGATCGCCAAAGCCACCGATTCGAATGGCTCGATTGTGAACGTAGAATTTTTCGCCGGCACCACCGACTTGGGACCGGGCATCCCGGTCGTGCTCGATCCGCCCGGAGTGAACGGCGTAACGGGACCCGTGTATTTTCTGAACTGGCAAAACGTGCCGGCCAATGCTTATTCGCTGACCGCCGTGGCCACGGAAAACGACGGCCTCTCGACCACTTCCGCCCCGGTCAACATCACCGTTCTGACCGGCCCACCGCCAACCAATCGTCCGCCGGTCGTGGAAATTTCCTGGCCGACCAACGGCGCGACATTTTTCGGCCGCATCGTCTGTCCCCCGTGCGTCACCAACAATCCGCCCTGCGAATTGCCCTGTTACTTTGTGGGGCCCGACATCACCATTTGCGCCAGCGCCAGCGACCCGGACGATTTCGTGGCTACGGTGGAATTTTTCGCCAACGGCCACAGCCTCGGCACGCGCACCAACTGCCCGGCGTGCGCCAATCCCATCAATCCTTTCTGTCTGGTCTGGAGCAACCTGCCGCCAGCCAACAGTTATTCGCTGACCGCTGTGGCCACGGACAATGGCGGTCTCTCCACCACTTCCGCCCCGGTCAACATCACCGTTCTGGCCGGCCCGCCGCCGACCAATCGTCCGCCGGTCGTGCGGATCACCAGTCCGCCCAACGGTGCCGTCTTCCGCGCGCCGGTGAACATTCCAATTTTCAGCTACGCCGCCGACCCCGACGGTTTCGTGTCGGGCGTTGAATTTTTCGCCGGCAACAGCAGCCTCGGTTTCGGCCGTCGCGTGACCGCCGTCCCGCCGCCGCTTTGGTCCGGCTCGGTGATCAATCCCACAAATTTCTGGGAACTGACCTGGACCAATCCGCCTTTGGGAACCAACCTCGCCTTGACCGCTAGGGCCACTGACAACGGCAGCGCATCCACCGTTTCCGGCCCCGTGCAGATCAGCATCCTGCCGTCGCCGCCACCGCCCACGAACCGGCCGCCGCTGATCAGCATCGTTGCCACCGACCCGGTGGCCATTGAAGGCACGAACTGCTGGCCGTGGCCCGGCCTGCCCACCCCCAGTTCAACGTGGAGCAACTGGGTGGCGGCGGGCGTCAATTACCGGTTCTTCACCAATTGCGGTCCCAAAAACGCCACGTTCACCGTGTTCCGTTCCGGTGCCACCAACGACAGCCTCGACGTGGCCTACGCCATCGGCGGCACCGCCACCAACGGCGTGGATTACGTGGCGCTGCCCGGTCTCGTGACCGTTCCGGCGGGTGGGCGCCGCGCGGAAATCACCGTCATGCCGCTGGACGACGACCTGCCGGACCTCACCAGCACGGTCATCCTCAAACTGGTTCCCGACACCACCGGCACCAATTATCTGCTTGGTTATCCGCGGGCGGCCGCCGCCATCATTCTTGACAGTCAGTCGCCGCGAGCCGTCAACGGTCTGATGCCCGGCGCCGTCTTCAACATCAGCGCCAGCGGCCCCGACGGCGCGTGGTTCCATGTTGAATATTCCAGTGACATGATTCACTGGACGCCCGTCTGCACCAACCAGGTCGTCAACGGCCGGATTGATTTCGTGGATCCGGACGCCGCCACCAGCCCGGCGCGTTTTTATCGCACCGTGCCCGAAGCCGGCCCACCGGCGCAGTAAGAATTGATCCGGTATGATTCTCGCGGCAATTCCTCGGGAATTATTGTTTCACCGGCCGTTTGCTCCAGTAATTCGCCAGCCCGAAGCAGAATCGTGGCAGAAGGCATGGCCAGCCACCGGCCCGGAACGAAACGCCACGCGCAACTTTGACGCCGATTGTCTAAACGGGTTGCAGAAAATCTTCATCCAGGACTTCGCGCACCTTGCGCGCCAAGGCGGTCGTCAAGTAGGGTTTTTGAAGGAAAGCAATGCCCGGCCGCAGCACCTCGTGATGTCCCAGGGCATCCTCGGCATATCCCGATGAAAAGATGATTTTCACGTCCGGATGAGAGTTGCGGAGGGAATCCGTCATTTCTTTGCCGCCCATGACCGGCATGACGACATCCGTCAGCACGAGGTCAATTTTGCCTTCATGCTGCCGGGCGGCGCGCAGGCCTTCCTCGCCGTTGGCCGCTTCGACCACCGTGTAGCCGTTCATCCGCAACGTGGCGACCGCCAGTTCGCGCACCATGGACTCGTCCTCGACAAACAGGACCGTCTCGCTGCCACCGGTCAGCCCGTTTGTGTTGATACGAACGCGAGCCGGCTCCGGTGCTGGTTGCACCTGCGGAAAATAGATTTTGAAGGTCGTGCCTTTTCCCAATTCGCTCTGCACGCTGATGTGGCCGTTATTTTGTTTAACAATCCCGAAGCAAGTCGCCAGCCCCAGTCCCGTGCCTTTGCCCGGAGGTTTGGTGGTAAAAAAGGGTTCAAACAGGTGGGCTTTGACTTCTTCACTCATCCCCGTGCCAGTGTCGGTGATGGTTATCATGACGTAATCACCCGCATCCAGATAATGAAAATGCTTCGGACGGTTTTTTCCCAACGTGGTGTTGGCGATCATGAGCATCAATTTGCCGCCGGCGGGCATGGCATCGCGGGCGTTGACCGCCAGGTTCATGATCACCTGCTCGATCTGGCCGGCATCGGCCTTGATGTGCCCGGCTGCCGGGTCAAGCAGCGTGCGGAACTCGATGTCTTCCCCGATGATACGGCGCAACATATTTTCGATATTGAGGACAACCGCGCTGAGGTTCAGCACCCGCGGTTCAATCACTTGTTTGCGACTGAAAGTCAGCAGTTGCCGCGTCAGCACCGCCGCCATGTAGGCCGCCTTCTCGATTTGTTCGGCGTGTTTACGCCGTGGATCATCGGCGCCCAGTTGTCTTAGCAAGAGTTCGCCGTGACCCGTGATGGTGGTCAGAATATTGTTGAAGTCATGGGCGACACCGGCGGCGAGCCGGCCCACGGCCTCGAGTTTTTGGGCTTGCTGCAGTTGCTCCTCGCTTTGGCGCAATGCTGCTTCGGCGGCTTTGCGGGCCACCCGCGTCTGCGCCTCGCGCAACTCGCGGTCGATCGCGGGCGCGAGCCGCGCCAGTCTGCGCTTCATGATGAAGTCATGCGCGCCCGCCTTCATCGCAGTCACGGCCGCCTCCTCGCTGACCACGGCGGATACCAGGATGAATGGGAGGTCGTGCCCGCTTTCTTTGACCAGTTGCAACGCCTCGAACCCGCCGAAGTTCGGCATTTCATAATCCGAAATGACGATGTCCCAAGCCTGGCTCTGGAGCGCCGACTTCATGGCCGGTGCCGTGCTGACACGCTTGTAAACCGTCTCGTAGCCGGCTTTCCGCAGGGTGTGCAACAAAAGCACAACATCATTTTCCGAATCATCGGCGATTAACGCCCGCAAGGCCTTTTTCGCGACGCCCGGTGGGCCTGAATCACTTTGCTTAGGCGGCATGATGGTTTCCATTGACTCCTCCCGCCTCGCCCGCGAGGGTGAAGCAAAATGTTGCACCTTGATTGACGACGCCCTCAGCCCAGATTTTGCCGCGATGACGATGAACGACTCTCTGCACGGTCGCCAGCCCGATGCCCGTGCCACGAAACTCACACTGGTCGTGCAGACGTTTGAAGGGCGTGAACAAGTTATTCGCACGCGCCATGTCAAAACCCGCGCCGTCGTCGCGCACAAAATAGGTTCTGGCACCGTTTGACTGGGGCAGCGCCCCGAATTCAATGCGCGCCCGTGGACGCTTTGCCGTGAATTTCCACGCGTTGCCGAACAGGTTCTCCAGCGCGACCCGCAACAACTGGGCGTCGCCCTCGGCGGTCAGTCCCTCGGCAATGACCCAATCCACCAGACGATCCGGGTTTTTCTGCTTGAGATCGGCGGCCACGGCATTCGCCAGAGCACTCAGATCAAAATGATCCACCAGCAATTCATTACGCATCATGTTGGACAACGCCAGCAAGGCATCGATGATGTCCTGCATGTGCTGGCAGCTCCCCCGTAGTCGCTGAACGTAGTCCAAGCCTTCCGCATCGAGCCGGTTGGCGTAATCCTCCATCAGGATGAGGCTGAAGCTGTCGATGTTCTGAAGGGGGGAACGCAAATCATGCGAAACCGAATAGCTGAACGCCTCCAGTTCTTTGTTGGCGTTTTCCAGCTCAATGGCGCGGTGTTCCAGTTCCTTGTTCAATTTGAAGATTTGTTCCTCCGCTTGTTTGCGCTCGGTGATGTTGCGGATTGCGCTGGTGACAAACAATCCCTTTTCGCCGGCCAAAGGCTGTGTGCTCACCTCGATCGGAAACTCGCGACCGTCCTTGTGCAAGCCACAAAACTCCATCGCCGTTGCCGGAACGCGACCGCTGCGCTGGCCAAAGTGCGCGGCGTAATATTGTCGCTGGGTTTGTCGGAAGCGTTCCGGGACCAGCAGAGCCATATTTTCACCTTGCAATTCTCGTTCGCTATAACCAAATAGTTTCCGCGTGTGGGCGTTGCTGCTGACAATCTTGCCTTCCGCGTTGACAATGATCAGGGCGTCCGGCATCGAACCCAGTAACCGGTCCAGCTTTTCCTCCGCCTTTCTGCGGCCATGCATGGCGCGCAGTGCGCACACGCCGCACGCCAGCAAGAGCACATCGGCCAGCACACTTCCGGACACAGTGATCAGGGCTACATGCTCCGCCTTCACCGCCACGGATGCTTCTTCCTGGTCCAGCAACGCCCGTTGCTCCTTGTCCATCGTGCTGAACGCGGTCCGGATCTGCTCCATCAACGCATTCCCCTTGTCGGTCAGGCTCCGCTGGCCGAAACCTCTAAACAGATTTTTGTCACCCAGCTCCACCATGTCCTTCATCACCTTGAGATGTTGGGCGATCACGGGCTCAATCGCCGCGACAGATTGAAGCGGACCGGGGTCGTCTCGAAGAAGAGCCTTGAGTTCGTCCACTTGCAGAGGCACCGCTTGAGCGGCAGTGTAAAACGGACTCAGATGCGACTGTTTGCCGGAGATGGCGAAGCTGCGTGCAGCGCTTTCCACCTCACTCAAACAGGTGGCGATGTCACCCAGCTTTTCCAAAACTTTGCGGGTGTGCGTGACCGCTTGCGTGTTCACACACAGCTGTTTTCCAGCCTCGCGCGAAATGCCTACGACCGCCACCAAACTCAAGATCACCAAAATGAAGACCGCTCCCCACAATATTCCACGCATGGAGTATCGCCGCGCCCATTTTTGGGACAGTTCCTCAGATGGTGCCTTTCCGGCACCGTTTCCGCCATTGTTCGCGCTGCTTTTTTCTTGACCCAAACTCACTCCCGCAACAAAGCTATTTTTATGCCTTACCGGCGATTTAATGGGCCGCGCAGTGGTGACGAGGCTTTTAAAGGAGTGGCGGTTTCCGCTTTTAAGGACTTAAGTTGTGATTTTAAAGAACCCCTCTTCGCTTCAGTTCAAAAGCGCGGAACGAATCCAAACGCAACACTCGCTCGCCGCCAGGGGGGACCCGTAATCGAGGTTGCAATTCTAAGGCTGGCCTTCTCACTACTACGGCTTTCATCCTCATCCAACTTAGTAAATTTTTCCACTCACACCGCGGCCTGCTGCTGAACTTTCACGGGCCGTTTGCTCCAATAATTCGCCAGCACCGAGCCGCTGATGTTCATCCACGGAATGAAGATCGCCGCCGCCACGTTGCCGTTGCTGCCTCGCGTCGGTGAACGATCAATATGTCCCCTACGTCCGGCCGCAGGAGAATGGTAATAAAGAAGATGTGCGCTGGCTGGAACTGACCGATACGAATGGCCGCGGTCTTAAAATTTCCACCGCCGAAAATCCATTTTCGTTTTCCGCGCTGCACTTCACCGTCGCCGACCCGGTGTCGGTCCGACATGATTTTGAATTGAAGCCGCGACCGGAAATCATCGTCTCCCTCGACGCAAAGATGTGCGGTTTGGGCAATAGCAGTTGCGGGCCGGGCGTGCTGGAGCGGTATGCGGTGCCGCCGCAACCATGCGGGCTGCATTTACGGTTTCATCCTGTCTTAAACAGCCGCAACCGAGAGTGAAATTGAATTCAGGTGAAACGGGTAATATTTGCTTTCGTGTTCTCCGCATGCGCAGTATGTTCGCATACGCACGGGTTAAGATTTTTTCTTGCTCGCAACTTTTATGAACAAAAGGCCAGCGGCATCGCGAACCCAGAAAGCCGGGCGCAGAAATGTCAACGGCGCACAGGTCCGGTTGAAATCGGCCGCGGACCGGTCCCTGCCCCGCAGGCCAGCGACAAAGGGCGGATCATTCCCCGTCAGTGGCACCAGAGGCATCGTTAAAAAGAATTCATCCCGCAAGCCAGCGTCCGCCCCCAACAGGTTGAGGACGCGCGCCGAACGTTTGATCGGCACGATCCGGCGCGAGATCAAGCAGATGCCGGCGGAAGACGTGCAGCGACTGGTGCATGAGTTGCAGGTCCACCAGATCGAACTGGAGATGCAGAACGATGAATTGCGCCAGACGCAACGCGAACTGGAGGCGGCACGCGAACGGCTGGTCCTGCCCTACGATGCCGCCCCCGTTGGATTTCTGACGCTGGACGTCAAGGGCGTCATTCTCGAAACCAACCTGGCCACCGCGCGCCTGCTCGATGTTGCCCGGGCCAATTTGGCCGGAGAAAAGCTGACCCGGTTTATCGCTCCGGAATCCCAAAACACCTTTGTTCTGCATCGCCGGGGTGTTTTTGGGAGTGGAGCCATCCAGACCTGTGAACTCGAGATGTTGACGCCGGCCGGGCACCGGTTCGAGGCCCGGCTGGAATCCGTGGTGGATCACTCGGGGTCGAATCATGCAAAAAAATGCCTGATGATTTTGAGCGACGTCACCGAGCGCAAGCGCGTCGAGGAATCCCTGCGCGTGAGTGAAGCCAGCTCGCGGGCGCAGCGAATGGAGTTGGAGACGCTGATGAATGCAATCCCGGCCGCCGTTTTGATTGCCCAGGATGCGGCCTGCGAGCGGATAACCGGCAATCCGGCCGCCCTGGAGTTGCTCCGCCAAACCGAGGGAGACATTCCTTCGGCCAGCGTCCGCGGAAATGAGCGCCCGCAATATCAGTTCTGGTCAAACGGCCGGCGGCTGGAACCGGAAGAATTGCCGATGCAACGGGCGGCGGCAACCGGGCGCGCGGTGAAGGACGTGGAGACAGAGATCGTTTTTTCCAACGGCGAAAAGCGCCACCTCCTCGGCAGTGCCCTGCCGCTCTTCGATGAGTCGGGCGCGGTGTGCGGATGCGTTGGCGCCTCCCTGGACATCACCGAGCGCAAGCGCGTCGAGGAATCTTTGCGCGATAAGCAGCAGCAATTGAAACTGGTCTTGCAGGACGCGAACATCGGCCTGTGGAACTGGAATCTCAAGACCGACAAGGTGGATTACTCGCGCGAGTGGAAATCTCAACTGGGTTATGAAGAGGATGAGATCGGCGACCCGCTGGAGGAATGGTTGAAGCGGCTGCACCCGGATGATTACACCCCGACGCTCAAGAAGCATCGGCAGTTCATCAAGCATCCCTGGCCGGACTTCGAGGTGGAGTTCCGGTTGCGGCACAAGGATGGCTCCTGGCGCTGGATTCTTTCACGCGCCACGCTCGTCAGCGATACGGACGGAAAGCCCCTCCGGATGATGGGGGTCCATGTGGACGTCACTGATCGAAAGGAAGCGGAAGAGGCGCTGCGCCAGTCGCGGGATGAACTGGAACGGCGCGTGCAGGAGCGGACGGCTGAGTTGACCGAGGCCAACGCCGCCTTGATGGCGGAGATCATCGAACGCAAGCAAGCCGATGCCGCTTTGCGGGAGTCCAGTCTGTTCAACCAGCAAATCATTGTCGGCGCACACGAGGGCATTATCGTCAATGACCGCGATCTGAAACATGTGGTTTGGAACCCGTTCATGGAGAAGTTGACCGGGGTGTCCGCCGCGGAAGTCATCGGCAAGCACCCGGAGGAGGTTTTTCCCTTCCTGCGTGATGCGGGCGTCATCGATCACATGAACCGCGCCTTGGCGGGTGAAACGCCCCCCCCGGTGGAAGTTCATTTTCACGTGCCGCAAAGCGGACGCTCCGGCTGGGCATCCAACGCGAGCAGTCCGCTTCGGAACGCCAAGGGTAAAATCATTGGGACGATTACCATTGTCCACAACATCACCGAGCGCAAGCAAGCAGAGGAAGCCCTGAAAGCCCGCGAGGCGCAACTGCATTCCTTCGTGCAGCAGGCTCCGGCACCCATCGCCATGTTCGACCGAAACATGAATTATCTGGCCCACAGCCAGCGCTGGAAAAGCGATCTTCATCCCGCCCCAACCAACCTTACCGGACGCAACCATTACGAGGTCAACCCGGATCTCCCGGAGCACTGGAAGGCGGCCCACCGGATGGGACTGGAGGGGAAACCCCAAGCCAGCGACGAGGAGCTATGGCTCCAGGCGGATGGGACCAAGGTCTGGCTGCGTTGGAGCGTGAGTCCCTGGCAAGATACCCACGGAAAAATCGGCGGCATCATGATGCTGGTGGAAAACATCACCGCGCGGAAGGAAGCCGAAGAAGCGCTCCGGCTCTTTCAAACTCTGGTGGACCAATCGAGCGACACCCTGGAAGTCATTGATCCAAAATCCGGGCGCTTTCTCGACGTGAACAAGAACGGCCCCGCCGAACTGGGCTGCACTCGCGAGGAATATTTGGCGCTCCGGGTGACGGATATCGACCCGACCTTCTCCGTGGCGAAATGGCTGGAATTGGCCGAGAAAATACGCGTCAACGGCTCGCAAAGAGGCGAAGGGGTCCACCGGCGCAAGGACGGCACCACGTTTCCGATTGAATTCAGCGCGAAATGGGTTCATCTCGACCGGGACTACATTGTGACCGTGGTCCGCGACATCACCGAGCGCCGGCGGGCGGAGGAGGCTCTGCGCAAGAGCGAAGCGCGGCTCAATGCCATCATGGACAACAGCCCGGCGATGATCTTCCTCAAAGACACGAAAGGCCGCTATCAGCACTTCAACCACCGGCTCGGCGAGGTTTTCCATCTGTCATTGGAGAAATCGGTGGGCAAGACGGAAGCCCAGCTTTTCCCGCCGGCGCAAGCGGCCGCTTGCCGGGTCAATGACCGAAAAATGCTTAAAGCGGGAATGCCCATGGACTTCGAGGAGGTGACAATTCAAGACGACGGTCCGCACACCAGCCTCGTCACCAAATTCCCGCTGCGGGATGCCGACGGGAAGATTTACGCCATCGGCGGCATCGTCACTGACATCACGGAACGCAAGAGGACCGAAAAGCGCATCGCTCAACTCAACCGCGTGCAGACGATTCTGGCGGATATCGATCGGGCGATTGTCCGCACCCCCGATCAGCAGAAGCTTCTGGACGAGGTTTGCCGGGTGGCCGTGCAAAAAGGCGGTTTCAAACTCGCCTGGATTGGCATGGCGTCACCAGACGGAGTTGTCCAACCGGTCGCCATGGCCGGCGCGACCGAATATCTGGAAGGTTTCCACGCGGTGACGAACAATGTGCCTGAAGGCCGCGGACCGGCGGGAACCGCCATCCGCGAAAACCGGATGGTTGTGATCGAAGATATTTCCACAGACGCGCGCATGGGCCCGTGGCGCAGCCGCGCCTTGCAAATGGGATTATACTACGCGGCCGCATTTCCCATCCGGGCCTCAGAAAAGGTCGTGGGGGCATTCACGGTCTACACGTCCCAGGCGGGCTCCTTTGATGAAAGTGAACTGCGCCTCCTGACCCAGGTCAGTGACGAAATTTCCTATGCGCTTACGGCGATGACTGCTGTCACCGCCCGCAAACAAGCGGAAGAGGCCCTCATCCGCAGTGAGCATAATCTATCGGTTTTTTTCAACCAGGCGCCCGTCGGACTGGTCTGGTTATCGGTCGGCGGCACCATTCTGCGTGCGAATCTGACGCAGCTAAATCTGCTGGGCTACCCGGAGAAAGATTACCTGGGACAATCGTTCCTTGGGTTCAGCGGGGAACCGGCTCAGGGTCTCGAGTTGCTGCGACGGCTGGCGGCCAAAGAGACTGTCCAAAATTTCCCGATGACCCAGCGCCGCAAGGACGGCACAATCCGGCACGTGTTGGTGGATGCCAACTCGTTCTGGAGCGACAGCCAGTTTCAATATTCCTCCATCTTTTTCCGTGACATCACGGACCGCATCGAACTGGAACGGGGCGTTCTGCAAGTCAGCGAGCGGGAACACCGTCACATCGCGCAGGACCTGCATGACGGGCTGGGCCAGCTTCTGGCCGGCACCGCCTACCTGACCGGCACGTTACGTCAAAAACTCGCCGCCAAATCCCTCCCGGAATCCCGGGATCTGGGCAGGATCCTTGAAGTGATCAACGAAGCCATCGCGCAAACGCGCAGCCTGGCCCGCGGCCTGCATCCGGTGGAACCGGAGCCGAATGGTTTGATGGTGGCGCTCCAGGCGTTGGCCGCCCGGACCAAAAAACTATTCCACGTCCGCTGCCGTTTTATCTGTTCTCAACCGGTATTGATTGAGGACAGCGCGGTGGCGACCCACTTGTTCCGGATCGCACAAGAAGCCATCACCAACGCCATCAAGCACAGCAAACCCGGACGCATCGAAATCAATCTGGCCGAAACGCCCGATCAGGTCAGTCTCGCGATCAAGGACAATGGCGCGGGAATGCCGGCCCGGCAGCGGAAGAAACCAGGTCTGGGATTGCGCATCATGCGTTATCGTGCCGGAATGATCGGCGGATCATTGGCCATTGAAAAAGAAGCCGCTGGCGGAACCGCCGTTGTCTGCACTGTGCCGGTGTCGTTGGAAAAAAGTCACCCCGGGAAAAATGTTGAAAAGGACTAATATGGCAAAAAGTAAATCCATCGCCCCCAAAGCTGCGGGCCAAAAAAAAGTTTTGATCGTGGACGACCACCCCCTGATGCGGGAAGGCTTGTGCGGCGTGATCAATCACGAGCCGGACCTGATCGTTTGCGGTGTGGCGGAGAACGCCCACCAGGCCATGGAGGCCATCCCCAAGCTGCTGCCCGATCTGGCGCTGGTGGACATCACCCTGCCCGGAAAAAACGGGCTGGAACTCGTCAAGGATCTCAAGGTGATCCATCCGCACCTGGCCATTCTGGCCATTTCCATGCATGAAGAATCGCTCTATGCCGAACGGATGCTCCGCGCGGGAGCCAACGGCTACATCACCAAACAGCAGCCGCCCGAGGAACTGGTCAAAGCCATCCGGCAGGTGCTGGCCAACAACCTTTATGTGAGCAAGGAAGTCTCCGAAAAACTCCTGCGCCGGTTCTCCGGACAAACCGCAAAATTCCAGTCGCCCATGGAATCTCTCACCGACCGCGAATTTGAAGTCCTTCAATCCATCGGCGAGGGCAAGTCGCCCAAGGAAATTGCCCGGCAACTTCACATCAGCGGCAAGACTGTGGCCGTGCACAGCGCCAATATCCGGGAAAAGCTCAACCTCAACAGCACCGCCCAATTGATCCGGTTCGCCGTCCAGTCGGAGAACCTCAAGAGTCCGGCCGGTGAGTAACCGGCCAGCCGCGGCGGTGCGGGCCAAAAGGGTGGCTAGGTGAATTCTTTAGGGCGGATAAATGGAAGGTGCTTGAGCGATGTGTAAACGCGCCAATTGTGGGTGGGAGGAATCTGGTTCAACTTCCTGTCCATGAAACTGGTGCTGAAAAGCCCCAACGAGGCACCCTTCGAGTCCGGCAAAGACTTCAGCGTGGTGATTGCGTGCGAGGATTCCTCCACGGCCGCGCCGGCGTGTGAAGTGCTGGAACTGATTGAACGCCGGCTCACGGATGAGGGGCGGTTGTTCTACCAATGGTGGAATTTTGAAGTGCTGACCGTGGATTCGCTGCGGGAGCTGGCCGCCACGGAAGCCGCCACGGCGGACATCATCATCATTGGCCTGCATGAAGGCAGGGGCCTTCCGCCAGAGGTCAGCGAGTGGATGAAGCGATGGCTGGGCCTCCGCAAGGATCGTCCGGGCGCGCTGGTGGCATTGCTGGATCCGGATCTGAAAACGACCGCGGCTTCGGAGCAAATCCTTGCCCACCTGCGGCAGGCGGCGGCGTTCGGGCACATGGAATTTTTCGCGACGAGAGCCAAGGAGGGGGGGGATTCGGAAGTGGCCCGCTGGGCCAGCAGGGCCGTGCGGCAATTCGGTCTGGCGCACAAAACCTGCGCCCCAGGCGGGCCGCGGGGCGACAGGAAAGGGCTTGGGAAACAGTGTCGCATAAAAAAACCATCCAGCGCATCGACGGTTCCAGCCGAATCCAGCCCGGCCGTCCCGAAACAACACTCCGCAGGAAGATTATGATGTCTGGGTGATTCCATGAAAGCGCACACGACCACCTTCGAATCCGTGAGATCGCAAGTCTCAAAAGCGGTTATTCTCGGTGCATCGACCACGCGCAGTCCTGCCGTGACTGGGAAAGCCACCCAAGCCGCAAAGCCGGCGCATGTCGTCCCACAGGCTCTTCGGCAAGAGACAGCGAAAGTCCGTGAAGCCGTTCGTCGTCATTACGAAAAGTCTTACAAGAATTCCTGGCACCACGGCGGAATAAACGGTTAAGTCGACGGGGCGCGGCAAAGTCCACTTGGTCCGCCTGAAAATGACACTTGGATTCCATCCCGGGAAAAAGCCCCGGCAATCGTTTCCCTGAAGAGATCATGCACGGTGGATGACAACTCATGAAAACCATCCAAGTGATGAGAAAACGCTGGATGGAAAATGTGGCCGGAATGATGGCATGGTTTGAAGTTATTCCTTCTTACTTGGAAATATTTCGCCAAAGCCTGAACGAATTTTTCCGGGTAAATTGGAGAGGGTTTACCGCTGGTAAATCAATGGTTTTTGTCCCTGTCTGTTCACAACAGGTCACGAAAATAAAGATGGCGGGAGTGGCGGGGCTCGAACCCGTAACCTCTGCCGTGACAGGGCAGCGCTCTAACCAATTGAGCTACACCCCCGCGAAAGGGGGACGTGACAATAAAAAATCTTTTCCGCAGCGTCAAGTTTTGGTTTGGATTTTTATGAGTTGCCGGAGTTGGCAGTTAGAAAATCCGGGCAGCAGACGCCAAGGAGGTGGGGGTGGGGAACCCCGCTGAAGAAACGTGCTGCTACCCGAATAGAGTTAATGTTACAACCCGGTGACCTTTTGTCAACAAGTTATCGTTCGCAGGCGGCTGGTTTCATTGCCGGAGCCATATCTTGGCTTTACGCAAAGCCGTTATACCCTAAATTGGCTTCGTGTCCGGACTCGAATCCATCGCCCTGTTTCGTGATCTCAACCCTGAAGAATTGCAGGCATTGCGGCGCATCACCCAGGAACAGCCGTTCGCCACCGGCTCGGAAATATTTCAAGAAGGCGCCCCCGGTGAGGGCGTTTATTTTGTAAAAGCCGGACGGGTGGAGATATCCGGGCTGGTCGGTTCCAATGTCCGCCGCGTCTTTTCCCAACTCGGCCCCGGGGAAATCTTCGGTGAAATGGCCGTCATCGACAACCGCCCGCGTTCGGCCGCCGCGACCGCCCTTCAGGATACCCAGGTCTATTTCATTCCGCGCGCGGAGATGCTTTCGCTCATCCAACGTTCGCCCGCGCTCGCATTCAGCTTGTTGCAGGAAATCACCCAACGCCTGCGCGAATTCAACCAGCTTCATTTGCGGGAAATGGTGCAAGCGGAAAGCCTTTCGGTCATCGGCCGGTTTGCGCAATCCATCGTCCATGACTTGAAGAATCCGTTGAGCATCATCGGCCTCTCCGCTGAACTGTTTGACATGCCCAACATCAGCCCCGAAATCCGCTCCAAGACCCAGTTTCGCATCCGTCGGCAAGTGGGACGCATTAATGACCTGGTCAGTGACATTCTGATTTTCACCGAGGGTAAACGCTCGGAGACCGGTCTCCGGCCTGCCGATTTCCGCGCCTTTGTCCTGAAACTGATTGAGGATCTCCGGGCCGAAGCAGAACTGAAAGCCGCGCAAATTGAAATGGCGAACCTGCCACCCGCCGCCCAGGTGCAATTTGATCCGCGCCGGCTGAACCGCGTTTTTTACAACCTCATCCACAACGCCACCGACATCATGCTGAATGGCGGAAAAATCTTCCTTCGGTTTCAAGCCACGGAAAATGAAATCATCACCGAGATCGAAGACACCGGCCCCGGCATCGCCCCCGAAATTGCCGACAAGCTGTTTCAAGCGTTTGCCACCTTTGGAAAAACGCACGGCACCGGTCTTGGTCTTTCGATCTGCAAAAAGATCATTGAAGATCATCGCGGCCGCATCTGGGTGCGCCATGAACCGGGTCGCGGGGCGATTTTTTGCTTCGCGCTGCCGCTGGCGAAATTGAATTGAGCCGGACGGTGCAAGATTCAATTCGACATTCGCACAACGAAACTTGAAATTTCCCTTCGTGAATCGCATCCGGCTCCTTACCGAACAAGTTGCCAACCAGATCGCCGCCGGCGAAGTGGTGGAACGCCCTGCCAGCGTCGTCAAGGAACTCGTCGAGAATTCCCTCGACGCGGACGCCAAAAAAATCTCCGTGGAAATCGGCGCCGGCGGACGCAGCCTCATCCGCGTCACTGACGACGGCGTCGGCATGAGCCGCGACGACGCCCTGCTCTGTCTCGAACGTCACGCGACAAGCAAGATTCAAAAGGCCGAAGACCTCACCTCCATTGCCACGATGGGATTCCGTGGTGAGGCCCTGCCCAGCATTGCGAGCGTCAGCCGTTTCATTTTGACCACACGTGAACGTGAAAATACTTCGCCCGAGGGCACACAGATCGTCGTCAACGGCGGCACCATCGCCGAAGTCAAGGCCGCCGGCAGCGCGCCCGGCTCCAGCTTCGAAGTGCGGCAGCTTTTCTACAACCTGCCCGCGCGTCGGAAATTTCTGCGCACCGAGGAGACCGAAGCCGCGCACATCCAGCATTATCTCACGCTCGCCGCGCTCGCGTTTCCGGAGGTCGCGTTCACGTTTGTCAAAGATGGTCGCAGCGTCTGGCAGTTGCCCGCCGTCAAGAGCGAGCGCGTCATTTCCAGCCGCATCGAAGCCCTGCGCGAACGTCTGCGCGCCCTGCTCGGCGACGAAAAACTTCTGCCCGTGAATTTTTCCGCCGCCCTCAACGACGACGGCAACCCTGCCGCTCCGGAGGAAACCGATATTTTTGAAAACGCCTCTTCTGAAAAACCCCAGTCGCCAGACACAAAATCCCAGATCCGTATCTGGGGTTTGATCGGTTCGCCTGGGGTTTCCCGTGCGACACGAGAGAGCCAGTTTGTGTTTGTGAACCGTCGCCCGGTGGAGAATCGCGGCATCAATTACGCGCTCATCGAGGGCTATCACAACTCGCTGATGAAAGGCCGATATCCGGTCTGCTGCCTGTTCCTCGAAATTGATCCCGCCGCCGTGGACGTGAACATCCATCCCTCCAAACGCGAGGTGAAGTTCCATCGCGAGTTTGAGATCCGCAAGTTCACCGCCCAGGCCGTGCGCGAGGCGCTGCTGGCGTTTCACTCCGAACCATCGCGAACAATTCCAACCGCCAGGACGCCAAGCGCGCCAAATGAATTAAAATTTGCGCCGGAATCTCACGCACCCGCACTGCCAAATTTTCCGGAAAGGTTGAGACCTGCACCCGCCGTTTCAGCGCCAATTTCGCCCGCCGCGGAAACACCTTTGAAAATGGGTTTCGCATCGGCAACACCGGCGACGGCTGAACCAAAAGCGCCATCCTCAATTCTACCACCTTCGCCGGCCGGCCATCCGGCATCCGGTATCCAGTATCCAGCATCCCCACCAACCAGCGCCACGCCGCTGCTCAATGTCCCAATGCGGCTCGTCGGCGTGATCGGCAAACTTTACGTCCTGCTCGAATCCGACCGCGGACTGGTGCTGCTCGACCAGCATGCCGCGCATGAACGGATCTTGTTCGAGCAGATGCTGAACCGGATCGAATCCGGTGGCATCGCGCCGTCGCAAAAACTGCTGTTGCCGGAAACCATCGAACTGGCCGCGCGCGATGCGAATTTTTTGCGCGAACAACTGACCGCGCTCACGCGACTCGGCGTCGGCTTGAGCGAATTTGGCGAGCGCACCTTCCTGCTCGATGCGCTGCCGCCGTTCGTCAAGGTCGGCGACGCGCGGCGTTTCGTGCTCGATCTGGTGGACGAATTGAAGGCGGCGGGACGCGAAGTGAATCTGGCGCGACTGGGCGAACACACGATTGCCAAGACCGTCTGCCGCCATGCGGTAAAGGCCAACGACCCGCTCGGTGGCGCGGAACTGGAAAATCTCGTCGAGGATTTGCGCCGCTGCGCGATGCCCTACACCTGTCCGCACGGCCGCCCGACGCTGATTGAAATGAATTACCGCGAGTTGGAGAAAAAGTTTGGAAGGACGCAGTAATTTGAAATTTCAGAAATTATGCGCTTGTAGCCCAAGCCTCGAATAGCTGTTCCGGAAGAAGTTTTTGATCCGTTGTCGCCTTACAACTGGGACTTCAGGGCAATTCCTGATTCACTCTTGCTTGCCGTCGCCGTCGCCGAATACCTGCCCTCGTGGAAAGAATTCCGCGCGGCAGCGGTTGAATGGCTTCAAAAGAAAATTGACGGGCGAACTGTCCGCGATCACATCTTCGACGCCAGAAATAAGAATTTGTCATACTTCACCGGCAAAGTTTGGGAATCGTTGCCGCAAAAATGGATTACCGATTTTATGCGCCTCGAAAGAGATTGCGCTTATCCAGTGCCATTCACTTGGCTGATTGAAAAAGGCTTCATCGTCGAAAGCAAACCCAAACCCCCAGAACCAACAGTAATTACCGTGCCGGGACATCCGGGCAAATCGCTGAAGTTGGACACTGAAAAATTGCACAAGGAGTTTGCATATCGGCGGCTGGTGGGCGTTCAACCGATGAATAAACACAAGGTGGAATTCATTTCGAGGATGTTGTCGTTTCCAGAAGTCGGCGAGTCTTATGGCTACCACTTGGAAATAAATTTCGACCTGCATCGGAACGAAGACTTAGTAAAGGCGCTCGGGTTTTGGCTCGGACAAGAGGCGAGGAAAAAACGGAAGATTGCAGTTCACGGCAGAGATTCATCCTCAAAATGGCATCGGCTGAAACAACTCGCTGCCAAGAGGCTTTCCGACGCTGGCCTTCATTACAAAGACGCTCTGCGAACAATTGCCGAACGCGAAAAGGCCGCGCCGATGGACGATTATCACGAGGTGCTTCCGAAATACAATTCACAGGGCGCGTGGCTCGATGCAGTCAAAGAGGCAAATTTGATTATCGAGAAGATGAAGCACAATTTTCGATTTGAAGATTACGAACTTCTCTGATTGCGCCAGTGTCATTCGCCGAATAGCACCCGCCTTATTGGTGAAATATCCATGATTTTAGTCGGAAGGCTGTTGTTCTATATTTCGTTTGGTTAACAAAGCCGAAGTTCATTTGAAGTTGAATAGAAATTGAGGAGCCGATTTACATTTTGAAAATTATGAAAGTTCGCGAAGCAATCAGGCTCATCGAAGACGACGGCTGGTATCTGGACCGCACGCGCGGCAGCCATCGCCAATACAAGCATCCGCACAAGCGCGGGCTAGTGACGATTGCCGGAAAACCCGGGGACGAACTTGCGCCCGGCACAAAAAACAGTATCCTGAAACAGTCAGGACTGAAATGAGCCGCTATCTCGTCATCATTGAAAAGACCGCCACCGGCTTCTCGGCGTATTCGCCGGATTTGCCGGGCTGCGTGGCCACCGGTGGCTCGCGCCAGGAAGTTGAGCAGGAGATGCACGATGCCATTGAATTTCACATCGAAGGCCTGCGCCTGGCTGGAGAGGCCGTCCCCGAACCGCAATCACAAGCGTCGTATTGTGAAGTCGCCGCCTGATTCAAATTCTTCTGACAGTCTTCGTCCGGACGCCTGTCCCGCTTCGTCCCAGAACATTTCCGGCGAGCACTGGCGATTTTGTCTTCAATGCGGGCATGAGTTGATCAATGAGAAGTGCAAGCTGCGTTGTCCGCACTGCCACTATTTCATGAGCTGCTCGGATTTCGATTTCGCGACCTGAAGCACCCGAGCGATCGTGCTGCTTCCTCCTCGTTCTCGTTCTCGTAATCGTAATTGAATTAAACCTCCGATGACGAGAACGATGACGAGGACGATTTGGGGACTCTGGCTGTCTTTTAGGCTTGCGCAATCCCGCACGAGGGGTAAGAGTCACACCATGGAGCTACAGGCGCCTCTGAACGATTATTTCATCTGGGGAATTGATAACTCTCCGTATGGCCCGGTGTCGTTGTCCGTCTTGATCGAATGGATCAAAGACGAACGGGTCCTGGCTGAGACCTGGATTTTTGCGAGCGGAGACGGGGTCTGGCAAAAGGCCTCGGAGATCAGTGAACTCAAGGATTCATTCAAAACCGGACTGGAATCCATTTCCATGACTGCGTCGGCGGCTTCCTTCCGACCGGGGGCTTTGCGTCGGATCAAAATTCTCGCCGATTTGAAGGACGCCCAACTCGCCCACCTCGCGGATTTTTTGGAGTTCCAGCAGATCGTGCATCACACCGAAGTGGCCAGGCAGGGCGAGCCGGGAGACGCCATGTATTTCGTCATGAGCGGCGAATTGCGGGCGCGGACGATGATCGGCACCAAGGAAATCATTTTGATGACGTTCGGACCCGGAGATTTTTTTGGAGAAATGTCCCTGTTCGACCAGGGCCCGCGGTCCGCGGATATTATTGCCAACGTGGACAGTTCCGTCATCAGGCTATCCGGCGCCTCCTTCGCACGACTCACCCGGGAGATGCCGAGCCTGGCAACACCGTTTTTACAGGCCACCTCGCGCACGCTGTCCGCACGCATCCGTGCCGACAACAAACGACTGACCCGGGTCACTCAACAGTTCTCGGCCGGCAACGACATCCGCTGACGCTGTTTCAAGGTTGAGGTTTTCCGTCACGTTTTTTCCAACGGCCATCCTTGATTCCGGCGAGCGGGGAACCGGCGGGCGCAGGCGCATCTTGACCCCGCCTCCGGAACGCCGCCTTCAGGCGGCAGCAACAGCGCGAATCACGCTGCTGCCGCGTAAACGCAGCGTTCCGGCGCTTCGCCAGATCGATATCGGGAGCAGTTTCGGGATGCCCCCGGGCCCGGCCCAATCTAAATTTCTTCGTGTTCATTCGTGTTCATTCGTGGTTAAATTAATGCGCCCATGAACGAGTGGAACATCCAGTCCCGCGCCCACGCCTGCGAGGCGTGCGGACAGCCCTTTGCCGACAAACAGCCGTATCACACGCTGCTCTTCGACCAGCCGCCGGAGCTGCGCCGTTCGGATATCTGCGATGCGTGTGCGCAAAAGGACGGCGATGCGCGCAGCCGCGCCGGTTTCATTTCGCATTGGCAGGGAATTTACGAAGCGCCCGCGCCGGTGGTGGACGCCATCCAAAAGGAGAATGCCGAGACGATTTTGCGCAAGCTCATCGAACAAAACGATCCAGCCCACGCGCCTGCCGCCTTCATCCTCGCCGTGATGCTCGAACGTAAACGCATCCTCAAGGTCAAAGAACAGCTCACCCGCGACGGCCGGCGCGTGTTCGTCTATGAACAGCCCAAGACCGGCGACATTTTCACCATCAGCGATCCCGATTTGCGGCTGGATCAGCTCGAGGACGTGCAGCGCGACGTGGCGCAACTGCTCGAGCATGGCCTGAACCCACCCGCAACGGAACCATCTACCATTGCTGAAACTGCCGTGGTTCAAAATTGAAAACCTTCAACCTTCAACAAACAACGCCAAACACCCAACGCATGGGTGGCCGGCAAAACCTTGGACGTTCGGCGTTGAATGTTGAATGTTCGATGTTTCCCCATTGATTCATGTCTGCGCTTGCCGAACTCCAACAGCGCCTCGGCTATTCGTTCCGTGATGAAAGTCTGCTGCGCCTCGCGCTCACCCATCCGTCCGTCGCGCACGAAAACGGCGCGACCCCGGCCAGTGGGGACGAAGCACAGCGAAGGCCCACGCACAATCAGCGGCTGGAATTTCTCGGTGACTCGGTGCTGGGATTCGTCCTCTCGCACGAACTTTACGAGAAATTTCCTGAAGCCGACGAAGGCGCCCTCACCAAGTCACGCGCCAAGCTGGTGAACGCCAGTTCGCTGTCCGAACACGGACGCGCGCTGGGTCTCGGTGCGCATTTGATCTTGAGCCGCGGCGAGGAGAACACCGGCGGACGCGAACGACCGTCGGCGCTGGCCGATGCGTTTGAAGCGTTGCTGGGTGCGATTTTTCTGGATGGCGGTTTCGCCGCCGCGCGCGAATTCACGCTGCGCGAATTCAGCGCCAAATGCGGTGAACCCGGGGCGCTGCCGGGCATCGAAAATCCCAAGGGTGAGTTGCAGGAGCTGCTCCAGTCGCGTTCGCCGAATGCGCCCGAATACCAGCTCGTTTCCACGAGCGGCGCCGACCACGCCCGCGATTTCGAATGCGCCGTGCTGCACGACGGCGTGGAACTCGCCCGCGGCCGCGGCAAAAGCAAAAAAATCGCCGAGAGCGAGGCAGCCCTCGCGGCGCTGCTAATTTTGAAGGCGCGGCAGGCCACATGAAAAATTCCAAGCACCAACCTCCAAGCTCCAGAGAAATTTCAAGCTTCAAGCTCCAAAACAGTGTTGCGCGAGCGATCGGTTTGAAGCTTGGTTTTTGGAGCTTCTCTGGATGTTGGAGCTTGGAATTTGGAGCTTAAAAATGAAAACCATCTTCCAATCTCATCGTAAAGTTCTTATCGGCGTGGTTCATCTGAAGCCTCTGCCCGGCTCCCCGCGCCACCGCCAGGCGATGGCCGACATCATCAAGTTTGCCTTGGCGGATGCCGTGGCCTATGAACGCGGTGGGGCGCACGCCATCTTCATCGAGAATTTTGGCGACGTGCCATTCACCAAAACCAACGTCGCGCCCGAAACCATCGCCACGATGACTGCTGCCGGTTGTGCTGTGCGCGCGGCGGTGAAACTGCCCATCGGCTTCAACGTGCTGCGCAATGATGCCCATGCCGCGCTCGCGCTCTGTGCCGCTTGCGGTGGCGGTTTCATCCGCGTCAACGTCCACAGCGGCGCGATGCTCACGGACCAAGGCATCATCGAAGGCGACGCCTATCACACGCTGCGTTATCGCGAAACGGTTGCGCCGGGCGCGCAGATTTTTGCGGATGTTCACGTGAAGCACGCCGTGCCGCTGGGCGATTGGTCGCTGGAAGACGCCGCCAACGATACCGTGGAGCGCGGACTGGCGGATGCGCTCATCGTTTCCGGCATCGGCACGGGCAAGGCGGCCGACATCGGTGACGTGGAGCGCGTGCGTCAGGCTTGTCCGCAGGCAAGAATCCTCCTTGGCAGCGGGGTAAATCTCGGCAACGTGAAAAATTTTCTTCGCATCGCCGACGGGGTCATCGTGGGTTCGTCGTTAAAACGCGACGGCAAATTGGCGAACCCCGTGGATGCCAGACGCGTGGCGAAGTTGGCGAAACTCGTCAAAGCATTGGATCGTTGAAGCGGTTTTTCACGCATCACGTTTCAACGCATCACGATTTTTCGTCGAGAAACGTCAGCTTCACGCCGCCTTCCTTGGGCTTGGAAAAACTGTCGAGCAAGGTCGGGGCGTTGACGGGAACTGAGGCCGCAAGTTTGGCCGCCACCTTTTCCGGTTCCAGCGCGGACCGCAGCGCGCCTTCAACGAGCTGGGCGCAATGAATTTTCATCGGCGGCAACGGGCCGAGTTCGCCGGCGAGTTCCTCGGTCTTGAGTGCGAGCGCCTCCTCGGCGGTTTTGCCGCGGATTAATTCTGTCGCGAGGCTGGCGACGGCGATGGCCGTTTCACAGCCGAAGGATTGGAACGTGGCGCGGTCAATGACGCGTTTGCCGTTCTGCTCCTTGAACTTCACCCACAGGCGCAGCATCTCGCCGCAATCGGCATTGCCCACCGTGCCGATGGAATCCGCGCCCGCCATCTCGCCCATGTTCTGCGGATTGGCCAGCGCGGCTTGGATTCGTTTTTGCAGGTCTTCAGTCACAATTTTCAATACCTCGGCACGTTGCGGTCAATCTCCGTTGACCACGCGTTGATGCCGCCCTTGACGTTCTTGACGTATTTGAAACCCTGTTCGCGCAAGAATTCCATGGCCGAATGCGAACGGGCGCCGACTTTGCACAGCAAATAATATTGCGTGTTCGGATCCAGCTCGGTGAACCGGCTCTGCAATTCACTCATTGGCAGCAATGGCACGCCTTCCACCTTGGCGATTTCGTATTCAAACGTTTCGCGCACATCAATGAGCTTGATGCCGAGTTTGGGATCGTCCAAGGCCTTCTTCATTTCCTGGACGGTCACTTCGTCGGGATCGCCATGGTCCGCAGGGGTCGGTTCGATGCCGCAGAACACTTCGTAATCAATCAATTCCTTGATCGTCGGATGATCACCGCAAACGGGACAAGCCGGGTCGCGACGCAATTTCAATTCGCGGAACTTCATGTCGAGCGCGTTGAACAATTGCAACCGCCCCACCAGCGACGTGCCCTTGCCAATGGCCAGTTTCAAAATTTCCGTCGCCTGGATGCAGCCGATGATGCCGGGCAGCACACCGAGCACGCCGCCTTCCGCGCAACTGGGCACCATGCCGGGCGGCGGCGGTTCGGGATACAAACAGCGATAACATGGTCCGCCCAGATGCGGCGCAAACACGCTGGCCTGTCCCTCGAAACGGAAAATTGAGCCGTAAACATTGGGCTTCTTCAGCAGCACACACGCATCGTTCGTGAGATAGCGCGTCGGGAAATTGTCCGTGCCGTCCACGACGATGTCGTAAGGCCGGATAAGATCGAGCGCGTTTTCGGACGAGATGCGCGTGTTGTGGATGACGACTTCGCAATGCGGATTGATGCCGTTAATGGTTTCCTTTGCCGATTCAGCCTTGGAACGGCCCACGTCCGCGTCCGTGTGGAGAATCTGCCGTTGCAGATTGGAATAATCCACCGTGTCGAAATCCACGATGCCGATCTTGCCGATGCCGGCGGCGGCGAGATACATCGCGATGGGCGAGCCGAGACCACCGGCGCCGATGCACAGCACGCTGGCGGCTTTGATTTTCTTTTGCCCTGCCAGTCCGACTTCGGGCAGAATCAGGTGCCGCGAGTAACGGCGGATTTCGTCATTGTTCAATTCCATAATCAAAGGGAAAGTATAGTAGTCCAGCGGCGGAGGAAATCAAGCCAGTCTGCCGGAACAAATTTATTGCCCTGCATTTTCGCGCAATTGCAACCGCCCGTCTTCATTCATCCGCAGCAAAGCCGCCGTCGTTCTGCCAGTCGCCGACAAACCTGCAATTTCACCATCGCGATTTTTGAAATGTTCATCCCAATCGTCGAAACGCGGATGAAACAAGCGCGTCAATTTTCTTGTCTGCGGGTCAAGCCCGGAAAGATTTGTGCCTTTGTGCAAGTTGCAGTGATGACAGGCCAGCGCGAGATTGTCCGCCGAATCTTTTCCACCGTGTTGTCGCGGAATGACATGCTCGATGTGAAATGGCTATGGCTCGGAATCCTGCGGCAACCCGCAATACTCGCAACAATTTTTCGCGCGTTGCTGGACGAATTGTCGCAGCCTTGCGTCCATTTAATCTGCTTTTGACAGAATGCGCCGCGCCTTGGCCTGAAGAATTCCGATGAGTGTGCTGGCCTGGATGTAAGCTTCGTATTCGGCGCGTTCTTTGGCAGTGAGTTTTCCTTCATTGCATTTCTCGGCCAGCTTTTCCACGCGCGCCTGCGTACGCCCGCCCACGCGCAACGCCGCCAACGCCCGCGCCGATTTCAGCCCCAAACTGCGGCTGACCGGCTCAAGCATCTCCTCCAACACCGCGCTGCCGCGTCCGTTTTGCATGGACCAAAGCTAATGCGCTGCAACCATGTGTCAACCGGCAATCTGGCCGCCGAAACGCCACACGCTTGATGAATTAATTTTCCTTTGGCCCGCCGGACCGGCTTCAGGCAGAATCGAACAAAGTTTGCAGCGAGTGAATAAATCAAATCCCAAAACTGCCGGCGCCAAAATCAGGCGCTCATTCGTCAATGCAGTCCGGCTTGAACGCGAATTGGTGAAAAGCTTTGACGAATATCCTTTTTGTGTCCCGGCGATTCAGCATCTGGAACGGCTCGAGTTTCATCCCGCCGTCACCTTTTTTATTGGCGAGAATGGTTCTGGCAAATCCACCTTGCTTGAAGCCATCGCCGTCAAACTCGGATTCAATGCCGAAGGCGGCGGTAAAAACTTCAATTTCGCCACCCGTGAAACGCATTCCAATTTGCATGAATTTATCCGGCTGGAGCGCGGGTTGGGTCATCCCACCGACAATTTTTTTCTGCGCGCGGAAAGTTTTTACAATCTGGCGACGCAAATTGAAGACCTTGGCGTGGAATTCGGCTATGGCAAAAAGTCGTTGCACCACCAGTCGCATGGCGAGGCTTTTCTGTCGCTCTTGCTAAACCGGCTTCAGGGCGACGGCGTTTATTTGTTCGACGAACCCGAAGCGGCATTATCTCCGCAACGCCAGCTGAGTGTTTTGACTTTGCTGCACCGGCTGGTTTACCACCAGTCGCAACTGGTGATCGCGACGCATTCGCCAATATTGCTGGCTTATCCCAACGCGCGCATCTATCAATTCTCCCAAGACGGCATTGCCGAGGTCAAATACACGGAAACCGAACATTATCAGGTCACGAAAGATTTTCTCAACCGTCACGAACGAATGCTGGAAATTCTGCTGACCGCCGAAGAAGAAGATTTGAAATCAAAGGAACGAAAATAATGAAATCAGCCAGTCCTGCATCAGCCGCCGCACATCTCAAAAAAGTTTCCACCCTGCGCCCGACGCTCGCCATCGTGCTGGGCAGTGGATTTCATCACGCGCTGACGGAACTGCGCGTGGACAAAAAAATTGCCTACGCCAAAATCCCCGGCTTCCCCAAACCCACCGTCAGTGGCCACGCGGGCGAATTGTATTTTGGCCACCTCGGCCGGACACCGGTGCTGGTCTTGAGCGGCCGCGCGCATTACTACGAAGGGCACGCCATGGAACGGGTCACGTTCGCCACGCGCACGCTGGCGGCCTTTGGAGTCACGGATCTGCTGCTGACCAACGCGGCGGGCGGCTTGAATAAGAATTTCCGCGCGGGCGATTTCATGGTTCTCACCGACCACATCAATCTGATGGGAGCAAATCCGTTGCGAGGTTCAGCAATAAAGGGCTTGCCACGATTCGTTGACCTGACGGAGACTTACGACAAGAAATTGCGCGGCATGCTGTTCAAAGCGGGAAAAGTTTCAAAGTTAAAATTGCAGCGCGGGGTTTATCTGGTGGTGAGCGGACCGAGCTATGAAACCCCGGCGGAGATCTGCGCGTTTGCCACGCTGGGCGCGGATGCGGTGGGCATGAGCACGGTGCCGGAAGCCATCGTGGCGCGGCAGTGCGGAATGCGCGTGGCGGCGGTTTCATGCATCACAAACCTGGCAGCGGGCATCAGCAAGGAAAATCTGTCGCACGCGGAAGTTTTGGAAACGGCGGAACGCGTGAAAAAATCCGGTGCGGCGCTGCTGAAAAACTTCGCCAGCCTCCGTGGAAACATCTGAAACCAGCAACCGCGCAAACCGCACGAAATAAATAATTAGGACTTTTCCAGGCGGTTAGTGTACCCGTGGTTCACTACAAATGAAAACCAGCTCAACCAAACTTATCCGGGCGGCGGCAGACGCGGGTAAACATTCGGTGTCGCCCTATTCCAAGTTCAAAGTCGGCGCGGCATTGCTCACGAAGTCGGGCGAAATCATCAGCGGCGCGAACGTGGAAAGCGCAAGCTACGGGCTGACCTGTTGCGCGGAACGCATCGCCCTGTTCAAGGCGTTGACCGACGGCAAAAAAGATTTCGTGGCGATGGCGGTCGTCGCGCGCTGTGACGGCGGACCAACGCCGTGCGGCGCGTGCCGCCAGTTGCTGCGCGAATACGCGCCGGACGCAAAAGTCTTCGTCGCGGACAGTGATGATCTGAAGACGGTGCGGGAGTTCACGGTGCGGGAGCTGTTGCCGGCGGCGTTTGTCGCGTGCCCTTGAATTTTTGGAAAGTGTTAAAGTCCGTGAGTTCTCATGCCTGAGCGGGTCGGCAATGCCATTGGACGGGCAGAGCGACAACGCCCAATTGCCGGAGCCTTTCAACCACCTTGAACTGCCGGCAAAGGCCCGTTCATGGCCTCACATCATTCATAAGGTTGACTAAAATGCAAACGTGGAGTTAAATGGACTTATGCAGATTGAAAGTTTGAAAATGTTTTGTGATTTGGCCGAGACGGAAAGTTTCACCAAGGCCGCCCAGATCAACAATGTCACGCAATCCGCCGTGAGCCAGCAGATCAGTTCGCTGGAACGCGCTTTCAAGTCCCTGCTCATCGAGCGCAGCAAGAAAAAATTCCGGCTCACGCGCGAAGGCCAGGTGCTCTACGATTACAGCAAGCAAATCATCCAGACTTATGAATCGCTGCACAGCAAACTGCAGGAGTTGAAGGACATCATTTCCGGAACCATCCGCGTCGCGACGATTTACAGCATCGGCCTGCACGACCTGCCGGCGTATGTCAAAAAGTTCATGAAGAGTTATCCGACGGTGAACATCCACGTCGAATACCGCCGGGCGAACCAGGTTTATGAGGATGTGCTGAGCAACGTCGTTGATCTCGGCCTGGTCGCATATCCGGTCAAGGATCCGAAGATTGAAATCATCGCGCTCCGCAAGGACCCGCTCGTGCTGATCTGCCACCCGCAACATCCGTTCGCCAAACTGAAAAGCGTGAAACTCAAATCGCTCACCAACCAGAAGATCATCGGGTTCGAGCCGGACATCCCCACCCGCAAAGCGCTGGACAAGATCTTGAAGGAACACGGCGTCGAGGCCAAGCACGTGATGGAATTCGACAACATCGAAACGGTGAAGCGCGCCGTTGAAATTGACGCGGGCATCTCCATCGTGCCGCAGGGAACCATCGCCCAGGAAATCTCCAAGCAGACCCTGGTCGCTCTGCCGATCGAAGACGGGGATTTTTACCGCCCGCTCGCCGCGATCTACAAAAAGAATAAGGTGCTGTCACCCGCGATGAAACAGTTCCTGACCATCCTGAAGGAAGTCGCCTGAACTCCTGTGGCGGTTGAGTTGGGGGACTGAGGGATTGATGGATAATTGGATGGTTGGCTGAATGGATGAGCCGCGCACACGGTTGCGTTCGCCCCATCAATCCACAAATCCAAACATCCAACCATCCGCCTTACTTCAGGTTCGCTGGATTCAGCGGTTTCAAATCCTTCGTGAGAAAAATGCCGTCCTTGCGGATCAGTTCCTCGTCGAACCACACCTCGCCGCCGCCCCATTCCTTGCGCTGGATCAGCACCATGTCCCAGTGGATTGCGCTCTTGTTGCCACTCCCGCAATCCTCGTAAGCCTGGCCGGGCGTGAAGTGCAGCGAGCCGGCGATTTTCTCGTCGAACAGGATGTCGCACATCGGACTTAAGATATGCGGATTGAAGCCCAATGAAAATTCACCGATGTAACGCGCGCCGGCGTCCGTGTCCAAAATCTCGTTCAGCCGCTTCGTGTTGTTCGCCGTCGCCTCGATGATTTTTCCGTCCTTCAAAACCAGCCGCACATTTTCAAACTTCGTTCCCGAATAGAGCGTCGGCGTGTTGAACTGGATGACGCCGTTCACGGAATCTTTCACCGGGCAGGAGAAGACTTCGCCGTCGGGGATGTTTCGGTCGCCCTTGCACATCTTCGCGCCGATGCCCTTGATGCTGAAACTCAGATCCGTGCCGGGTGCGACCAACCGCACTCGATCGGTCTTCTTCATCAACTTTTCCAGCGGCCCCATCGCCCGGCCCATCTTCGCGTAATCCATGGTGCAGACGTCGAAATAGAGATTTTCAAACGCCTCCGTGCTCATGCCCGCCGCCTGCGCCATGCTCGGCGTGGGCCAGCGCAACACGCACCAGCGCGTTTTGTTCACGCGATAATCCTGCACCGGCCGGATGGTTTTGGAGTAAAGCTGCACGCGGTCGCTGGGCACGTCGGCGGTTTCGTTCATGTTGTCCGCGCCGCGAATGGCAATGTAGGCCTGCATTTTTTTCATGCGGAACATTTCCAGGTCGCGGATGTCGGCGGCCTGCGCCGCATTCATGCCGAGCAACTGTTCGCGTCCGACACGCGTGTGCCGCGTCTCGACGAACGGCGTCGCCCCCGCCGCGCGCACGGCCCGGATGAGTTCAACCGTGAATTCGTCCGGCACATCAATCATGTCGAGCAAGATACGGTCGCCCTTTTTCAGCGCGGTGGAATAATTCACGAGCAGTTTGGCCAGTTTGGTGTAACGCGGGTCAGTCATAATGATTCAAAGATAAACCAAACACCGCATCCGCGTCAGTATTCAAATGGACTACGAACAATCATCAAACCTTTAAGACGTGGCTCCGCTACAGACCACGGACGACCTTCTAAACGTTCCGATGCCTCTCCGCCGCCCAAGTATGACCAAAAAATGTAAAACAATCATAGTTTATCGTTTATCATTAAAAATCTATTGACTTGGTTGATTTTTGGATTTAGGCTCCGCACATGAGTGGTTTTGAAATTCTGCTTTTATTTCTAGGTTTAATGGCTTTCGTCGTTTTTAGGTTTCTGCATCTAAGACCACCGGCCAAGGGGTTAAAGCCCGCTGACGCCCGGCTCAGTCGGATTGGAACCGCCAGTTTTTGGATTCAGGTGGCAATTGGCTTGTGTTTTCTGATCGGGCTGTATGCGCTGCTGGCGTTTCTGTGTGGCTGGCCTTTCTTTTCGCAATACCCGGCACGCATGGTCGTTGCCCAAGGCCATAGCTACACCTCGCTGGCGGAAATGCCGGGAAGTATTCTGGCTTTGGCACTGGTCAAAACGGGGCTGGATTTCGCGGCGATGGCGGTGCTGTTTGCGCTGTTCGGACTCTATCGGCGGGGGAGTTTGTTCACCGCCCAAAATGTCCTTTATATCCGGTTCCAAGGTTATTATCTCATTCTGAGTTTCTTCCTGAACTATCAAATACAAGCGCCCTCCACGACATGGCCTTGAGCACCACGCCTCTTTTCATCGGTATGCTGATCATCTTCATCACCTGGATCATGGACGAGGGGCGGAAGATTCAGGAAGAACAGGAATTGACCGTTTAATCACAACCCAACAACGCAGTGAAAAACTTTCAGAACAAAACTAAAATCATCAAGGTCAGCGCCGTCGTCCGGGTTATCCTGTTTGTCGGATTATTTTGCTGGATCATCGCAATGGCGCTTTCGCTGATAAATTGTTTTTTTCACAACGCTGTGTGGCGGCGGGAAGTGCATGATGACCCGTCGCTTTGCTCCCCTGCAGCTTTTAGGCTGGGTTGCGACAGTCTGACTTATATTTTCGCGATAGTCGTTAATGTGAAACTTTTGCGTTTTTTCAATCGTTTGAAAAAGGGCTGTTTGTTTGACGCGCTAACGGTTGGACATCTGGATGCGGCTGGAAAATGGTGGATTGTGTTCTGGCTTTACCAAGGGCTGTTTTTTCAGATTGGCGATGAGTATTTTGGAACGAAACATCTCTGGGATTCTGCGGGGTTATTTGCCGGTTTGACTCTTGTCTTTGTCGCATGGCTGTTGAAAGAAGCGCAGGTACTGCAAGAGGAACAGGAATTGACGGTTTAAGTTTATGCCCATCATCGTCAATCTCGACGTGGTTCTCGCCCAGCGCAAAATGCGGCTGAACGATCTGTCCGACGGCGTGGACATCACGCCGCAAAACCTCTCCATCCTCAAAACCGGCAAGGCCAAAGCCATCCGCTTCTCCACGCTCGAAGCCATCTGCGAACACCTGCAATGCCAGCCCGGCGAAATTCTGGAATACCGTCCCGAAGCCGCAAAAAAGAAAAAGCTTTGACCACGGATGGGCACAGATTACTACGGATAGGAATTTAATTTTGCGCCGCTTTAGTTTTCTCCGCGTCCATCTGTGTTTATCCGTGGTTGATTTTTGCTGCTTTACTAGCCCGCGCCGGCCCTTCATTTTCTGCACGAATCAACATGGATCGAGAAACTTTAGACGAGTGGTGTGAGCGGGGCATTCTGGCCTTGGTGCTCGGCATCCTGGTGTTCGCCCCGCTGGCTTTGGGTGCGGTGGAGGCCTGGGCGTTTCTGGTCGTCCAGGCTCTGACCATCGGCGTGATGGGGCTCTGGGCGCTGCGACTTTGGACGAGCCCCAGGCGGAAACTGCTCTGGCCCCCGCTCTGCTGGGTCGTGCTGGCGTTCGCCATTTATGCCGTCGCGCGCTACCTCACTGCGGACATTGAATACGTCGCACGGCAGGAGCTGATCCAGGTGCTGATGTATGCGTTCCTGTTTTTTGCCATCGTCAACAATCTCTATCGGCAGGAATATGCGCAAGTCATCAGCTTCACGCTGATCTTTCTGGCGATGGGCATTGCCGCCTACGCGGGCTTCCAATACTTCACGCATTCGCCCCACGTCTGGAACTATGACGCGCTGTATCCCGGACGCGGCACGGGGACGTTTATTTCGCCGAACAATCTTGCGGGCTTTTTGGAAATGATTTTGCCGCTGGCGGTCGCCTACCTGCTGGCCGGGCGGATCACGCCGGTGATGCGCATCGTCCTCGGCTACTCGGCGCTGGTCATCGCCGCGGGAATTATCCTCACATTTTCACGCGGCGGCTGGGTGGCGGCGGGGCTGGCCTTGCTCACACTGCTGGGAATTTTGATCTGCCACCGGCAGCATCAGCTTCCGGCCTTTCTGTTGCTGCTCTGCCTGGTCGGCGGCGGCGCGATCGTCACCGCGAAATATCTCACCCGCTCCCCCACCTACGTCCAACGCGTGCGCCCGACGCTGGAGGACAACATGACATCGTCTGACCTCCTCGATATGCGCCGCAACATGTGGGCCGCAGCGGAGGAAATGTGGCGCGCCAACTTTTGGTGGGGTGTCGGCCCGGCCCATTACAACTACCGCTTTCCCGCCTACCGGATCGAGCACGTGCAACGTCAGCCGGACCGCGCGCACAACGATTACCTGAATCTGCTCGCCGACTGGGGCACGACGGGCGGCGTGATCACCCTGGCGGGCATGACCTTGTTTGGCGCCGGCCTCTGGCAGACGCGCCGACATGTCCGTCGCGTGGAAAAGGAATTCAAGAGCGGCGCCAGCAACCGCCTCGCCTTCTTTCTCGGCGCGGCGACAGGCCTGCTTGCGCTGGCGGCGCATTCCGCCGTGGATTTCAACCTCCATATTCCGGCCAACGCGATTCTCGGCGTCACGTTGCTGGCGCTGTTGAGCAGCAACCTCCGGTTCGCCACGGAAAAATTCTGGTTCAACCTCCGGCTGCCATTGAAAATTTTGGCGACCCTCGTGATCACCGCCGGCATCGCGTATTTAAGCTGGCAGGAATTCCAGGGCGGCCGCGAAGCCCTATGGCTCGCGCGGGCGGAACAATTGCCGAATTTTTCACCCGCCCGGATCGCCGCCCTGGAAAAGGCGTTCGCCGCCGAGCCGCAGAATTTCATGACCGCCTACGCCATCGGCGAATGTTACCGCACGCAAAGTTTTGACGGCGGAGTGGATTCCGAGCAGCTGGCGAATGCCGCGATGCCGTGGTTCGAGCGCACTTGGAAGCTCGATCCTTATTATGCTTACAGTTATCTGCGCTACGGCATGTGCCTCGACTGGCTGGAACGCCACGATGAAGCCGGGCCGTTCTTCAGCCGCGCGGAGGCGTGCGACCCGAATAATTATTTCACCACCGCCAACATTGGCTGGCATTACGTGCAGGCTGGCGACTGGGCCGCCGCGCGCTCGTGGCTGCAACGCTCCCTGCGGCTGCAATGGCAGGACAATCCCATCGCCCGCTCCTACCTCGAACTGGCCGAACAGAAACTCCTCAGCAACGCCTCCGGTCAAAATCCGTTTCGGGCGGGATTTTGATGTGGCGGATTTGCTTGCCACCGCTGCCGTGAACTCTTAACAACCATTTATGCAAATTCCTCTGGTGATGACCATCATTGGGCCGGATCGCACCGGCCTCGTTGAATCCGTGGCCCGCGTCGTGGCTGATCACGGCGGCAACTGGCTGGAAAGCCGGATGTGCCGGCTCGGTGGCGAGTTCGCCGGCATCCTGCGCGTGGAAATTCCGGAAGCGAAGAAAGCGCCACTGCTCGCCGCTCTGCAAAAAATCTCCGGCCTCAACGTCGTCATCCAGCCCGGCCAGCCGGTGGCTGCTGCCGCTTCCGGCCGGCAGACAAAACTGGAGATCGTCGGCAGCGACCGTCCGGGCATCGTCCGCGACATCACCAGCGCCCTGGCGCGGGCCAACGTGAACGTCGAGGAGTTTTCCAGCGAACTGATCAGCGCGCCGATGTCCGGCGAAACCCTGTTCAAAGCCGGCGCGCGCCTGCATTTGCCCGAACGCTGCGACCTCGCCGCGTTAAAAAAGGATCTGGAAAAAATCGCCGCCGATTTGCAGGTAGATGTATCGTTCGCCGAACTTGGCAGCCAGTAAGCCGCGCCCCGGCTATGCCAGCCGACCGGCAAAACATGCGCCACTTTCTCCAACCACGGGTTCTCAATTTTGCCGGCATCGCTGCTTTGATCTCGGCGCTGGCTTGTTATCCCCGCCTGTCACTCTGGCCGAACCGCACAGTTCCGATCTGGTATTTGGAGGCCACCATTTTCCTGTGCAGCATGGTCCTTTGGGGTTTTGTCTTTGCCTGGCACACCCGCTATACCAACCGGCCGGTCTTTGTCCTCAAACTCGAACCCCGGCCGTTCCTCGCGGTGACCCTGGTTGGAATCGCCGCGGCCGTCGCCTGTCATCTGTTTCTTGACCCATCACTCCGGGCAAAGATGCCGGAAGACTACCCGGCCGACCTGAAGCATTGGATCGCCTTTGTGCTGTTTTCCCTGGCCTTGAACCAATTGTTCCTGATCTTCGCCCCTTTTGCCTGGCTTATGCGGCTGCTCCAAAACCATTGGCTGGCGATCGGCCTGACCGTCCTGTTTGGAGCCTGTGTTCTGGCGATGAAAATCCAACTGCTCCCCACGCCGCTTCCACCACTGCTGCTGGCGACGTTGCTGGCCGGCCGCATCGTCACGGTGTTTCTGGCCGTTTCGTTTTATCTGCGTGGCGGCGTGATTTTGGTTTCCTGGTGGACGCTTCTGTTTGAAACCCGGCTGTTGCTGGACTTGGCCGGCAATCCCTGAATCGGCGCCATCAAACTCGAAAATTTCACCTTCAATCGCGCTATTTTTCATTTATCCTCCGCGCGATGTTTGAACTCCTTAAGACCGATTCGCACACCAAAGCGCGCCTCGGAAAACTGACCACCGCGCACGGCGTCATCGAAACGCCCGTGTTCATGCCCGTCGGCACCCAAGCCAGCGTGAAGGCGCTCGACCCGCGCGAACTCCACGAGATGAACACGCAGATCATTCTCGGTAACACGTATCATCTGAATCTGCGCCCCGGCCTCGACGTCATCCGCGCCGCCGACGGCCTGCACAAATTCATGAATTGGGATCGGCCGATTCTCACCGACAGCGGCGGCTTCCAGGTTTTCAGCCTCGCAAAAATCCGGAAGGTGAAAGAGCACGGCGTGGAATTCCGCTCGCACCTTGACGGCTCGCTGTTGTTCATCGGCCCGAAGGAATCCATGGAGATCCAGCGCGTGCTCGGCTCGGACATCGCGATGGTGTTCGACGAATGTCCGCCGCACGATGCGCCCGCCAAGGAACAACGCCTCGCCGTCGAGCGCACCATCCGCTGGGCGCGCGAATGTCGCGAACAGCCGCGCGCCGACGGCCAGAAAGTGTTCGGCATCGTGCAGGGCGGCAGCGACCCGCACCTGCGCGAGCAATGCGCGAAGGCTTTGGTCGAAATGGAATTTGACGGCTATGCCATCGGCGGCGTAAGCGTGGGCGAACCCGAACCGGAGATGATGCGTGCCATCGAACTGGCCGTGCCGCATCTGCCCGCGCACAAGGCGCGTTACGCGATGGGTCTCGGCACACCCGCGCAGATGATCGAGTTGATCGCGCGCGGCGTGGACATGTTCGACTGCGTGCTGCCCACGCGCATCGCGCGCACCGGCACGGCGGTCACGCACACCGGCGCGTTCGGCCTCAAGGGTGCGAGTTACAAAACGGACTTCGGCCCGATCGAAGAAGGCTGCGAATGTTACGCGTGCCGCACGTTCACGCGCGCGTATCTGCGCCACCTGCTGCGCGCGAATGAAATTCTCGGGCTGCGCATGGTGAGCGTCCACAACTCGCATCTGTATCTGAAAGTGATGACCGAAGTGCGCGCGGCGATTGCGGCGGGGACGTTCGCGGATTACTACCGCAACTTCATCGCCAACTACAAGCCGTCGCAAAAAATCCTGGCCGCGCGGAAAGCGGCAAGTGATGAACGGTGACTTTTCTTTTGACCAGCGCACAGAAGCGGCTAGATTTCCACCATGAGTTTCGCCGAAGTTTTACAGGAGTTGCCCTCGCTAACTGTGAGCGAGCGGCAACTACTTGTCCGCCGCGCGCTCGACCTAGATGAGCCGGGATTATCGCCCGCCGATGAAGCATTGGTGGAAAAACGTCTCGCTGCGCATCGCAAAAATCCTGCTTCCGCCGTGCCGTTGGAAACGATGAAATCCCGCCTCCGTTCTCAATTCAAAAAATGAACTGGCGGGTGGAAATCCGGCCGGAAGTCGAATCTGATGTGGCTGAAGCTGCGCGATGGTATAATTCACAGCAGGCAGGACTTGGTGCGGAATTCACCGAGGAAATCATTCAGGTGTGGGATGCGCTCGCAGAAAACCCTTTGCTCAACGCGCGCCGTCATCCGCGCAAAAATATCCGTTGGCGTTACCCGGAACGATTTCCCTACCGCGTTATCTACGACGTTTTGGAAGCGGAACATTCGGTTGTGGTGGCGGCTGTGTTGCACGCCGCGCGCGATGACAGCCACTGGCAAAAACGAATTGAAGATTGATGTGGAGCAAAGAACGCTGGACAGAAACTGGATGGCAAAATAAAGTCGCAAGCGTGAAATTTACCAGCCACAAGTTCAGACTTGCACTGGGACTACTGACCTGTGGAGTTGGTTTGCTTTTTCTTTTGCCTGCCATTTGGATGTTCTTTTTTTCTCATGGCCTAGTGTTTTACAGATTTGGAGATGCCTTGGCGTGGCTTCTGATGGGTTCTCTGCTTTGCTTCCTGCCAGAGTCAGAGTTTCAGGGAAGATTTACACGCAACAAGTTTAGAGTTGCTCTAGGATTTCTAATTACCGCAGCAGGGCTACTGCTTACCTGCTTTGCCATATTGGAATTCTTTTCCCACGCTCACGGTGGATTGGGATTTTATGAACTCATTGGCATTGGCCCGCTGCTGCTTTTCACAGGTGTTTCATTTTGCTTTGATTCAAGAAATACTGCCTAAAATCTTGATAGGTTTCATTTTTTCTCCGTGGCTAAAAAATTTGCCCTGCGCTTTTGGATGTGGCACTGTGTTGCCATGAGCAAACCAAAAATTGTTGCCTATTTGAAACCGAGCTGCGGCTGGAGCCAGGGCGTCCGCGCCGTCCTGCGCAAATACGACCTGCCCTTCGAGGACCGCGACATCATCAACGACCCGATCCAGCGCCAGGAAATGATCGAGAAGAGCGGCCAGATGATGAGCCCGTGCGTGGAGATCAACGGCCAGATGCTGCCCGACATCAGCGGCGAGGAAGTCGAAGCCTGGATGCTCGCGAACAACATCGTGACCCCGAACGACCGCACGCCCGACGCGCCGATCAACCAGCCCTGCGCCCACGAAATGCCGCAGAGCCAGCCGCTGAACTTCGCTGCCCGCCGATAAATCTGTAGCGGTGCTCTGTGAGCGTCGCAGAACTTCCGGCGGTCACAGACCGCCGCTACAAAGCCGCGTGGAGCAATCCGCGCGGCTTGTTTGTTTTGTGTAGCCCCCGCGTCTCGCGGGTAGTTTCGGGCGTCGCGCCCGAAACCGGCGGGAGACATGGCAGCTCCTCAACCGTCCACCCAACCGATATGCTCGCGCCCCGACGCAATGCGGCGGGACGCCGCATTGAACCCGCCAGAGGCGGGTGCTACCACAAGTTGTCGCGTCTCGCTTTGCCCGACAATTGCATTGATTGCCTGTCTTTGCTCACGCACTTTTAGTTCATGCAAATCGTTTCTTCCATCGCCGCCATGCAACAGCTCGCCAAAAAGTGGCGGCGCGCCGGCACGCGCATCAGCTTCGTGCCGACGCTGGGTTATTTGCACGCCGGTCACTTGAGCCTGGTGAAGCGCGCTCGCCAGGCGGTCGGCAAGAACGGCAAAGTCGTCGTGAGCATCTACGTAAACCCGACGCAATTTGGACCAAAGGAAGACCTGGCCAAATACCCGCGCGATTTGAAACGCGATTTGAAATTACTGCGCGAACCGGGTGTGGATGTTGTGTTCACGCCTAGCGATGCAGAGATGTATCCGGGTGGCAGTGGCACAGGCATCTTGCCTGTGGGTTCGCCGAACAGACACACAGGCAAGATGCCTGTGCCACTATCATTCAGCACCTACGTCGTTGAAGAAAAATTATCGCGACCGATGGAAGGCGCGTCGCGACCAACGCATTTTCGCGGTGTGGCGACCGTGGTGGCCAAGCTGTTCAACATTGTCCTGCCGGATGTGGCGGTGTTCGGCCAGAAAGATTTTCAACAGGCGGCGGTCATCAAGCGCATGGTGCGCGATCTGAATTTCCCGGTGAAGATCATCGTCGCGCCGACGCTGCGCGAGCGCGACGGTCTGGCGATGAGTTCGCGGAACAAATATCTCGACCCGGAACAGCGGGCGCAGGCGGTGATTTTGTTTCACGCGTTACAGGCAGCGCAGGGGGCGGTGAAAAAGAAGTCCGTTTCCGCCGCGCGTTTGAAAGCTGACCTGAAAGAATTCATCACCGCCGCCTCGCTGGCGCGGCTGGACTACGTTGAATTTTTTGACTCGGAAACGTTACAGCCGGTATCGCAAGTGAAGCGCCGAACGCAGATGGCGCTGGCGGTTTTCTTCGGAAAAACGCGGTTGATTGATAATGCCAGACTCTAATTGTCGCCAGCGAAATGATTGAATAGGAAATTCATCATGAAAAAATTATTAGCCCAAGCAAAAGCGCTTTACAAAAAGAATCGCTATCAAGACGCGCTGCCCCTCGCCAAAAAAGTTCTGGCGCTGGACAAACACAATGATGAGGCGTTGTTCTATGTGGCGCATGGATTGTATCACGCCGGCCAATTCAGAAGGTCTTTGCGTTTTTGGAGACGGCTCCAAAAAGTTTGCCCGACGGAGCCTAGCCTTTATCTAAATATGGGAGCGTGTTACGAAGATTTGGGCGAAACACAGCAAGCGATCAAAAACTACAAACGAGAACTGGATTTAAATCCCTTTTCGGGCACGGCGCTCTACAATCTAGGAGCGCTTTATTTTAGCTCCCATAAATATAAGCTTGCTGTGAATTATTTGGAGTGCAGCCATTCACAAAAGAATTCGGTTCAAGCCTGTGTGCGCAGGTTGGCGTATTCATATTTCAAAACAAAACAGTCCGAAAAGGAGCAGATTCTTTACGAGGAATACTTGCAGACAAACCCAAATGACACTTGGGCTTTGAACAATCTAGGTTCGCACTTAATGGACCAGGGTGAATATTATCGAGCTTTGAGTTACTTGAAAAAGGCCGCGCGCCTAGACCCAAATGACAAGTTGGTCGCGAAAAACATTCGCAAAGCTTTACGTGATCTGAAAAAGCAGACGAGTTCGACAGCAAACTGAGCATGAAACAATTCGACTATCTCGTTCTCGGCAGCGGCATCGCGGGGTTGACCTTTGCCTTGAAGGTCGCGCCGCACGGGCGCGTGGCCATCGTCACGAAAAAGGACCGCGCGGAGTCAAACACGAATTATGCGCAGGGCGGTATCGCGTCGGTGACGAGCAAGGAGGATTCGTTCGAGTCGCACGTGCAAGACACGCTCACGGCGGGTGCGGGACTGTGCAAGGAAGACGTCGTCCGCACGATCGTGGAAGAAGGACCGGCGCGCATCGCGGAGTTGATCGCGCTGGGCATGAAGTTTTCCGAGAGCGACGCGCCGAGCGAGGACGGCGGCCGGCAGCTGGACCTCGGACGCGAGGGCGGACATTCCGAACGCCGCATCCTGCACGCCAAGGATGTGACCGGGCGCGAGGTCGAGCGCGCGCTACTCGCGGCGGTCGCGGCGCAACCGAACATTGAGATTTTTGAGAATCACCTCGCGATCGATCTGATCACAAGCCAGAAGCTCGGTTACGTGGGCGAAAACCATTGTCTCGGTGCGTATGTGTTCGATAAAAAGTCCGGGCGCGTGGAAATTTTTTCCGCGTCGGCGACGATTCTCGCGACGGGCGGCTGCGGCAAGGTTTATCTCTACACCACCAATCCCGACATCGCGACGGGCGACGGCGTGGCGATGGCGTATCGCGCGGGCGCGAGCATCGCAAACATGGAGTTCGTACAGTTTCATCCGACCTGCCTGTATCATCCCAAGGCGAAATCCTTTCTCATCAGCGAGGCCGTGCGCGGCGAAGGCGGCGTTTTGAAATCGCTCGACGGCCGGGAATTCATGGATGGCGCGCACGCGATGAAATCACTTGCTCCGCGCGACATCGTGGCCCGCGCGATTGACAGCGAGATGAAAAAGACCGGCGCGGACTGCGTGCTGCTGGACATCACGCACAAGCCGGCGCGGTTCATCATCGAACGCTTTCCGAACATTTATCAGACGTGTTTGCGCTACGGCATCGACATCACGAAGGAGCCGATTCCCGTGGTGCCGGCGGCGCATTACCAGTGCGGCGGCGTGGGGACGAACGTGGACGGCGAAACGGACATCGCGGGGCTTTTCGCCGTGGGCGAAGCCGCCTGCACCGGCTTGCATGGCGCGAACCGGCTGGCGAGCAATTCACTGCTGGAGGCGATGGTCTGCGCGCATCGCGCGGCGGGAAAAATTCTTTCCCAGCCGCAGCCGCGCTCCAATCTGGAAATCCCCGCCTGGCAGTCCGGCCAGGCGACGAACGCCGACGAGCTGGTCGTCGTGGCGCACAACTGGGACGAGATCCGGCGGCTGATGTGGGATTATGTCGGCATCGTGCGCACGAACAAGCGATTGCAGCGCGCACAAAAACGCATCGCGAATCTGCAGGAGGAGATCCACGACTACTATTGGAATTTTATCGTCACCAGCGATCTGCTGGAGTTGCGCAACATCGCGACCGTGGCGGAACTGATCGTGAACTGCGCATTGCAGCGCCCGGAAAGCCGGGGACTGAATTACAATCTGGATTTTCCCGAAGCCAACCCCGTCTGGGCGCAACGCGACTCGGTGTTGCGGAAATTTAAAAGCTGATTTTCGCCCCGAGGTAAGCGCAGCCGGTTTCCTGATGGCCGGCGGAAATTTTGGAGAGCACGGATTGTTCGTCCCAGATTCGTCCGTAACCGGCCTGCACGCTGAACGCCACGCTTGACCCGCCGGATGCGGACAAATTTTTATGAACCAGTTGGAGCCCGTCCGCCTGGCCGGAACCAACCGATTTTTCGAGGCGTGTCTCCTTCGCAAGTTCCGCGGCGGCTTCCTTTTCCGGCCGGACAATCACTGGCGCATTGTTTGTGGATGCAGCAGGCGAACTATCGGGAGCAACAGCCAGACTCGGTGTGACCGCCACGGGGGACTGAGATTGATGGCTTGCCATCGCCAAAGTCATGACCGGCTCAGCGGCGCGGACCAAAAGGGCGGGGAAGATCATGAGCGACGTGACGAGGCAGAAAGCTTTCCCTGTCGCGAACAGGTGAAGCAACCGGGCAAGGTTTTCGGTTTTCGGCACTGACTGGTTCCAGCAATGCGGATGCCAGCCAAAAAAGATCAATAAAACCGATGGTTTCCCTCCTGCCGGTCAACTGCCAGGTGTCCCAAAATCGAACGAAGCCCTCCTAGCCCATTTAAAAACGGACAAAAACGGCTGGACGATCGGGGAAGGAAAATTCATGTCGCCAGGGCATTTGACTTGCGAAATTTTTGCGGCTGGATAGCCTTAACTGACGACGCGCGCGGTTAGCTCAGTGGTAGAGCATTTGCTTCACACGCAAGGGGTCGCAGGTTCAAACCCTGCACCGCGCACCATTTCCCCCTCAACTCTCATCCATCAACTATCAACTCGTTCTAAAACTGGCCTTCCTTTTCCTTGAACAACACGTTGAATGTGGTCAGCGAGCCGTAGCTGCGCGTGATGTATTGCTGCATCTCGACTTTCTCACCGTCGGACAACTTTTCGTGCGCGTTGAGCTTCTGCTCCAGCACGCGCAGATTATTCCGGACCATCACCACCTTGTGGAAGAAGGTTTCGAGCGGCACTTCCTTGGTCTGCAATGTCGGGTCGGCCGGGTGCATGACCAGTTTGCCGCCGTGCCAGCGCAGGCCGAGCTGTTCCACGACCGAATCCGGCTTTTCCAGACCAAGCTTCGCGACCGCCGCCGTCAGCGTCTGCTCGACGAATTGTTTCAACGGCACGCTCAGGCCGCTCACCGCCACTTGCGGTTCGGCGGGTTCAAGGCCGGCGGCATCGGGTTCGATGGTGCGCTTGCCTTCGCTGAATAAAATGTCCGCCGTGATTTCGGAGATGGTCTTGACCGTGCCCAGGCCGTATTGCGGATGCCGGACACTCATGCCGATGTGAAGAGAATCAATTTTCATGGCTGAATTTTAACCACGGATGGACACGGATGCACATGGATTTTTCAAAGCAAAAAAATCCTCCTCGTCATCGTTCTCGTCCTCGAAAAAATCGAGGCGACAACTTTTGCAAAACGCGCTAGGCTAATTGCACGAACGAAACCTTCGGCTTGGTTGTCAATATTGCAATTTTATGCGTCTAATTCTTGCTTTCATTTTCCTCATCGGCGGTCTTGGCTTCTGCACACTCTTCGCACTGGCACACGCGGCTCGAAACGCAGGTTCGGCATCATATTACTCCAAGCAAATACAAACCTTTCCTGATAAGCAGACCTATACCAAGATGGAACTTACTGAAGCAGTGTGGCGCGTTTGGACAAACAGGATGTCTCTGCCGGAGCAAGGCGCATATACACCTGGAGAACTTAAAACCGCATTGGTGAACACGCTGCACGTGATTGGGACAGAGCAAGATTCCTGTGATCGCAGTGGATTCGAATATGCGATTGCAAAAGTGTCAGGTTACAATCGCTCAGAAGCCGCAGACACTGGCCCGTCAAACGTTGGTGTTTATTCTATGCTTGTGGGGGCTTTTTTACTTGGAGGTATTGTCTGGCCACGCAAAAGAATTGAATCAAATTAATTTCTCCATGTCCGCCAAACTTTCCGACCGCTTTGAATTCGAACGCGTGCTGTGGCAGCAAAACGTCGCGCGCATCGCCGGCGTGGACGAGGCGGGGCGCGGACCGCTGGCCGGACCGGTCGTCGCGGCCGCCGCCATTCTGCCATCGCGGTGGGCGGAAGCGGGCTTGCCGGCCGAACTCGAAGGGCTGAACGATTCCAAGCAGCTCACCGAAATGCAGCGCGAAAAGTATTTTGCCTTTCTCACCTCCTGCGCGGAGATCGAATTCGCCGTCGCACTGGTGGACGCCGGGGTGATTGACGAAATCAATATTTTGCAGGCGACGCATCGCGCCATGAACGAAGCACTGGCAAAATTAAGCCCGCAGCCGCAGCATGCGCTGGTGGATGGTCGTCCGGTCAGGACGATGCGCGTGCCGCAGACCGCGATTGTGAAAGGCGATGCGCGGAGTTATTCCATCGCCGCCGCAAGCGTGCTGGCCAAGGTCACGCGCGACCGGCTGATGCTGGAGTATCACGCGCGGTTTCCCGCCTACGGTTTCGACGCGCACAAAGGCTACGGCACGGCAAAGCATCTCGCGGCGATTGGGAAACACGGAGCGTGTCCGATCCACCGCAAAAGTTTTGCGCCGTTGAAACAACCAGCGTCAAAGCTATTTTAACCACGGATTAACACGGATGGACACGGATAAGAAAACCAAACGCAGAGGCGCAGAGGGCGCAAAGAGGCGCAGAGATTTTTAACTCTGCGTTTCTCGGCGTTCTCCGCCTCTCTGCATTTTGCCCTCATACGTATTAATCCGTGTCCATCCGTGGTTGAATATTTTTCATGAGTTTCCTGGAAAAATTAAAAGCGAGGTTCGCCGGCAAGGAAAGGCCGGAGCATCTGCGGCGCGGCGTGCTGGGCGAGCGCGCGGCCAAAAAGTTTTTGCAGCAGGCCGGCCTGAAATTTCTCGCGGCCAACTTCCGTTCCGAGCGCGGTGAGATCGATTTGGTTTTTCGTGAAGGCGACTGCCTGGTTTTCGTGGAAGTCAAAACCCGTTCGTCGGAGGACTGGACGCGGCCGGCGTCGGCGGTGGATGCGCGCAAGCGGCGGTTGCTCTCGCAGACGGCGCTGGATTACCTGAAGCGGCTGAACCATCCGACGGTGAAAATCCGTTTCGACATCGTGGAGGTTCTGCTGGCGGAGGGCGAAGTGCGGGAAATCCGACATCTGCCCAACGCATTTCCGATGGCCAAGCCGTATCGCTACGGCTGAAGCACCGCAGAGAAACGCAAAGCTGAAAACCTGATTTCAGCGGATAACGACTCCCGTTCTCTCTGCGTCCTCCGCGCCTCTGCGTTTGGTTTTTGCCGGGTGTTGTCTTTGCAATTTGCTTGCATCGGCGGGCGGAGGGGACGAGCTTTGCGCCAGCCAGCATGGGCAAAATATTACACATCGCGGTGAATGGCTTTTTCCTAGTCGTGGTCGTGGGATTTACGGGCTGGGTTTTATTCCGCCTGCTGAAGCGCAGCGACGCCCCGGCCAAACTGGTTTTCAAATGGATCTTCACGGCGGCCATGATGGCGCTGATGATTTTTTGGGTGGTGCCGCAGTTCAAAGAGGGAGGGTTCGCCGCCATCGCCGCCATTGGCCTGGCGGGAGTCTGGGGCCTCGTCATGACCATCACCTGGCGGCACAGCCTCATTGACCTGGTGGCCAATCCCATCGCGTCACTTTACGACGGCGGCAAGGAGGAAGTGGAACCCAAGCCGTTTTATTCCATCGCCAATTCCAAACGGAAAACGAACAAGCCGCTCGAAGCCATCGTGGAAGTCCGCAGACAGCTCGCCAAATTTCCCAATGATTACGAGGGCGTCACCCTGCTGGCGGGCATCCAGGCGGAGGACCTGCAAGATCTGGCGTCGGCGGAAATCACGTTCAACCATTTCAGCGACCGGCCGGACGCGCCGCCCAAGCAGGTCGCCGCCGCGTTGACACAACTGGCCGACTGGCATTTGAAGATCGCGAAGGACGTGGATTCCGCACGCGCCGTGCTGGAAAAGATCATCGCCCGGTATCCGGAAACCTCTCTGGCAACGCAGGCCGCACAACGCATCGCGCATCTGGGCGGCACCGAAAAAATTCTGCTGGCCGCGAAGGACCGGCTGGCCGTGGCGGTGCCGGAAGGCGTCCAGAACATCGGCCTGCTGGATTCCACCGCATTTTTGCGCCCGGCAGAAGTTGATCCGGAAAAGCAGGCGGCCGATTACGTGAAGCATCTGGAACAACATCCGCAGGACACGGAGGCACGGGAAAAACTGGCAATTATTTACGCACGCCATTATCAGCGGTTGGATTTGGCGGCGCAGCAACTGGAACAATTGATCAACGAACCAAACCAGCCGGCCAAGCGCGTGGCGCAATGGCTGAATTTACTGGCGGATCTGCAAATCGAGGGCGGTGCCGACTACGAGACGGCGCGCGTGACTCTGGAAAAGATTGTGGAGCGCTTTCCGGATTGGGCCGTTGCCGATATTGCCCGGTCGCGCCTGGGACGTTTGAAGCTGGAAATCAAAGGCAAACTGGAAACGCCGGACAAAAAGCTCGGTGTTTATGAACAAAATATCGGATTGAAATACGGCGGCCCGCGGCGGCCGTAAGCCGGGTTCTGTCACCCCGCCGCCCGAGGGATTGCGATTGCTGAAACCCAGCCGTCAGCGGGGGAACCAGGGCCTGTGCCGGTTCGTCTTCTGGCGGCGAAGCCATCCCGTTGCGGCTGAAGTGTGCGCGTGACATTGCCGCGGGTGCTCTGTCTAATCCCCAGTGAAAGCACTCATGAACGAGCCAGTTGAAGGTCAAGCCGTGACGGACAAGCCATCAGCCACCGGCTTGTCGTCGGAGTTTGGCGCGATTTACGACGAGCACAGCCACGCTATTTTTTACCTGGCGTTGCGCTACATGGGCGACCCGCAGAAGGCCCAGGACGCGACACATGATGTCTTTCTAAAGGCATTCCGGAAGCAGGACCAATTTCGCGGCGAAGCCTCCGTCCGCACCTGGCTCTACCGCATCACCATCAACCATTGCCAGAATCTTTGCCAGTCCTGGCACAACCGCAACGTCCATTCCAACGCGGATGATTCGGTCTGGGAAAATTCCGCGGCCAGGACCGACTCGCCGTTGCGCGTGCTGGAAACCAAGGAACTCGGGCAGCGCATCCAAAAATCGCTCGACGTGCTTTCCGATGAATACCGTCTGCTCCTGCTGCTTGTCGCGGACGAGGAATTAAGTTATGAAGAAATCGCCACGCTCGTCGGCCAGACCGCCGATGCCGTGCGCGGGAAACTGCATCGCGCCCGCAAAGCGTTCGCGGCGCATTTTAATAAAACCGTTTGAGGAGGATTACCCATGAAACAACAGACCAAGCTGACCCAGAAATCGGAACAGGTCGCGGAACAGCAGTCACAGCAACAGGCAGCCAACGAGTTTGAGAGTTCCGACGAATTGCTGCGCTTCGATGCCGCCCAAACCACCGTGCCGCCGGAAATCGCCCAACGGCTTCAGAAATCAACGGCACATATCAATCCACCGACAGCCCGCCCGTGGTGGAAGAATATTTTCGGAGCTAAATCGTGAACCGTTTCTGGAAACAATTTTTGGACTCGCTGACTCCCGGGGTGCGGGTTTTGCTCGCCATGCTGACAGCGGCTGCCCTGGCGACGTTCATCGGTCAACTGACACGCGCCTTTGACCTGAACGTTTGGCTGGCACTGACCGCGCAGCCATTCTGGCACGGCCAAATCTGGCGGCTCGTGACGTATGCCCTGCTGCCCGTGGGCATCCTGAATTTTCTCTTGAACGCCTTTGCGCTCGTTATGCTGGGCGGCTGGTTGGAACGTGTCCGGTCACGGAGTGAACTGTGGATCATCTGCGCCGCGTCAGCGGTCGGAGCCGGACTCGCCGAAGTGGCGCTGCCATTTTCGAGTTCCATCCCGCTAACTGGTGCGGGGCCGATGATGTTTGGCCTCCTCGCGGCCTGGTGCTTTCATTGCGGTCACGAAAAGATTTTCATGATTCCATTCGGTGAAATGCTGGTCTGGCATCTGGCGGCGGTGGCAGGAGCGGTCAGTCTTCTTTTCACGGCTCTTTCCGCAGGCTGGCGGGTTGCCGCCGTCATGGCGGCGGGCGGTTTGAGCGGATGGCTTTATGTCTGGTTGTGGCACAAATGGCTGATGAGCCGTGCCAGCTGCAATGTTCATTCGGAACGAATCAGCCGGCTGGAATTATGATCTGCACTGCACCAAGCAAAATCTCGCAGGCGACACAAACGCGCCGGGGGCTCGCACGGGAACGCGCCCGGCTCGCGCGGGAGATGCTCGCGGACTGCCGGTTTTGCGCGCACGATTGCGGCGTGAACCGGCTCGCGGGCGAAACCGGCCGGTGCCACGCCGGCGCCGAAGCGCGATTTTTTCAGGCGCAGACGGAAGTGACGGATGAACTGGAATTGATTCCAACCTTCGCCGTCGCGTTGAGCGGCTGTGATTTGCGCTGCGACTTTTGCATTACCGGCGCGGAGAGCTGGAATCCGCGAGCCGGCAAAAATTTCAGCGCAGACGAGATGGCGGCAAAGGCGATGACTGCGCTTGAGGACGGCGCAAAGACCGTGATGCTTCTCGGCGGCGAGCCGACGATCCATCTGCCCGCGGCACTGGAACTGGTCGCCGCGCTGCCGGACGACGCGAAACTCATATGGAAAACCAACGCGCATGGCTCGGCGCGGGCGCGCGAACTCCTCGAAGGCATGTTCGACGTGTGGCTGGCGGATTACAAATTCGGCAACGACGTTTGTGCGCAGCGGCTGGCGAAAGTTCCTGATTACACCGGCGTCGTGCGGGAAAACCTGCTGTGGTTTGCGGGTCAATCCGACGCGGAGCGCCGAGCACCGTCTCGGCCTGTTGGCAGCCAGGGCGCGTCGAAACGAGCCGAGACGGTGCTCGGCGCTCCGGTGCCCAGTGAATTGATCGTGCGGCATCTGCTGATGCCCGGGCATCTGGATTGTTGCTGGCAGCCGGTGGCGGAATGGCTTGCGGAAAACCTGCCGGGCGTCAAAGTGAATCTGCGTTCCGGCTTCTGGCCGGCGTGGAAATCCGCGCGGCACGCGGAGCTGAACGATACCATCGCCGACCCTGAAGCCCGGCGCGCCGAAGCAATCGCACAAGAATACCGGCTAAACCTTGTCTATTGATGTTGAACCTACTGTTCAAACTGACTTCGCCCCTGATGGGATGGTTCATCCTGATGGAAATCCTGGGTGCGGCTTGCCTTGGCGCATATTGGTTTGACGTTTGGCGGCATGGCATGAGGCCTTGGAACCACGTTGGACTTGGGACAGTCGTCACGACATTGTTCATCATTTCAAACTGCCTGCTTGCGCGCCATCGGCGATGGGCATTAGCGGGGCTGGTCGTTTGCTGGTTATTGATGACTTTACTGTTGATGCCAACCCTACAGTGAAACATGAAACGTGCTGAATCATCTTCAAACTGCCGGGGCGAATCGCTCATGAGCGAAATATTGATCCTGCCGGACGGACGGATTCTGGTCCAGAATTTGACCCAGCCGATGGCTGAACTCTTGAACAGGCTAAATCCGAAGGACAAAATAATTGCGCTTCGCAGCAAAAAAGTTTCCAAACCAGCTGTATGAAATTCCAAAACGAACTCGAAACACTGATCCGGGCGCGCTATCCAATCCTCTACATCGTGAGCAGCGAGGAAATGCGCGTGCAGGAGTTGGTGGTGGAGATCGCCAAGAAACGGCAGAAGAAAGTTTTTGAATGGAGCTTCAGCACGGGCATCGTTCCGGCGGGAACCTCCATCCAGTCGCAGAAACATCGCAATGCGGCGACGAAAGACCCGTTGATGGCGCTCGACCAGGTCATCGAACAAGTCGAACCGGCGATTTTTATTTTCAAAGATTTCCATCCGTTCCTGACGAAGAATAACTTCGCGGTGACGCGCAAGCTCAAGGAGATCGCACTCCACCTGAAGAACAGCTTCAAAACCATTCTGCTGATTTCGCCCATCCTGGAAATTCCCACGGAGCTGGAAAAGGAGATCACCCTGCTGAATCATCCGCTGCCCGTGCGCGATGATTTGGCGGCGCTGCTGGATAAAATCATCAACGACGTGAAACAGTTTCATCAGGTGAAGATTGACCTCGATGAAACCGGGCGCGAACGGCTGCTGCAGGCCGCGCTGGGTTTGACGCTCGGCGAGGCGGAAAACGTGTTCGCGAAAATCATCGTCAAGGACGAGCGTTTGAGCGCCGAGGACGTCAACGAAGTTTTCGCGGAGAAACAGCAGATCATCCGCAAGAGCGGGTTGCTGGAGTATTACGCCACGGACGAAAGCTTCACCAACGTCGGCGGCATGAGCGTGCTGAAGGAATGGCTGGCCAAGCGCGAGGTGGCGTTCACGGCGGAAGCGCGGACCTTTGGGCTGCCGTTTCCCAAGGGCATCCTGATGCTGGGCGTGCAGGGCTGCGGCAAAAGTCTTTGCGCCAAGGCGGTCTCAAACTTGTGGCAACTGCCGCTGCTGCGCTTTGACATGGGCCGGATGTTCGGCAGCCTGGTCGGCTCGTCGGAAGAAAATGTCCGTCGCGCGATCGCGGTGGCGGAATCGGTTGCGCCGGCAATTTTGTGGGTGGACGAAATCGACAAGGCGTTTGCTGGTTCACAAGGCTCGGGATCGACCGACGGCGGCACGACCGCGCGCGTGTTCGGAACGTTTCTGACGTGGCTTTCGGAAAAGACCGCGCCGGTGTTCGTGGTGGCGACGGCCAATGACATTTCCCAACTGCCGCCGGAACTGCTGCGCAAAGGACGTCTGGACGAAATTTTCTTCGTGGATCTGCCCAGCCCGGAAGAGCGGAAGGAGATTTTCCGCATCCATGTGACCAAGCGCAAACGCGACGCGGCGCAGTTTGATCTGGAAGCGCTGGCCAAGGCCAGTCATGACTTCAGCGGCGCGGAAATCGAGGAGGCGATCAACAGTGCGCTTTACGACGCATTTTATGCGAAGAAAGACCTGACGATGGCAGACGTTCAAACCGCGCTGTCCCAAACCGTGCCGCTGGCGAAAACGATGGACGAGCAGATCAACCGGCTGCGGAGTTGGGCTGAAGGCCGTGCCCGCAATGCGAGCGTGGCGCGCGACGCCAAGAAAGGCGACACCATGCGGCGGATGGAATTTTAAGACGTGATGAATTCAATCTGGAACAACCTATACGACAAATTTAAAGACCGCCGTTACGGGGCTTTATTTTTTGCCAGCCTGCTGTCTGTATTCGGGCTGTTGTTGCTGGCGGTGATCCTGGGCCAGATCATGGGACCGGCCAACCTGCAGGCTTATTTTCTGCAAGCGTTGCCCGGGATTGGCATTTTCATTGTGGCGCTGGTCTGGCGGGGCATCCGTCGGGCGCGGGCGCCCCGCGGAGATAAATTCCGGCGCGAAGAATTATCGCGTGACGAAATCTCCAAAGCCCGGTCAAAACTGGTGAACCGAAACAAACTATGAGCTGCGTCTGTATCTTAACCCCCGTCGTCATCGCGGCCTGGCCGGCGTTCAGCGCGGCAGTCGTGGCGGCGGCGGCTTCGCTTGGCTATCAGGTGGCCGCGGAAGTTTCCGACAAACGCGGTGGCACCACGGTGGACCGGAAGGATGCCAATCGCATCAATCTGGAAATTGCCAACAGCGAAGTGGTCACCAACCAGCTTGGGCGCGACCAGCGCATCGCCGTCACGCGCGATGGCGTCACCATCACTTTTTCGCGCGACGCGCGTGGGAAGGCCGCGCTCTGCGTGACGGGTGAGGGTTATACCAGTGCGCAATTGCAGGCGCTGGGCGAGGAATTAAGCCAGTGCGTCGTCCAGAAATACGTTTATCAAAAGTTGATGGGCGAGATGCAGGCCCGAGGCTTTGTGGTGGTGGAGGAAGAAGCGAGTGAAGACCGTTCCATCCGGCTGAAGGTCAGACATTGGGAGAATTGACAGATCAAATCACACTCATTTTATGACGCCAACCATAAAACTTGTGTCTTACGAAGAATTCGGTCGACTGCGGCTGCGACCCTTCTGCTCTAAAGATGATTTTTACAAAGAATCCATTCTCAAATATAGCCAAGGTCATTTTATAGAGGAAAGGACTGATGGTGTGGCCTTTTGGCGCTGGTTCAAGCAGCCCGATGAGTTGGCTGTGATTGGTATTGGTTCTGTAGGTTTGCCTTCAACTGGTTGGGTGAAGCATATCGCTCCCTTGGTCTTGCCGGCCATTGGCTTGAAGTTGGAGGATGGCCTTTCGTTCGAGGAAGCTGCATCAAGGTTTGGCACGCCGCCGCGCTGGCGGCAAAAAACCGGGCATGGTGCCATTTTTCATACTGGTGGAGATTTTCCTTATGAAGTTAATTGCGGCTTTATGGACGGCAAGACGCTTGATTCGGTTGGTATCCGCCGCCTCGATATTCAAAACTTGGGGGAGAATTTTGAGAAAGTTTGGGAGAATGATTACAACAAGCTAATCTGTGCGACCTAAAAATTATTAACTTATGCCCCAACGCGAATTTGACATCAGCATCGGCAAGGACGACAGCGTGGAGATGCACGTCAAAGGCTTCGTGGTGGTGGTGGAAGAGGCGAGTAAAGACCGCTCGATACGGTTGAAGATCAGACATTGGGAGAATTGAACCGGGAGTCCAACATATGATTCCAAGAGATGGCAAAAAGATTTACGGAGATGAGTATCCCGCCGCGATAGTCCACGATGGCATGCGCATGCCTTTGCTATGGGAAAGCAGGTTTTCGCGTCACTATCAGTCTGATGACGCCAAATTGGTGGTCGTGGATTGCCGATTTTTGGATGGTTCTGCGTCCATCACAGCAGTGGAACTGGAACGAGATTGGGCTAGTTGGACAAAAGATCTACGGATAGATTTCTGCCAACAATGCAGGCATTTGTTCGGCCAGTCTGATTTTCCAGAAATGCTTCGCTTTGTCATGCAACATGGCAGTTCAGAGCACTGGGCTGCAATTGCTTTGCGCGTGGCAGACCACCTTCCCCAACAGGAGGCTTTTGATTTTCTCGTTCAAGCCTTGCAACAGGCGGAAATTGGTCGCAGTTCTAATATCACTCAAGGAATTTCTGCAACGAAGCACCCATCAGCCGAGACCGTGCTTCGCAAACAGCTGGGTTTGATTTGGGAACATCCGGCTTTGTGGGATGATTCAACATTCCTAAATTGGGTCGCCTCCGATGCGACGAATTGCATAAATCGCCTCATCGAGGTTGGGGTGTCGCCAGCGGATTTTGCCGAGCAGGCGCAAAGGCTTTCACAGCATGTTTGTTCTCGCAATCGTGATTCGTGGAACCGTCGCCTGTCCAAGCATTATCCAGAAATTACTTTGCAAAATTAATTTATGCCCCAGCGCGAATTTGACATCACCATCGGCAAGGACGGCAGCGTGGAGCTGCACGTCAAAGGCTTCAAAGGCAAGGGCTGTCTCGCGGCGATGAAGATGTTCGAGCAGATCGTCGGCGAACTGAAGTCGCAGCAGAAGACGGCCGAATTTTACGAGCCGGAAGAAGTGGTGCGTTACAACATTGACCAGCGACACTGACCCAGGCAAATCCAAACGAGCGGCGCATGAGTAAACTTTCCTCATCCTACTACCCACCACGCGCACGGTGGTATAGTCCGGTTTTCAACCTGGGCAGCGCCGTCCGCCACCGGCTCGCGATGGACCGCATCCGCTTGCCGCGGGAAACGTCGCTCGGCGGACTCATCGGGAGTTTTTTTGTTCCCGGCCTGGCGGTTTATCTGCGCGGCCCACGGCTTTGGGGAAAGGCCGCGCTGCTCGCCTGCGGGCTGCTGTTCCTCTGCTTCATCGTGTGGCTCGGCCATCCGTTCGGCAATTACGCGTTCGGCCTGATGCTGGCGATCCACGCCAGCGGCTTCGTTTACTATTGCAGCTCGTGCCTGCTGAATCAGGAGTTTTTGGTCCGGATGGTTTTCACCCTGGCGATTTTGATTTCGCTTGGCCTGGTGATTTACGCCCCCATGCGCGGTGCGATCGAAAATCACTGGCTGATGCCGGTGCAGTCCAACGGGCACGCGATCATCGTGCAACGATTTATTTCCACCCACGCCGTGAAACGCGGCGATCCGGTCGCCTACAAACTTTCCGGCTATTATTTTTCCAACCACGGCGGCCAGGGTGTTTCGGGTGAATCCGGCATGGGCCTGGGTTCGGTGCTGGCCACGGCGGGAGACCGCGTGGAATTTTCCAAAAATAATTTCACCGTGAATGGGATTCCGCAGCCGCTCCTGCCGCACATGCCGGACTCGGGCACGCTGGTGGTTCCGGAGAACCACTGGTTCATCTGGCCGAATCTTGTTATCAGCGGCAACTGGAATGTGGGTGAAGCAAGCATTTCATCGGCGATGATGCAGATGGCCAATGTTTCGGAGGACCAATTTGTGGGCAAACCCTTCACGCGCTGGTTCGGGCGGAAACAAATTTTACCATGAACCGGTCTGGCAATCTTGAGTTGGGCGCATGAGCAAACCATCCTCATCCTATTACCCACCGCGAGCGCGATGGTATAGCCCCATTTTGTATTTGGGGAACGCCTTGCGTCGTGGGGTTGCGCTGGATCGCATCCACCTGCCGAAAGAAATCACTTTCCGGGAACTGGCCGGAGGGTTTTTTGTTCCCGGCCTGGCGGTCCATCTGCGCGGCCCGCGTCACTGGGGTCAGGCCGCGACGGCCGGATGCGCGCTGCTGTTGCTTGTTTTCGCAATCTGGCTTGGGCATCCCGCCGCGAATTTTGCTTTCGCCCTGATGCTTTCGATCCATACCACGGGCCTGGTTTATTATTGCAGTCCGTGGCTGATCCATGAGCCGCTCCGCGGCCGCATTTTTTTCACCATCGGAACGATGCTCCTGCTGGGGCTGGGTTTTTACGCACCCTTGCTGAGCACCATTCAAAATCACTGGCTGATGCCAATGCGGGTGGGTGGCCGGGTGATGGTGATTTCGGTCCGGACCAGCCCGGAGTCGCTCCAGCGCGGCGACTGGGCGGCGTTCCGCAGCTCCGCCGGCGGCGGTGAAATCAACGAGGCCGGTTTTGTCCTGGGCCCGGTCTTGGGGCTGGGCGGTGACCGCGTGGATTCGCTGGAGGTGCCGGAAAAGCACTGGCTCATGCGCGCGGAGTTTGTTAGATATTATTCACACGACCCGTTTGGGCTCTTTGCATCCAAGGGCGACAGCGTCCAGCAGATGGTGATCGTCTCTCGCGAGGAATTTGTCGGGCGTCCATTCAACCGCTGGTTTTTTCGGAAACAAATTTTACCATGAGCCGCTTTGGCAATCTTGAGTTGGGTGGCGAATCCGAAGACCAGTCGCAACAAACGCAACCGGCGCTGGTCAAGGACGAGGCTTATTATTTTGCCATGGCACGCGCGGCGTTTGAAAACGGGGACTTCGAATCGGCGCTGCGGAATTACTCAAAAGTCCTCGAATACAATCAGCAGAATGCCGCCGCTTGGACGGCCCAGGTGCGGATGCTGATCGAGCTCGGCGAATTCCGCGAAGCGAAGCTGTGGGCGGACAAGGCGCTGGAGCGCTTTCCGCAATTCCCGGAACTGCTCGCCGCCAAGGCCGTCGCGCTCGGGCGCAGCGGCGACCTGGATGGCGCGCTGGCCTTCTCGGACGCCTCCATCGAGGAACGCGGTGACACACCTTATGTCTGGCTCGCGCGCGGCGACGTGATGCTCGCGCGCAATGAACAACGCGCCGATTATTGTTTTGAAAAGGCGCTCCTGCTGGCGCCTAGGGACTGGTTCACGCTATGGCTGGCGGCCAAGATCCGCATCTACTATAAACAATTCGTGCTCGCGCTGAAGTTGCTGCAACAGGCGGTCGAATGGAACACCAGCCACTTTCTGCTGTGGCTGGAACTTGGCCAATGCCAGCGGGCGCTGGGCCTGATCAGCGCGGCGGAGAATTCCTTCACACAGGCGCATCAATTAAACCCGCAATGCCACGCGGCCAGCCTTGCTTCATACCAGCTTTCCAAAACCGGTTTCTGGCCGCGCGCCCGCGACTGGTGCCGGCAAATTTTTAAAAAATGAGCACTCCCAGCCTGGATCGCCTCCTGTCGTCCGTAAACGAGTTCGACGCTTCCGACCTTCATCTGGTCGTGGGCGTGCCGCCCGCCTTCCGGGTCAACGGCGAAATCATCATCGCGGACGAGGACGCCTTGACGGTGGAAGACATCGAGGAGATGGCGGACAGCCTCCTCAATGAACTCCAAAAGAAAAAATTTGAGCAGGAATGGGAGCTGTGCATTTCGCTTTTGCACAGCGTGGCCGGACGGGTGCGGATGACTTTTTACCGGCGCAACGGCCACCCGGAAATGAGTTTTCGTTTCTGCGGCGATCGCATTGCCAACCGGGAAGAGCTAGGGCTGCCAGTCCATTTGGATGAGCTGGCACGCAAACCGAACGGGCTGGTGCTGATCACCGGGCCGACCGGCGCCGGGAAAACCACAACGCTCAATTATCTGGTGGATCTGATCAACAGCGAGCGTCGCTGCAAGATTGTCACCATCGAAGATCCCATTGAATTTGTTCATCAAAATAAACGCGCCATCGTCGTGCAACAAGAGGTGTTGACCGACGTGCGTTCGTTCAACCGCGCGCTCATCCATGTGTTGCGCCAGGATCCGGACGTGATTGTGGTGGGGGAGATGCGCGACCACGAAGCGATTTCCACAGCGATGACGGCCGCAGAAACGGGCCATTTGGTGCTGGCCACCATGCACTCGCCCAATGCTTCACACGCACTGGAGCGCATCGTCGGCGTCTTTGAAGGGAGCGCCCAGCGACAGATCATTTTGCAGCTCGCCAACGCGCTGCAGGGAATCATCTCGCAGGAACTGCTGCCGGCGGCGGACCGGACACGGCGGATCCTTGCCTACGAATTGCTGGTGGCCAACGGGGCCATTCGCAACATGATCCGGGAAAATCAAATTCACCAGTTGGAAAACACCATCCAGACCGGGCGCAAGGACGGAATGGTGCTGATGGACAATTGCCTCTACGACCTGTATTGCAAATGCCTGATCACCTACGACACGGCCGTAAGCCGGGCCAAGCATCCCGACCGGATCCGGAAGAACATGTGAGGCAAACTTAGCGCGACAGTTGCAGGGCGATCTCTTTTTCCAATTCGTGGGAGAGGTCCACATCGCTAACGCCCATGGTTGAACGGGCCTGCACGGTGACCTGGGTGACAGTGGGGTCCACGGCGGCGACGCTGATCCAGACATTTTTCTCGTTCACCTTGCCCTGCAACGAGCGCACGGTGTTGGTGGTGTCGTGCGGAATATATTCGGTGATGAGCACGCCGTTGTTTTGAATGACGGCCACGGATGCCTGATAAACCTGATCAACGGAGCGCTGGTAGCGCCCTTCGACCTTGTCCTTGGACCAGGTGATCGCGGGCGAGTGGGTGCCGCTCACGGTACTGACGCAACCGGTGACGATGATGACCAGTCCCGCAAATGCAGCGAAAATCATTTTCTTCATATGGGATACTCCAAACAAAAATGCCGTCCGCGTCAAGCACGATTCATGTTTCCTTTGAAAACCTCCGCTCTGAGGCTCAGAATGTTATTGCCGCAATTTCCCGCGAATCAACCCGGCATCGCCCGCGTCTATTTCCCGATAAGTCCAAATCTTTGCAATCGTTCGACGAGCAGCGTGTTGAAGGCCGCCGGCTTCTCCAGCATGAGAAAATGGCTGGCACCCTCCATCACCCGGTAATCCGTCTGCGACGAGAGCGAGCGGGCATAGGTTTCGTAATCGGCGCTCCACCACGGGCTGCGGGCGTTGAGCACGAGCACGGGGGCGTTCACCCGCGGCAACAGCCAATCCGGCTGATCCGGAGAGACCATGGCGAGCATCCCGCCAAGCATGACGTGCTGTGGCGTCTCGAGCATTTCAACCGTGACGAGTTCACACAAGGCCTCGGCTCCTGGAAACGGGAACAGGCTGCGGATGAATCCGGCGGCGTGTTCGCGATACTGTGGCGTGGCAAACGGACCCACCAGTGCCTGACCTTCCGCCGGCGTGCCGGACAACCGGCACAGGAGTCCATCCACCGAAACCAGCGCGGTGACTTTTTCCGGGGCCTGATGATAAACACAGCAGATGACCGCGCCGCCCATGCTGTGGCCAATGAGCGCGGCTTGCTCCACCTTGGCGTCGCGCATGACCGCCAGCACGGCCTCCGCAAAAAAATCCATGGTATAATTCGTTTCCGGCTTATCGCTCTGACCGTGGCCCGGAAGATCGACAAAAATAAGCCGCGCCTTGTCCGCCAGTGCCGCAACCTGCTCGCGCCAGAAACCCAGATGGCACGCCCAGCCGTGGACAAATACAAGGGTGTGTTCCCCCTGGCCGACGCTGACATAATGAATCCGGTTTGTGCCGACGGAAATGAAATGCGACTGGGCAACGGCCACGGCGTCGAGGGAAAGGTCAGTCATGACAAAGTTGGTTCAGGGTTAAATCCAGCCGCAGGATGCTATGCGGATGCGTTGACGCCCGCAAATAGTTAATTGCCAAGCTGAAACGGAAGATCAAAAATGCATTCCCACCGAGACGATCAACGCCTGACTGTTAAAGCTGTATCTGCCATCGGCGGTCTGCCCGGCGAATTGTCCCGGGGTGGATGACGGCGTGCTGCCGGTGACGGTCCGGGTCGGGCCGTAGCCAAATTGATAGGCGACGTCGAAGTCGAAAGTTTTTCCTTTGTGCCCGCCACCGATGCTGAAGAAATTCCGGTTCATGTCTGCCACCAGCGGGGTGTAATATTTATCCGGCACCGAGTTCCCATTGAAGGCGTAGCCGGCGCTCGCATGCCAACCGTGGTCGAAATAGCGCGTCACACCGAACTCATACATCCAGCTCGCCTGCCAGTCCAGGTTGTAGAGAACATCCTGTTTCAGTGGTCGCGGCGGCTCCTGCTCCTGATGCAGTTTGATCGTTCCAAAGCTGCTCCAGTCCGTATAGCTGGCATCAAATTCCAAATTCCATTTTGGTGTTGGCCGGTAAGAGATGCCGCTCACGATGGTCATGGGGAAATTGAAATCCGCCTTGGCCGATTGATGTGATTTGGGAATCACCGGATCCAGTTGATAATCCGTCTGGCCACTTAATTCGATCAGCGACGGGCCCCGGAACATTGCCCCAAAGGAAAGTTGTTCCAATGGCTGGTAACGCGCGCCCAGATTGTAACCCACGCTCCAGCCGTCGGCGTTGAATTTGAAATCATTGGGGGAATTTTGATAAAACTTGCGCAGACCCTGGTCGAGGTTGATTTTCGCGTAGTTCACCATGATGCCCGCGCCAATGGAAAAATCGGGTGAGAGCTTCACCGCCATTACCGGGTTGATGGTGAGGTATTGCAGTGAACCACTGATGGTGATGGTGCGGAAACCGGTATCCTGGGGCCAGCTCATTTTCCCACCGTAAGGCGCATAGACGCCAAGCCCAAAGCTCACGGGGATGTTCGTTAGCGAGTAGGTGTAGAAAAATTGGGGAAGCGCCGCGTAGTTATCCGAACTGTGGTAGGTCTTGCCGTGATTGGGCGCGGTTTTTGGCGGCTGAAAACTGGGATTATAGTTGATGCCATAGACCCCGGCACGCAGGTTGTTACCCTCAAGCTGGGTGATGCCGGCGGGGTTGTAGTAGATGGCTGAGGGGTTGTCAGCCGTGGCGACAAATGCCTCGCCGCGTGCCGTGGCAAACGCATCCTGGTCAGGCAACCCGAAGCCGTTCGCGAAGATTTTGAAGGCCGACACTCC
>Ga0247670_1000018_pt1 | contig 55607 bp, 47 predicted proteins | sample CNK11_metaG_FD_183042 | JGI IMG/M metagenome (GOLD analysis project Ga0247670, IMG submission 183042) | Soil microbial communities from Purdue University Martell Research Forest, Indiana, United States - CNK11 | ecosystem: Environmental > Terrestrial > Soil > Temperate forest > Bulk soil...
ATATATCTGGGATTCCACATTTGCCAGTAGTCCGACCAGTAGGGATAGTTGGCCGGAATGACGCCAAAGGTGGAATCCCAGATATATTTTTCACTGGTGTCGATGAATACAAAAAGGCTCGTGGGAACCCGAATCTCGGGAGATTTCCGAAAATGATTGTCGGCGGAGCAATTCGCGCTGTTGCTCATGTTGTAGCTGCGTTTGCGCACCACGTTCGGATAACCATCCACCGTGGAATGATCGGACGGACAATGATAAATCGCGGAGCTTTGATTGTAGGTGAAGAGCAGGGAGGTGGCGGCGCTGATTTCATTGGTGTCCAGCGGTGCCAGGCCGCGGCACCAGGTCAAACTGTCCTCGCCCAGGGTCGGATTGTTGGTGCTGCCCATGGACACTTGATACACGAAATTATTCGGCGGGATCACGTCCTCGTTGTCATGCGCATACATGTGCCAGCACACCTGAAGTTGCTTGAGATTGTTCAGACAAACAATGATGTAAGCCCGCTGTTTGGCCCGGCTGAGTGCGGGAAGTAGCATGGCTGCAAGAATGCCAATGATTGCAATGACCACGAGCAATTCAATCAGCGTAAAACCGTTGGTCGGGCAAATACCTGCTCGGCCATCACGACGTCTGGAAACAATGTGAAACATTCAGACTTTGGCGGATACCGACAGACCATAATGCCGTCTGCGAATTTTCGCTACCGGAAAAATGCGAGTCGCATGATTGTAACTTGCCGGTTGCCAGCCATCGCCGCTGAATATTTTGAGCAAAGGTTTGCGGCTCAACCCGCGTTTGAAATATCGGTTACGGCGGGACGGGGATGGCGCTGAGGATGGATAGGAGTTGGTTGGCCAGCTGTTTGACATTGTCCGGAGTGGGAGCGTCGTAATTGGAATGGGCCTGCTGAACCGCGGCGTCAAAGGCGGTTTTGTAGGCCTGATAGGCGGCGTTCACCTGCGTCTGAAATGACGGGGCAATGTTTCCAAATGTAACCTGGTTGTTATACCGGGTCATGGCAAAATCCACGTCCATCCGGGTTTGTTTCAAACGGTAATAATCGGTCGTCGCGCACCCGTTGATAATCCCCAGGGCGGCCAGCGCCAGCAGGACGATGCAAATGCGTTGAAGTTTGGTTTTCATGACTTCAATTTTTCTTGGTTCAAAACGTTAATAAGTCCAGTTCACGAAGTCCAGCGTCGGCCAGTTGCCAGCGGCCGCCACGTTTCACCACGAGTTTACGGCAGTGATTGGCTTTTTCCACCGCCTCATTCACCGAGAGCAGTTGAAATTTCGCGCTGCCTTTGATCTCCGAGGCGGCACGGGGCAGCAGGGCGAAGGGCACGCCATTGTAATTCAAAACCAGTTCGTAACCGGCCACGCCTTCCTTTTCCGCAACCGGATTTTTCAGGACCAGGGCCGGGTAGCGTTTCAGGAAGGGGAAATCGGTCGCGCGCACCAGCACGCGGCACAGCTCCGTCTGTCCGCGTAGATAATCCAGCAGGCTGAATTTTTTTACGGGATTGTGTTCGGCGACCAGAATTTCCCGCGGGTCCAGGCCCAGTAAATTCTGGCCGTTCCATTCGCCGTGATCGTTGCGTTCGCCGGGCGAAGTGTGCTTCTTGAACCATGCCGCAAAGTTGTCATTGAGCAGCACGTTCAATTCGAAGTGAACGTGCGCCCGGTCCTTGGCAATGGTTTCAGCGGTCGATGTCCGGCCCATCGTGCCGACGACTTCGCCCGCCTTGACCACCGCGCCGATGGCGAGGCCGGGGCGGACGGAGCTCAGATGCGCATAGAGCGAATAAATTTCCAGTCCTTCAACCACGTGACGGACGACGACGTAATTTCCATAATTCGACAGTCCCGGCTTTTTGCTGAAATAAACCACCGTGCCGTCGGCGGTGGCCATCACCGGATCGGTCGGTTCACCGCGCCGGTCGGTTTGCAGGTGGCGGATGTCCAACCCCTCGTGCATCCGCCAGCCGTCGTTGCGCACGCAGCCGAAACTGCCGCTCGTCCACGGTTTGTCGGGCGCGGTGGGTGCAAAAAACTTCAGCTCGCCGTCGACTTGATAGAGCGAATGGTTGGCGGTCGGGAATTGAAACGGCGACTGCGCGAACATCCCGGTGCCCGATGCCAAAATGGCGGCGGTTGAAAGAACCCGGTAAACAGCTGAGCCAATCATTAGAAAATGCCCTTCTTCAATTTTTTGGCGACGTTGTTCAATCCCTGGACGAAGCGGTCGGCCTGTTCGCGAGTGATGTCCGGTGTGAACGCCAGTTGCCCGTTGGCGATGCGTTTCGTGATCAACGGCGCCGCGAGCCAGCGGGCATCGGCAGCCTTTTCGCCCCACTGGCCGAAGATGACAAAGTGCAGTCCGGGATTGGCGGAGGAATATTGCTCCAGCATCAGCGTGGTGCTTTCATCAAACTGGACTTCGACGGCGAAACCGCCCGGCGTGTCAATGACCCGCGCGGCCACGACGCTGGCCTCGGTCAATATCGGATCGTGGGCGATGGTCACGGACACGGGATTGGAACGCAACAAGGTGACCGGCACGGTCGCCCCGACGGTGTTCTGATTGGCCTGCAGATGAACGCGCAGGACACTGATATCGTTCTTGTTTTTGCCCGACTTTTTGTCCGTTTGACAACCGCAAAGCACGGCCGCCGCCGCCAGCCATGCGAAAAAGATGTTGAATCGTTGCGCGTAAACTTTCATAGTGCGTCCACAAAACCGCAACACGCGATCAAAGTAAAGACACTTATGGGCAAACAACTGAACAAAGCTGAACATAAAAAACGCCGCAAGGCCTACATCAAACGTAAAAAGGCCATCGTGAGAACGAAGAAGGCCGCCAAGACGAAGAAGTAATTTTTGTGATTCATTCAAAGGCCGTCCGCAAGGGCGGCCTTTTTCATTGGGTGGGGCGAGCGTCCTCGTGAGCCGAAGCCCAGCGCGGAAAATTCGTCAGCGCACAAACCAACGCGACCGGGCCGGGCAGCATCCGCAAGGTGGTGGAGGCGAATGGGAGCTGGCGTTTCATTCCTTCTCAAACCGCTACGCGCTGTTTCTTCGTGGGTGCTTAAACCCCCAGTGCCCACCATAATAAATTTTCTCATGGCGCTGTTGTGCGACCGAAGGATTGATGAACTGCGGCGGTCGTAGATAATGTTCGTAAGCTAAAAACAATTGGAGTGCTGCTTCAAGCGAATCAACGCCACCCGTGCCAGTGCCGAGTCCGGGACAAGCGACCGTTTCTATCTTTTTTGGTTCCGAACGATTGTGGCGATGGACGGCAGTGAGAGCTGCCCACATCGCCAGATAAACATGATCCGTGCTTTGAATGTTCATCGGAATACGCATGGTCGGAGCGTGAGCAACAAACGGATGCAACGCGTGATCGGTTGGCACAATCAGGCAGGTTCCAACGGGCTGCTCCCCGAGATAATCGTCAAGAATTTGCTTCTGGATACGATCCATGACCTGCCGTCCGAAGAAACGAACAACGGCCAGATCCATGCCTGCATCCATTAAACCGAACGAATTTCCGGCTGTGACAATACAATCGAACGATGGCAAGTCCTCGAATTTGCCACAGTTAATCTGAACTTCAGGGTGTGACCGAAATTGCCAGCGAAGCACCTCGCAAAACTCCTGGCCTTTATCTACGAGAATTAATCGCATATTCGGGATGCATGTAATGAAAATTCTGCGCCTGTAAAATCTTTCTGTCGAGTGAGTATTTTTCAAACATAACAAACAGAACTTGTTCACCGCGGCGGTTCGGGTTTGGAGAACGCGGTGAATAATTTTCCGGCGCAAAAGAGAACCGCCTTTGTTTAAAAAGCTGATTGCCGTTGTTCGCGGCCGGGTTGCCCGCACGACCCGGTGAATAAGCTGTGCATATCAATTCGTTGTCGGAAAAGGGAAATAAGTTATGATGTCCGCAGTTCATTGAAAGAACCGAGACGGACGGCAGCGAATAAAATTGAGGCCGGAAATCTCAAAGATAATCCCAGGCGACTGGGGAAAGGTCGGGTCAGGCTGGTTGACCCGGTTCCTCTGGAACCAGATCGAAAGATTTGGCGGAGGCAGTATTCACCAGTTCCTCAGGCACGTTCGCGCGTGCCAGTAACGCGAAAAAGGGAACTAGGCGGCGAGGAATGATGAGAAACCGTTCCAGACCGAGTCAAGTAATCCGGGCAGGTTTCGAGCCTGGATGAATCGCAGTTACCCGGAGGGTAATCGGTTGCTACTGTGGATTAGCACGGACGGACGACTCTGGCGGTCACGCATCCAAGCGGAGATCAGCCAAAAGAAAGACGCCGAAAGGCGGGACAAAAAGGGCATCCGCACCGGGAAGGACACGCAGGCTGGGCAGGCCGCGTGAAAACCTTCCGAGCGTCGGCGATGTTAAAAACGACACCGCCGGGCTGTGAAAGAAAGGCAACCTGAGAGTGAAGAGGCGAGACCCGTGGCATCGGGCGAACGCGCTGTCAAAAGCAGCGGCTGACCCGGTGCTAATGGTGGAGACGCGAAATTAAATCATAGGCGTGTCTCAACCTGGTTCGCAGGCCGGTGGCGCAACCACCAGTTGAAGCGAGCTGAAAAGCCTCACTCGAAATCCAGACGCCGCAAGGCGCTGGACGGCCCTGCTACGAGGCCGGAAACTCCGCTTGCCGTGGAGAATGGCGTCGGGAAGCTGACAGCCCCTGAAAAGGGCGCGCCGAATGTCAGTCCGGGAAAGAGAGCATGGCGAACTCCCATCCCCCATTTGTCCCTGTCCGACCGAAAGGTTGGGCAGGGACTTATTGTTTTTAGGGACGGGGAAACATTCAACCTCGAACATTCAACGCTCAATACCGAATTGAAGCAAGCCGCAGAATCTACCTTTATTGGACGTTCGAAGTTGAATGTTGAATGTTCGATGTTTCCAATAAAAATAACTTGCCCGCCCGCCGCCTTCTGCACAACTATACGCAGTCTTACGCAACCAACTTAACCGTAAAAAATTTATGGGACGCATTTACAACAACATCATCGAAACCGTCGGCCGCACACCGCTCGTCAAACTCAACAAGGTCACCGCCGGCGCCGGCGCAACCATTTTGCTGAAATGCGAATTTTTTAATCCGCTCGGCAGCGTCAAGGATCGTATCGGCATGGCGATGATCGAAGATGCTGAGAAGCGCGGCATTCTCAAGAAGGACACCGTGATCATCGAGCCGACTTCCGGCAACACCGGCATCGCGCTCGCGTTCGTCGCGGCGGCGAAAGGTTATCAATTGATTCTTACGATGCCGGAAACGATGTCGGTCGAACGCCGCACGTTGCTGGCGATGCTTGGCGCGAAACTGGTGCTGACCCCCGGTGCGGAGGGCATGAAAGGCGCGATCGCGCGCGCCGAAGCGCTGGCCAAGGAAACTCCGAACTCCTGGATTCCGCAACAGTTCAACAATCCGGCGAATCCGGCCATCCACGCGAAGACCACCGCCGTGGAACTTTGGGATGACACGGATGGCAAGATTGACATTCTCGTCGCCGCCGTCGGCACGGGCGGAACGATCACCGGCTGCGTGGAAGTGATCAAACCAAAGAAGGCTTCGTTCCAAGCCATCGCGGTTGAGCCGAAAGATTCACCGGTCATTTCGCAGACGCTTGCGGGGCAGCCGGTCAAGCCCGGCCCGCACAAGATTCAAGGCACGGGCGCGGGATTTGTTCCGCAGAATCTGCATTTGAAGGACAGCGCGGGCAATCCGCAGATTGTCGAGTGCGTGCAGGTTTCCAACGACGACGCGTTTGCGATGGCGCGGCGGCTGGCGAAGGAAGAAGGATTGCTGGTCGGCATTTCCACCGGCGCGAATGTCGTCGCCGCGATTGAAGTGGCCAATCGGCCGGAAAACAAGGGCAAGCTGATTGTGACGGTGGCCTGCTCGACGGGCGAACGTTACTTGAGCACGCCGCTCGCCGCCGAAGCGCGCGCGGCGGTGGGTGGGTGAAGTAGGAAGGGCTCTGCCTTTTCGCTGTCACAAACAAATGAAAACAATGCTCGCGTTGGTTTTGTGCATAGCAGCCACGCTATTGTCTGGCTGCAGCACATCAAGCACTGGCACTTGCAAAGCTAGCCCACCCCCGCCAATGGGTGGGCGTGTTAGTTATGATGCAGTTAAAAATGTAACGACGATCGAAAATGAGGGGATGACGTGGTTTTTGCGCGGCAATGTCACCAACCTAATGTTGTATCCCGAACATTCAACTACGCCTCGCCCGATACCAGCAAGCAACTTTGAGTCCATATACCGGTTGGGAGACCCGCAGACAGCGATAGCTACGGAATACCTCGGCCAGCTGGATGGTCGTGCTTATCTCCGCATCACAAGTATTCCCGTCTCAAACCCGAAGAATCACTCAGAGAAAATTGTTTTTGCTGACGTTTCCCAATTCGACAAGTCGTTCCGCGACGCATTACCGCCAAAAATATTCAAGCCGCTATGAGGCGTAAGCGCGGCTTGAAACTGCCGCCATACCGGCGTGCCTCTGGACTGCCGTAGAGCCGGGCGTCTCGCCTGGCGGAAAGGGCCTGTGTTCCAGGCGAAGCGTTAGGACATGCAAATCTCGCAGAGGAATAGTGCGTTTGTTCCGGTCGGCAAGATGCCCGCCCTCTACGTCAGGCAGGACGCGCGACGCTACAAACTGGGGCAGTGTCAGGATGCTTCGCTGTAAAATACTGGTTGCGTTTGTGGGTGTTTGACTAATTGCGGCACCCGTCTTGCGTTCGACGAATTAACTGATTACTATTCAAGCAATGACTAGGGCGGAATCCATCGCCGAATTTGCCGAGCAGCCGACATTGCCCGCCGTGACGTGGCTGCTGGCGGAACAGACGCGCGAAATGGTTGCCAAGACCAGTGGCTTTCGCCGCTGGACGCGCGAACACTTGTTGCAGCGCGAGCCAAGCCCCGCCGAACTCCAGCAGCACGCTCAAATTTGCAAATGGCTCATCCGGCTTTTGCGCCTGGAACAAATGGCGCTGGACGAACCCGATTTTCCCGACAAGTCGCTCGCCGAGGAAGTGGCTTTTGCCATTCGCGGCTTGAAGTCGGATTGGGAAATGCTTCACAACCCAATGCCGGAAGCGGAGGCCGGAAAATTGATTCCCGATCTGTTTGCCGCATGAAGCCGGAAATGGAAAGGCTGTTGCAACTCTTCGATGAGGCGCGACAGTCGCGGGAGCGCGAGGAATTGTTTGAAGCTGAACTGGAAAAACTGCACGCGCAGCATCCCGGCATTTCGCGTGAACAACTTCGCCGCATTGTCCGTGCGGCGTATCTTCGCTGGTTGAGGGCGAGTGTCCGGCCGCCGACGATTCCGCCGAGCGCGTGATGTTGCGGGAAAAATACTTGTTGCATTCACGCGGGTTTCAGCGTAGTTATCAGTCCGTCGAAGGTTTTGTTAGTCCTGCTTTTGCGGGACGGCTTCCCAAGTTCTAAAATTCAAAACAGGTTTGCGGGATAAATTCCGGCCTTCGCACACACATACAATATGAGCAGTCCAGATAATAACGGGGATAAAACCGCCAATCACGGTTCCGGCCACTTGGAGATTTCCGAAAAGGGTTTCGGATTCTTGCGCACCGCCGCCAACCATTATCACCCCAAGCCCACCGACATTTTCGTCACACCCGACACCATCCGCCGCAATTTTTTGCGCGAGGGCAGCCATGTGGTCGGCACCACGCAGCCGCCGCATCGCGGCACCAGCCCGCAGCTCAAGACCGTGGAGAAGGTCAACGACCTGTCGTTCGAGGACTACACCAAAGTCGTCCGCTTCGAGAATCTCACGAGCATTGACCCGGTGGAAAAATTTCAGCTCGAGACCACGCCGGACTTGATCGAGACGCGCGTGATTGACCTCGTCACGCCCATCGGCAAGGGCACGCGCGGCATCATCGTCGCGCCGCCGCGCACCGGCAAGACGACCATCCTCAAACAGATCTGCAACGCCATCACCACGAATCATCCAGAAGTTCACGCGATGGTCCTGTTGATTGACGAGCGCCCGGAAGAAGTCACGGATTTCCAACGTTCGGTGAAGGCTGAAGTCGTCGCGTCGTCGAACGACATGGATCTGGAAACGCACGTCCGCCTCTCTCGCTTCATGATCGAGCGCTGCCGCCGCATGGTGGAAGCGGGCAAGGATGTGTTCGTATTGCTCGATTCGCTCACGCGCGTGGCCCGCGCCTACAACAGCGTTCACGGCGGCAGCGGCCGCACGATGACCGGTGGTGTGGACGCCCGCGCGCTTGAAATTCCGCGCAAGATGTTCGCTTCCGCGCGCAAGATCGAGAACGGCGGCTCGCTCACGATTCTGGCCACCGCGCTCGTGGACACCGGGTCGCGCATGGACGAACTGATTTTCCAGGAGTTCAAAGGCACGGGCAACATGGAGTTGATCCTCGACCGCAAACTTTCCGACCGCCGTCTGTATCCCGCGCTGGACATCCCGAAGAGCGGCACGCGCAAAGAGGAAAAACTGTTCGCGCCCAAGAATCTTGAAGCCATCCGCAAACTCCGCCGCACGATGGTGGACTTGAATCCCATCGAAGCCATGGAGACGCTCACCGCCGCGCTCAAGAAGCACAAGACGAACGACGAGTTGCTGGCGAAATTGTCGCTGGGTTCGTGAAAATCAACAGGAGGTAACAGAGCAAACGGAGCGGGATTGATCCGTTAAGTTTTGTCTCCGTTTCCTCCGTTTGCTCCTGTTCAAATGAATTCCTCGCTCCATTCGCGTCCGCCGCTGGAGCGGATGTTGCGCATTCATCAGGCGATCCAGTCCGGCAGCTTCCCGAACGCCACCAAACTTGCGCGCGACATCGAGGTTAGCACCAAATCCATCCAGCGCGACATCGAGTTCATGCGCGAACGGCTGAACCTGCCGATTGAATACGTCGCCAGTCATAATGGCTACCGTTACACCGGCGAAGTCAGTTCCTTTCCCACGATGCAGATCACCGAGGGCGAAATCTTTGCGCTCGTCGTCGCGGAAAAAGCCCTGCAGCAATATCGCGGCACGAGCTTCGAGAAGCCGCTCCTGAGCGCCATCAGGAAAATGGAGCAGGCGCTGCCCGACACCATTTCGCTCAACCTCGCCGATATTGAGCAGACCATTTCCTTCCGCACGCGCGCGGAGCCGATTCTCAATCTGGAAATTTTTGACGCGCTCGCCAAAGCCGTCGCCCAGCGGCAGCAGTTGGAGCTGCATTACCGCAAGCCCGGCCAGCCGGCGGAGAAACGGCTCGTGGATGCGTATCACTTGGCGAACATCAACGGCGAATGGTATCTCTTCGCATTCGACCACGTGCGCAAGGATCTGCGCACCTTTGTTCCGGCGCGCATCCAGTCCGTGAAGCCGACGGGCAAGACCTTTGAGCGCACACAGAAATTTTCGCTGGAGAAACGGTTGCGCGACAGCTTCGGCGTCCACTCCGGCGAAGGCGAGTTTGACGTGGTCATCCGCTTCAATGCCCGCGCCGCCGATTACATCCGTGAAAAAAAATGGCATCCGTCGCAGATCTTGCGCGAACTGCAGGGCGGGGGAGTGGAATTGAAAATGATGCTGTCCAGCCTCGCGGAAGTGCAACGCTGGGTTTTGAGCTGGGGCGGCGATGCCGTCGTTTTGAAACCGCGCGAATTGATCGAATCTGTTCGTGCGGCTGCCGGCAAAATTCTCCAGGGTTGAATTTTCCAGACCGAACTTCGGACGGCGGTAAGTTCGGAATTGAATAATTTCCGCCGATAGAGGATAAACCCCGCAATCAATCAGGCAGCCCATGAAAAATAAAATCCTATTCGCAGGCGGTTTCATTATTTCGCAGGTCTTAATCCTTTCTGCTGCCGCCCAAGGCACGGCCTTCACGTACAACGGCCGGCTTAGTGACGGCGGCGGCCCGGCCAATGGCAGTTACGATCTGCGCTTCATGCTCTACGATGCGAGCACCAACGGCACGATGTTTGGTGTATTGACCAATACGGCCACGGGTGTGAGCAATGGACTGTTTGCGACATCGCTCGATTTCGGCGGCGTCTTCAATGGCTCGAATTACTGGCTGGAGCTTGCGGCGCGCACGAATGGCGGCGGGGCCTTTATTCCCTTGAATCCCCGCCAACCAATCCTGCCGGTGCCGTATGCCGTCTACGCCACGTCGGCTGGATCGGCAGGTTCAGTTTCCGCCGCGAACATCAGCGGCACCCTGACCTTGCCGCAATTACCGGCGGTGATTCTGGTCAACAATCAAAATGACGTGACTTTAAGTGGCACCTTCACCGGCGACGGCGGCGGCTTGACCAATCTGAATCCGCAGAGTCTTGTTTCGGGCAATGTCGGGGCATCGCTTTATTTCACGAACGAGTTCAATTTTTTCCGCGGCGGTTTCAATGGTTATCACAGCGGTGACGGAAATTATCTGACCAACTTGAATCCGGCGGCTCTGGCACCCGGCAACGTCGGATCATCGCTCTATTTCACGAACCAGTTCAACTTTTTCCGCGGCGGTTTCAATGGCTATCACAGTGGTGACGGAAATTATCTGACCAACTTGAATCCGCTGGCTTTGGCTCCCGGCAACGTCGGGTCGTCGCTCTATTTCACGAACCAGTTCAACTTTTTCCGCGGCGGTTTCAATGGCTATCACAGCGGTGACGGAAATTATCTGACCAACTTGAATCCGCTGGCTTTGGCTCCCGGCAACGTCGGGTCGTCGCTCTATTTCACGAACCAGTTCAACTTTTTCCGCGGCGGTTTCAATGGCTATCACAGCGGTGACGGAAATTATCTGACCAACTTGAATCCGGCGGCACTGGCACCCGGCAACGTCGGATCACCGCTCTATTTCACGAACGAGTTCAATTTTTTCCGCGGCGGTTTCAACGGCTATCACAGCGGCGACGGAAATTATCTGACCAACTTGAACCCGCTGGCACTGGCACCCGGCAACGTCGGGGCATCGCTCTACTTCACGAACGAGTTCAATTTTTTCCGCGGCGGTTTCAATGGGTATCACAGCGGCGACGGCACCGGGTTGACTAATCTCCCGGTTGATGGCATCAGTGGTGGGCTGACAATCAATGTGGCCGTGTTGGTGCCGGGTGGCGGGACGAACCTACTCTGTTTCACCAACGGCATCTTGAGGGCAATTCAATGAAAACGCTTTTGATCATTTGTTCACTATTGGCTGCCGCTGCAATTGGCGCCCAGCAATATTCCGTGGATTGGTATAAAATCGCCGGCGGCGGCGGCACGAGCACCAATTCACAGTATTCCGTCAGCGGCACCATCGGCCAGCCCGATGCGGGTGGCGCGATGAGCGGCGGGCAATATGCCGTGACGGGCGGTTTCTGGAGTCTCATCAACGTGGTGCAGACGCCCGGCGCGCCGACACTGTTCATCAGCCACAGTGGCAATACCGTGACGGTGTATTGGCAGGATGTTGCCGGTTGGAACTTGATCCAGAGCGGCAATCTGACGACACCCATCGCCAGCTGGTCGGCGAGCAGCAGCCCGACGCCGACGGGCGGCACGAATTTTCTGAACCTCGTGAATCCTTCGGGCAACCTGTTCTTCCGTTTAAAGAACCCGTAATTTGCGTAGCAGCCGACGTTAGGAGGCTCATTTACTTTCCTCGTAATTAGATGGAGCCTCGTCACCTCGGCTGCTACGAACAAAGGAGAAATGCTTCGCCGATACCCGCAACTTTTTCCAAGTTGGCATGTTCTCTTCTCGTGCTATAGTAAACCCCATTATGCTTAGAAAAATTATTTGGCAGTTATTTTGTCTGTTGCTCGCAGTGGGAGCGGCAGAAACGCTGCGGGCGCAAAGCACCGCGTTCCTGTATCAGGGACGGCTCAACGACAGCGGCAGTCCGGCCACGGGAACTTACGACTTCACCTTCTCGCTTTATCCAACCAACCAGACCGGCGCACTCGCGGCCGTGCCGGTTACCAATCTGGCCGTGGCGGTGTCCAGCGGCTTGTTCACCGCGACGCTGGATTTCGGCCCGGGAATTTTTCGGGGGCCGAATTACTGGATGCAAATCGCCGTGCGCACAAACGGCGCGGTCACCTTCACCAACCTGACGCCGCGCCAGCCGCTGTTGCCCGTGCCTTACGCCATCTTTGCGAACTCGGCCAGCAATCTGCTGGGCACCCTGGCCTCGACGCAGTTGAGCGGGACGCTACCGGCCAGCGCGTTTACGGGTTACACCAACACGGTGGCGCTGATCAACAGCGGAAATCTTTTCGGCGGCACGTTCAGCGGCGACGGGGCGGGGCTGGCGAATCTGAACGGCTCGCAGATCACTTCCGGCACGGTGGCCGATGCGCGGCTCTCGTCAAACGTGGCATTGCTGAACGCGAACCAGACGTTCTCGGGAACAAACGTTTTTAATGGTGGGAACACGTTCACGAATCTGCGGGGCAACAGTTTTTCCGGCAGCTTTTTCGGCAACGGCCTGGTCGGCTGGCTGGTGCCGACCGGCACGGTGGTGCAGGCGGTGATTGACACCGGCTACCTGCTGACGAATACGCTGGAGGTGGCGGTCAGACTGCCGGCGACACCGAGCCCTGTGGACATCGTGCGCATTTCCGGCGCAGGTTCGGGCGGATGGACGGTTTTACAAAACTCCAACCAGTTCATCATCGGCAATTTTTCGGGCTTCACGAATTCCTCCTGGCAGCAATCCAGTGTGGGGAATGAAAACTGGGCATCCATCGCTTCCTCCGGCGACGGCACCAAAATGTTGGCCGCCGCCAATGGCGGAGTCTCACCCAATCTTTATGTTTCCACAGATTCGGGCAAGACCTGGTCCGCAGCCAGCGGCAGTGGTTCGCCAAATCCTGCCCAATATCAGGCGGTGGCTTCGTCCGCAGATGGCGTCAAATTGGTCGCGGCAATCAATAATGGCACCCTTTATACGTCCAGCAATTCCGGCTCCACCTGGGTGTCTCGAAGTGGTGGAGGCGCTCCTCTTTCGACGACTTGGAGTTCGCTCGCTTCGTCGTCCGACGGCGTGCGGCTGGTGGGTGTGGTCAATGGCGGCAACATTTGGGTCTCCGGCAATTCCGGCGCCAGCTGGACTTCGCAAGCTTCACCCCGAACCTGGTTTTCCGTCGCCTCGTCGGCAAATGGGAGCAATCTGGTGGCGGTGGTGACGAGTGGTGGTAGCATTTGGACCAATTCCGGAAGTAGTTGGTTGCAAAGCAGCGCCCCCGCCAAAAGCTGGACTTCGGTGGCTTCTTCGGCGGATGGCAAATATCTGGCGGCAGTGGAAGCTGGGGGACAGATTTATACCTCCTTCAATGCCGGCTCCACCTGGACTCAACAGACGAATGCGCCGAGCCTGACCTGGGCTTCGATTGCCTCTTCAGCTGATGGCGGCAAGCTGGTGGCCGCATCACAAAACGGCGGGATTTATAACTCAATCAATTACGGAGTAACGTGGACGCAGCAGCCCGGCACGCCCGGCAAAGCCTGGAACTGCATCACTTCATCGGCTGACGGGGGCAGGCTCGCGGCCGGGGTCTTCGGCGGCGGAATTTACTCCGCGCAAGCTGCCTCGCAGGTCGCGACCACACCCGGAGTCAACGGCGGGATTTCCGGCATTCAAGGCTCGGCGGTGGAACTGCAATACATCGGCAACAACCAGTTCATGCCCGTCAGTTCGGCGGGAACCATCTGGGCGAACTGATTTCGGAACACCGCCGGAGCGCGGCTGTGTCCGCAGGACCAGCCGCAGCACCTGGACGATTGGAAGTCACAAGGTTTGAAGTGGGTGCTGCGGCTGATGCTTTGCATACAGCCGCGCTCCAAACTCAGAGCTTGAACTTCCCCGACTGCTTAAGAAAGCTTTTTGGATTCCCAAAAATGACTTTCTCAATCGCGCTGGCAACGTGGCCGCGTTTCTTCATTTCCAGGGCTGTCTTCGGCACGGCCAGCGGATCACTCACGCCCCAGTCGCAGGCGCTGTTCATCCAGAGACGTTCCTGGCCAAACGTCTCGAGAATGTCAATCGCCCGCGCCGGCGTGCATTTGGTTTCGGGATACAGCGTCATGCCCGCCCACATGCCGCAGTCCAAAACCATTTCCACCGTGTGTTCCTCGACATGATCAATGATCACCCGCTCGGGCCGGATGCGCTGGTCATTCTTCAAGACGTCGAGAATCAGCCGCGTGCCTTTCAGTTTGTCTTCCAGATGCGGCGTATGAACTAAAATCAATTGCTCATGCGTTGCGGCCAGTTCGACCTGCATTTCCAGCACGCGCAGCTCGTTCCGCGAATTTTTGTTCAGCCCGATCTCGCCGATGCCGAGGACGTTTGGACGGTTTAAAAATTGCGGGATGAGCGCGATGACTTCTTCGGCGAGCTTCACATCCTCGGCTTCCTTGGAATTGATGCAGAGCCAGCAGAAATGTTTGAGGCCGAACTTGGCGGCCCGCTTCGGTTCGTGTTCCGTGAGCTGGCAGAAATAATCGTAAAAGCCGGCGGGCGAACTGCGGTCGAAGCCCGCCCAAAACGCCGGTTCGCAGACGGCCTCGCAGCCGGCGAGCGCCATGCGCTCGTAATCGTCAGTCGTGCGGCTGACCATGTGGGCGTGAGGTTCGATGTAGCGCACGCTAGTTGATAGTCAATAGTTGATGGTTGATAGCAGGGTCAGCGCGAGCCGACGTAGGCGCCAACCGCGCCTTTGCCCGCCGCCTTGGCGATGGGCGTCGTTGTCGGGTCGCTAAACGCCAGCAATGCCGCCTTCACCTTGTTTTTCTTTTTGCCGTTCAATTGGGTGAGCGCCTGGCGAAATGACTGCAACCGGAAATCATCCTTGCCGGCCGCGCGCTCAACCCGGTCGAGGAAGGCGGCGAGTTCGACGAGCTTGTGGCGCGCGTCGAGAAAGTAGAGGTCGAGGACTTGCTGTTTGGTCATACGTTTGTTGGACGGAAGATAGAACGGAATCGTGCGGCTGCAACCGTAAATTCTTCACCGCTGCATCCAGGCCAGGATCTGGCCGGCCGCCTTGGCGGGCGCGGTGCCAAGAATGTTGTGGTCGGCCGTCCCGATGATTTTGCATTCGCGCAACGCGGGGCAATGCTCCCTGAGCCAGCGGCGCACGAATGGCCACGGCACAATGGGATCGATCCCGCCGCTCAAGTAATAGACGGGCAGCGAGGTGCGGCGGGCGATCGGGCGCGGATCGTTCGCCGCGATCAAATGGAGGCGGTGCTGGGCGGCCCGCCGGTCAAGGTCCGTCCGGCGGACAATGAATTCGTCAATGTCGGCGATGACTTCCGGTGAATGGCGATACCGCAGGCGGGCAATCTTTCCGTAGCTGAAAATCAGCCAGACCAGCACCGACATCGAAATCCGGCCGAATATGATTTCCGACAGCCGCACGGCCCAGCGCATGGGATGCTTCACAAACCCACCGGCGAGAATCAATCCGCGCGCGGGAAATTTTCCTCGTCTCGCCAGTGCCCAGAGGACTTGCGAACCGTAGGATTCACCGAGCAGCCAGCCGGTGGTGATGCCGTTTTTCACAAGCGCTTCCTCGATTGCCGCCGCGTAATCTTCCAGCGACCAGTCCAGTGTGCGCGGGTAGGTGAATTCCACGAAGCGAACCTTGCCGATGACTTGTTTTCGAAAACCGCCGACAATCGTCCAGTCACCGTGCAAGCCCGGCAGATAGATCAGGGTTGGCAGTGAGGCGTCACCGTAGATGCGCAGTTGCAGCTGTTCAGGCATTGCTCCGGTGATTATTCACCGGCCGGACGCTGAGGTTCAAGTATAACCGCCGGATTAGTGGTATTCGGCCAGCGTGATCAGGCCATTGGGGTCGGGCACGTTCTGGCCCTGAACGAAGATGATGTGCTGATAGCCCAGGCTGCGCAGGCAGATGAAGAGCGGAGTGCCGCGATCCCGGAATTGCTGGCCCAATCTCGGCTCGGTGTAATTTTCCAGCATCACCACCGCAGTCTGATGTTGCGGCAGCGTCTGGGCGATGCTCAGGATCTGGTCGTTTTTCGCCTGGCTGGACGTGCTGGGTTGGAGCATCTGGCTGGTCTGACCATCCAAAGACTTGATGACCAGCGCCGTGCTGTCCGTGTTGTGGAAGGCGACCGGCGGGGGCGGCGTGGCGCAGGAGGTCAGGAAGATGACCGGGAGCATCGCCGCAAACCTCAAAATTGATTTTTTCATCGAGGAATGCCAGCACCTCCCGTTCCATTCATAACTTGGTGATTTAGCCGCAAGCGATGGCAACGTGTCTCAATTATTGACGGAGAGTGGACCGAACCGTCACAATTTCCGGAAAAAATCCGCCGCGGTTTTGCCGGTTGCCGCGCTCAATTTATCCAGCGAACACAGTTTGATCTGCGCGATGGTTTCGGAGATTTCCTTCACATAAGCCGGTTCGCAGCGCTTGCCGCGATATGGCACCGGCGCCAGATACGGACAGTCGGTTTCGAGCATGAATTTGTCCAGTGGCGCAGCGGCAACGGCATCCCGGACATTCTGCGCGTTCTTGAACGTGACGATGCCGGTGAAGCTCACCAGCGAGCCGATCTCAAATATCTGCCGCATCCGGTCCACCGTTTCGCCAAAGCAATGGAACACCCCGCGCGTTTTGCCGATGAACGGCTTCATTTGCGCCAGCGTGTCGTCAAACGCCGTGCGTTGATGGATGACGCAGTTCAAGCCCAGTTCGGCGGCGACTTCCATCTGCTGCCGAAAAATGTCCGCCTGCTTTTGCTTATAGCGGACATCATCCGCCGCCGTGAACTCCGGCATCGCGCTCGGCAAATGGTGATAGTCCAGTCCGGTTTCGCCGATGGCGACGACCTTGGGATGGCTGGCAAGTTCGCGCAGGGCAGGGCGCAGATCCTCCGGTGCCTCCAGCGCCTCGGTCGGATGCCAGCCGATGGCGGCGTAGACGTTGGGATGTTTTTCAGCGAGCCGGATGGCGCGTTCGCTGCTTTCAAGACTGGTGCCGATGGAGATGATCTTGGTGATCCCGGCGGCCGCTGCGCGGGCGATGACGTCCGGCAAATCCGGCGCGTAGTCCGGATAATCCAGATGGGCGTGCGTGTCGAAGAAAATGGCCATGCCAGGTCAAGGGTGGGCGGGCGGGTTGTTGCTCGCGATCTTTTGCTGGAGCAGCGCCAGTTTGTTTGAAATGGAAATATGGCCGGAATAATCCGGAGCTTCCTCCAAAAGCTTCCGGTAGTTTTCCGTCGCTTCGGCATAACGATCCTGTGCCTGAAGTTTTTCGCCGAGTGCCAGTCGCAGCCGGATGCGTTGTTCGGGTGACGGGTTCAGCTTCAGCGCGTTTTGATACGTCAGGATCGCCGAGGAAGGCTTGCCTAGTTCGGCATAAAGGTCGGCGAGCTTTTCCGTCAACACCGCGCTGTTGGTGGCCGCGTCGAGATTTTCAAGCAGGTTGCAAACCGCCGCCGCGCGCGTGCCGTGGGTGAGCGCCAGGTTCGCCAGCCGGAGGTAAGACCATTCGAGCAACGGACTTTTTTCCTGCGTCAGCTCCGCGTGCAACAGCTGCGGCGATTTGCTGAACGGGCGGTACAGCGGATCGCCCACCACGGTCGTTTGCCAGGACAAGACGGTTTGCCCGGCGCAAGCGGCTTCGCCGAACGAAGAACCCGCGGTGGCCATCAGCGCGATGACGATGGCAAAGTTTGGCGTGCCCGAGAGATACGGTTCATACACGCTGCCCATCGTGCAGGTCGCGCCTTTCGCAAGCAACGGGCCGACCCAGTTTTCATTCGGGCTGCGGAGGGTGTTCGCACTGTAGGAATGGAGGTGATACGCGAAGGCGCCAGGCATGAATTCAACCCTGGGCAGGGCGAACGGGCCGGACACCCCGCTGTCATACCAGCCGCAGTAAATTGCAATGTGGCTCAAAGGGAAATTGGCGGAGAAAGTTTCCGGCTGATTATCCACGGTCGTTTCAAATCCAAGTTCGCGACAGAGTTTCGCCGCGCCCAGCATCCATTCATCGCCCAGAAAATACGCGTTTGATTTTCCGAAGCCGCGCGCGTCGAAATAGGCGCGTCCCCACAGGCCGTCGCGCTCGGCTTGCAGCGCCTTGTCCACCAGTCCGCTCGCGATTTCCGGGCTGGGGCCGTCCAGACGCGTGACCATGAGAATGCCGTTCGTCGGGTTGAACAGCGCGGCATTGGTCGCTCCGTAAACCCAGTTGGGATACGGCCCGGAAAGCAGAAAATCCATCCGGACGAGCGGAAGCCACGCCAGCTCCGAATCCACGGCCGCCTCGTTGCGACGCATCTCTGCCGAGGTTTTTTCGGGAACCGCTTCGTGGAGGTCGGGGTCGGGGCGGATCTTCAAGGGCACCCCATAACACAGAACGGCATACCGGATTTTGGAGGTGATGACCTTTTGGTCCACGCGTTTTGGCTGGCCGTTCGTCGCGGGAATCGTGATGGCGCCAAATTTCCAGAGGCCATCCTTCTCCAGCTTTTTGGCGAGCGGTAACTGAAGGTCATCGCGAAATTCGGTCCGCGAAATTTCTTCTGTCACCGGCAGCTTGAAGCCGTAGACCTGTTTCGCCGGCACCTGCCGTGCGTGAGCGTAATGTTCCGCCACCATTTTCGATTCCGGCATGCTGCTATTGTAGACGACCACCACTTCCTCGCCCCCGGCACGGGCCAGCAACGGGATGAAGGCGAGCAGCAGCAGCGGCAATGATCTCATAACTCGTGATTTGACCTTGCGGCCGGCGGCGGGTTCAATTCAATTTTCTGAAAACTAAACCACCTGGATGATTTTCCCGTTGGTTTCATGATGGATCCGCCGTCACTTTCAAACCGTCATACGCGAGTTCAATGCCCGCCGGCAGTTCCGCCTGCGCCAGATCGTGGTCGTAATCATGAGTGAGATGCGTGAAATAGGTGCGCGGGGCGTTGATGCGGCGGGCGGCGGTCAAGGCCTCGTCGAGACACATATGCGTCGGATGCGGCTTGTGGCGCAGCGCGTCCAGCACGGCGATTTCCACGCCTGCGATCTTTTCCATCGCTTCAGCGGGGATTTCCTTGCAATCGCTCAGGTAGGCCAGCCGCTTGCGCCCGGCCTGTTCGAACAGGAAACCCGTCGTCGTCATCCGGCCATGCGGCAGGTCCAGCGGCGTGATCTTCAAATCGCCGACTTCAAAGGGTTCACTGATCACGCGTTCTTCCGGCATGAAATAGCCGCGCGGCCATGGGCCTTGATGGAACGCATAAACGAACACGCGCCGCAGATGCACCATCGTCTCTTCGCTGGCGTAAATGGGCAGCGTGCCGCCGCGCAGGTCGCAAAATCGCCGGCAATCGTCCATGCCCAAAACATGATCGGCATGGGCATGGGTCACCAGCACGGCGTCAAGCCAGTTGATCTTCTCCCGCAGGCATTGCATCCGGAAATCCGGCGGCGTGTCCACCACGAGTTTCACCGTGCCGGTGGCAACGTAAATCGCCGGGCGCGTCCGCCAGTTCCTGGGGTTGGCCAGGAACGCGGGCGGATAGTCCAGTCCGATCAACGGCACGCCCTGCGACGTGCCGCTCCCGAGAAAAGTGAAGGAAAATGACATCTTAAATTTTCTTTTTGCCGAACGGCGTGATAACCGTTCAAATGTGCGCGACAAAATCTAACCATGTTGACGACGCTCCGCATTAAAAACCTCGCACTGGTGCCCGACCTGACGCTCGAGCTCCAGCCCGGCTGCAACGTCATCACCGGCGAGACCGGCGCGGGCAAGTCCATCATCATCGGCGCGCTCAACCTCGTCCTCGGTGAACGCGCCGACCGCGCGCTCATCCGCAGCGGCAGCGACAGCTGCTCGGTCGAGGCCGTGTTTGATGTGAGCGGACTGCGTGTTGCTCGTTCGGAACGCCGAGCACCGTCTCGGCCAGATACTAAAGCGCAGATACAGGCCGAGACGGTGCTCGGCGCTCCTTCGCCGCTGGAAAACTTTCTGGAAGAGAACGGCCTTGAACCCTGCGATGACCATCAGTTGGTTCTCAAACGCACGTTCACGAATGCAGGCACAAACCGTCAGTTCATCAACGGTTCACCCACGACACTCGCCACGCTTGCCACCATTGGCGAATGGCTGGTGGACATGCACGGCCCGCACGATCACCAGTCGCTGCTCCATCCCGCCAAGCAACTCGCCATTCTCGATGCGTTCGGCGGGCTGGAAAAAGAGCGCTCGACCTTTGGTGAATTAGTTCAGCGTCGCACCGCGTTGGAGACGGAAAAATCCGCGCTCATCGTGGATGACAAGACTTACGCGCAGCAACTGGATCTGTTGCGCTTTCAGGTGAAGGAGATCTCCGGCGCGCGGCTCCAGCCCGGCGAAGACGAGGGCGTGGAGGAAAAATTTCAGCGCGCCAGCAATGCCGCCAGGCTCCTGCAACTGAGCCAGGCCGCGCTCGACGCCTTGAGCGAGAACGACAATTCACTGCTCACGCAGTCCGGGGTCATCGGGCGCGTGCTGACGGAGCTTCAGCGGGTGGACGCCGGCGCAGCGAATCTGGTCGAGTTGCACGCGCAGGCGGGGGCGACCCTGCGCGAGTTGCAGACGGAATTGTCGCATTACGCCGAAAAAGTGGACGTGGACCCCGCGCAGCTTCAGCAGTTGGAGGAACGGATGGATCTGCTCCGCACGCTCAAGCGCAAATACGGGGCAACCCTCGCCGAAGTCATCGCGTTCGGCGTTGAGGCAAAAGAGAAATTGAACGCGCTCGAAAGCCGTGACGCCGAACTGGCGCGCCTGAACGAGGCGCTGGAAAAACTGGACGCGGAAATATTGGGTGCAGGCAAAAAACTTTCCGCCGCACGGAAGAAAGTCATTCCGCAACTCGCCAAGGCTGTCGGCAAACAGCTCGCCGATCTGGGTTTCCAGCAAAGTAAGTTTGATGTGAACATCCAGAGCGTCACTCAACTCTCAACTCTTAACTCTCAACTTTCTTCCACCGGCCTTGACGAAATCGAATTCCAATTCGCCCCCAATCCAGGCGAGCCGGCCAAGCCGCTGCGCGCCATCGCCTCATCCGGCGAAATGGCGCGCGTGATGTTGGCGCTCAAGACCGTGCTTGCCGCCGAAGACGAGATTCCCGTACTGATCTTTGACGAAGTGGACGCCAACGTCGGTGGCGAGACGGCGAATGCGGTGGGTGAAAAGATGAAGCAGATCGCCGCCAAACGACAGGTGCTGTGCATCACGCATCTGCCGCAGGTGGCCGCGCCAGCCGACGCGCATTACGTCGTGACCAAACAGATCCGCGATGGCCGCACGATTTCGGAGATCGCCTTGTTGAGCAAAAAGGAACGCGTGACCGAACTGGCGCGGATGTTGGGCGGTCAAACGGAGGCTGCACGGAAACACGCCGAGGCGTTGTTGAAATAAAGATTCGGGGACGAAGCGGGGCTGAAATTGAAACCCGAAGTGCGGAGAAATTTGTCCAATATAGAAAACAGAGCCGCCGCCGACTCGCGACGTCAACCGTGTTTTTGACGATTGCCTGTGGACAACCTGTGGCTTTAGCCGAGCGATAATCCGAATGAAACATTATTGAATACTGGCTCTGAAAAACTGCTGTGCCGAAGTGGGAGTATTGGTGATCGAGATTACTGCGCCTGTGCCCATCACGGAACCGCCCAAAGGCGTCCAAGTTGGCGAGCTTAGGTTGTCAGCATACTCGATTTGAGAATTGTGACCGGGATTGGTCGGCAAGGTCAGCACGACCTGCGTTCCAGCAGTTCGGACACCCAATGTCACCACCTCGGTGACGACATAGCTTTCCCAGCCGGCGGCAGACGTCCGGTTGGCCCAAAGATTGGGTGGCACGCCCTTGTTCAGGTCGGCACAGACGTAATCGTTGTTGGCGAGAGACAGCAGAGACACCGTGCCATTGGCGTTGATCTGCCAGGTGAATGTTTCCTGCGTCCCCACGGACGATTTACTGGCGATCAGCGCGCTGGTGGCATTGGCGGCGGTCACATATTTTCCGTTAACCTGGGACAACAGGGCGACATTGTGCTGGCCCATGTCCACCACCTTGAACTGTTCCGACGGGCCGGCATTGGTGCGATTGGCGATGAGCGCGCCAGCACCGGCGTTCGCGGCGGAAACGAAATTGCTATTGGCCTGCGCGCGAAAGCTGACGACTTTTCCGATGGGGGCGTAATTGGATGAGACCATGGTATTGTAGATCGTGTTCATCAACGAAGTGCTGCCGGTGCTCGCCGTATCTTGGGAGAGTTCCCAGATCATGATGCCGCCCGCATTGGACTTGGCCACCTGCGTCTTCGCCACCATGGAGGGAATACCATTATATTTATAGCCATTCGAGGAATCCACGTATGGCGCGTTCTTATCGGCGGCCACGATATCCTTGTAAGCCTTCTCCCCGCCAGCGCCGTTGCCAAAGAAACCCACCCCAGCCATGAGCTTGGCCTTGGGCGCGCCCCGTCCCGTCCAGTAGGTGATGCCGCTGCTGAAGTAATAGTCCCCGCCGGAATCGTAGGACATGACGTTGATCATATCCAGATAGGCAAAGGAACTGCCCAGGATATACATGCCGAACCAGTCGCCGGTATCGAGCGCGGCGGTGATGAGCTTTCCCTCCGGATGCAGATCCGTATAGAGCGTTTGCACCAGCGTGTTGAACAGCGTTCCATCCGAGGCGTTCGCCGGCGCCTCCCAATCAATATCAGCGCCGTCCAGATTCCAAGTATGAACGAAATTCTCGATGTTCGTGGTCAAGGTGAGCCGCGCGTTTCGCATGGCCGTGGTCATGGTGCCGCCGTTGGAAGCACCACCGATGGAGATAAGCACCTTTACGCCCGCAGCGTGCGCCTTGGTCACAACCGAACCCAGATACGTCGTGTCGCAAGTGAGTCCGCCGCTGGCAGTGCATTCGGCGAAGGAGAAATTGATGTGCGTCAGCTTGCCATATTGAACGAACGTGGGATTGCCGTTCCAGTTCGCAACGTAGCCCACAATGTTGCCGGCGATGGATTCATTGGCGATGCCTGCCACGAGAACCAGTGCGCTTAACGGCGCGAGAATCCGGCGCCCGAAAGACAAGGTGGTTGATTTCATCATGGCGTCTTCTTTATGGGTTTGGAAAAAACTATCCGAATGCAGAACTTGGCGTCCATCAGAATTGCAAGTTGCGGTCAAGGAGCGCGTGGCAGAACTGGCGCGGATGCTGGGCGGTCAGAACAATGGGGCAAGGAAACAGCACGGCGTCGGTGAATTTTTTTGCAGACTATCAATCGGTTAGGCTCTTGGCTGACGCTCAACATGGATGATCTCATCTCTGGTGCCTCTGACAGTGACTCGAAGCAAGGTGTTCGGGAATCGGTCGGGCATCGCGACGAGATCGATGGGTATGCGGTCGAGACCAACCCACGGCTCATCGAAGATGACCTTCGCGCCCTCGGGGAAAGTGAACCGCGGTGAATCGTCGCAATGCCGGACATACTCGACCGATAGAAAACCTGGGTGCAACTGCCCCACAACTCGAAAGATTCCTTTGGCGACATAGCTCATGGTGTGTGCAGCGGCCTAACGAAGTAGGCCTGAGATTTTGTGACCTATCATTTTCCTAGGTCCGAGGTTGGACTGGGCGTAAAGGGCTGTCCAACATATTTATTAGAGACAAATGACAGATGATGGGTTTCAAGCAAAGGCTGCAAACATTTAACGAACAAAAATTCGTCTGGCCGTGATTGCCGCCGCCAGAATGACGCATCCCCATCCAAACCAATCGCCATGCCGGTTGTAAAACGTCGGCGCGGGTTTTTCAGCCGGCAGCCGAAGTTCCATCGTCATGAAGCCGGGGCCGTAAATGCGGCCGGTGGCGTCCTTGAAAATCTGGCGCACCCGTCCGTGGGCGTCGATCCAGCAGGTCACGCCGTTGTTGCAGGAGCGCACGAGCGGTAGGCCGTTTTCCACCGCGCGGAAAATTCCGGCAGCGGCCTGCTGCCATTGCTCCGCGCCTTCGCCGAACCAGCCGTCGTTTGTCAGGTTCACCAGAAAGTCGGTGTCGGCGCGAGCTGAGTCACGAGTGGTCTGCGGGAACATGTCTTCAAAGCAGATCAGCGGCGCAGTGTTCACTGTCCGGTGGGGCGAGACTCCGTCGAGCCCTATTGTGATTCGATTTGAGTCGGGGCTCGACGGAGTCTCGCCCCACCCGCTGATTTCAAACGCTCCAGGTTTGTCGCCGGCTTCGTAGCCGCCGGTGATGGGTGTGAACCATTTCACGAACGGCAGCCAGCGCACGAGCGGGATGTATTCGCCGAAAATGACGAGCTTTCGCTTGTGATAGACCGTCTCGAATTTTCCATCCGGGTTGAACAGGAACGCCGAGTTGAAGATGTCATATCTGTCGGTCTCCGACGGATTGGCTTTGGGTAGGACATCGTCCGCACTAAAAATCATCCAGATGTGGTGAGCGCGGACCAGGTTGGTGATGGCGGCCAGGCTGGCATCGTCAAAATCCGGCAACGCGGATTCCGGCCAGATGAGCAGATCGGTTGAACCCCTCACCCCGTCCCTCTCCCCGTTTGGCGGGGCGAGGGTGGCGGGAGCCAGAGCTTTTTCCGTGAGCGCGAGCAATTGCTGGAAGCGGTTTGAATTGGCACCTGAATCCCAGATCAACGTTTGCGGCACGCTCGGTTGAATCAGCGTGATGCGAAGCGGGGCAAGGTTTGCAGCACTGGCCGGCTTCGTCCGCATTTGAAAAGTGCCGACGGCGAACAAAAGGGCGACGACGAGCAGCGGCAGGAAAACTTCCGGCTGCCACGCGAACCGCGCGTCCGGCTTCGAAAAAATGGCGCGCGCCGCCGAGAACAGCGACAACGAAACCCACACGACCAGAAACGAAACGCCATAGACGCCCGCGACCGATGCGATCTGGATGAGCGGCGTGAGCTGATATTGCGACGTGCCGAGCAGGTTCCACGGAAATCCGCCGAGGAAGCGCGCGCGGATCATTTCGAGGCCGACCCAGAGTGCCGCGCCTGCGAGCGCCCAGAGATTTCGCTGCATCCAGGTGCCCACGCCAATTTTCCCTGCGAGCAGCCAGGTCCAGATGGCAAAATAAAGCGCCATGAACGCGCTCAACGCCACCCAGCCGAGAATCGGAAAGCCCGTCACCGGAATCAGCAACAGCCAGGAAAGCGACGCGAGCCAGAACGTGATCCCGGCAACGTAACCGACACGAAAGGTGTCCCCGCGGCTCTTGCCATGCGCGGCGAAGAGGATCAACGCCGGCGCCACCCACGCAAAGCCTGCGATGGCGAGATTCGGAAATGCCGCCGCCAGCAACAGTCCCGCGCCGACGGCCAGCAGATAGCCGCTGCGGATGAACAGTTCGTTCGTAAAACTTTTCAGAATGGCAAAGGGTGAATAGCCTTCGACAAATGTCGCGCCAAGTTTGGTGCATTGTGCGGCTTCCTTCAAAACTGATGGACTCGCGTTGACAACCACGGCTTCGCGCGAACCGCGCCACACGGCGAAATCGGCGTCGGAATTTCCGGCGTAATCAAAACCGCGTTCGCCGAATTTGGCCCTGAGCGCCTTCAGTTTGTTGCCGCTGCGTAAATTGGTTTTACCGTCGCTGCCCAGCACTTCGTCGAACAGTCCGACATGAGCAGCGACGGGCAGGGCCATCTGCAAATCCGACGCCGTGGCGAGAATCAGCTTGCGGCCGGCGGATTTCTGTTCGCGCAGATACGCGAGAAATTTTTCGTGATAGGGCAGGGCGGCGGGATCAATTTTAACCCGTCGCGCGAGTTGTTTTTTCAGAAAGGCGCGACCACGCATCCACCAGATCAGCACGGGCAAAAGCCAGAACGGGTTCCGTCGCAGCAGGCGCGCCAGATGCTCCCACAGCAGATCGGTCTTGATGAGCGTGCCGTCCAGATCCGCGACGAGCGGGATATTTTTGCTTTCAGCCACGCGCGTATGCTGGCGGATTAAGCCGGAACGATGCAATTGAAAACAGAATCCAGGCTTAAACGCGGAGGCGCAGAGAATGCAGAGCAGCGCGAGGAGAATCCCAAAGAAGCGCCCGAAAAGGCTGGAGTTAATCCATCATTCAAACTCTGCGCCTCTCTGCGTCCTTTGCGTTCTCTGCGTTAAGTTCACGGCTCGCGGGGACGCTCGCCCCACCCAGGTAAAATCATTAGCCATTCAGCGCGCGATGGAGCAAGGCTTTTTCACGTTCGCCGTAATTTAATTTGAGCGCCTCGGCGCGCGCGGCTTCGGTCATCTTGCCCCAGCTTTTCTGCAGAGCGTTGATGGTCTTGTCCTCGGCGGTCTTGGCGGCGAGGTCGGCGAATTGAAATTCCAGGAACACGAGACAGAGGGCGTCTTCCAGCGTGCGGGTCTCGGCGTCGGCGGGGAAATGTTTCTTCAGGTTCAAATCCTGCACGCGCTGGATCGTTTCGTCGTCGTAGCCGACGTCGCGCAGAATCGCCCCGGACTTTTCGGCGTGGAATTTTTTCAGGTCGGCGCGCCATTTCAAGTAACCGGCGCGGGTCATGGGATAGGCATCACGCGGGCTTTGCCAGCGGCAGATGTGCTGGCAGCGCGCGGCAAGCCGCAGGGCTTCCGAAGCGTCGGGCGCCAACCGCAACACCCAGCCGGTCAGGCGCTGCGCGTAGAGCAGTTCGCGCGGGTGCTGAGCCCCACCGAATGATTCAAGATTCGGGTCGTGCGAATTTTCTTCGTCGAAGCGGCGCAGGGCGGCGGCAAATTTTTGCGGGTCGCGTGATTGAAATGGATTCGGCACCCGCGAATTTTCGCGGAAGCGTGCCGGAGCGCAAGGCTCTAATCCATACTCAGCAGAAAAATTTAACGCAAAGACGCCAAGGTGTGAAAGACGCCAAGGGCTTAAAAATCTTTCACAGGCAGCCTTGAGTGCTCAAGGTTTGATTAGCGCGATACGACAACTGTTCCCGCGTGAGTTTCGCTTTACCAGCGTTGCGTCCTGGCTACTTTGCGCCCTGGCGTTGAATTCTGTGGATTAGCGGCCGATGGAATCTCGGAATTGCTTGGCGGACATGCCGGTGACGCGTTTGAAGGCGATGCAGAAGCTGTTGGCGCTTTGGTAGCCGGACATTTCGGCGAGGGACTCGATCTTGAGGCCGGATTCAGCGAGCAACTTCTTGGCGTGCTCGATCCGCACCCGCTGCAGTTCCTGTCCGGGCGTCCGGCCGAGATGCTCCAGAAACGCCTTGTGCAATCCGCGCCGCGACATGGCCGCGACCCCGACCAGATCCTTGACGCAGATCGGCTCGTGGCTGTGCTGCCAGATGAAGCGCAGGCTTTTGGCCACACCAACGTGGAGAATGGTCAGGATGTCGCTGCTCTTGCGCGCCACCACGCCCACGGCGGGGATGCGGATGGGGTCGGTCGGCGCGTGCTTCCCGGCCATCAACTTGTCCAGCAGTTCAGCGCCGCGGTAACCGAGCGTTTCGAGATTCGTGTCCACGCTGGAAATCGGGGTGCGCATGGAGTCGGGGGCCAGCAGATAATTTTCCGCCCCAACGATGGAAACCTGTTCCGGCACGGCAATCCCGGCGCTTTCGCAGGTTTCCAGGACATCCATCGCCTGCTGATCGTTGGCGGCAAAAACGGCGAGCGGCTTGGGCGCCGATTTCATCTGGGCCGCCAGCCATTTGCGCTTTTTTCGCCATTCCTCGCGCCCGGAGGCATAGGCATCCGATTGATGCCAGCGCAGCCAGGAACATTCATGGCCGGCTGCTTTCAACGCGTGGATAAACCCGGCGCCGCGTTCCTCGTAAGACCAGTTGTCCGCATCGCTGTAAAAAATAAAATTGGCGAAGCCACGCGACAGGAAATGCTCGGCCACCAGCTTTGCGGCGTGGGCGTGGTCTTCGAGGACGCGGTGAAACTTCAATTGCGGACGGCGCAGGCTGAAATCCACGGTCGGTTTTTTGGCGGCGGCGACAAACTCGGCCAGGTCGTGGCCCGCGCCGAGCCACGCCAGGATGCCGTCGCCTTCCCAGCCCCAGGGGATGACCTTTTCGCGCGCCAGGTCTGCGTAAAGATGCCAGCCATGCTCGCGGGCATATTTTTCAATGCCCTGATGCAGATGGTAGTCATACCAGCCGAGGGCCAGCAGAACGCGCTTTTGTTTTTTCGGCATTGATTTTTTACAGCCTAAATAATGGCGTCCATTCTTTCAAGCCATTCCATGATCGAGTGCACTTATTTCAACTAACTTTGCAGTCTCGCGCACTTCACATATGGAAAACCCGAGATATGATTATCAAGTCACCCGAAGTATTTTTTAAAATTATGAAACGCATTCTCGCCATGATCGTGGTTGCATCCACGATATCTTTCTGCCAATCCGCCCTTGCGACGATCTGGCGCACCAGTCAAATCATTATTTCCGGAACCGGAAATTTGGGCACAGATTCCGCCACCGGCTCGGCGGAAGGATGGGGAAACACGACCGGGAATGTTACGGTCACCAATGGCAGCGGCAGTTTGGATGGGACAAGTTTAGGCCTCATTGCCTCGGCCGGAGACAAAATTTCAATCAGCCCAACGGTAAGTTTGAACGCACGCAATCAATTTGCCACCAACACTCAATTTCCCGCCACGCTTGAAATTACAAATTACTTTTCGTTCCTTTACCGGTTCAATGTCGGAACGGATGTTTCCGCCACTGGACAAATGATTATGCGGCTGAACACGGCGAATAGCGGCACTGGCACTGCTCAGCATTGGGATTTAGAAGCAAGAAATATCGCTGGACAGATTCAAATCGGCATCGCCAAGGCTGCGGGAAACATCACCAATTATGCCACGACTAATCTCAGCGCCGGGCAAACATTTTTTGTCGTGGTAAGGCAGCATATGATTCCCGGCGCACAAAATGACATCTATGATTTATGGATCAACCCGCCGCCGAGCAGTTTTGGGGCAAACGAAGGCAGCTTGCCGCCTGCCAGCACTTCTGTGGGAGCCTTGACAACTGATGGCACAGAAGTCACAAGCTCTACAGGCCCCGGCCGGTTAGTGGTGGTATCCGGTGCTGATGCCAATCTTGATGAATTGCGCATTGCCTCAACTTGGGCGGAGGCAGCTCCGCCGGCTGGGCAATGTCTGAGCGCCGGAATCATTACCAGCCCAGCCAGCCAGACTAATGTCTCTGAAATATCTGATACTTTTGCAGTCGTGGCATCAGGAACGTCTCCCACCTACCAATGGCAAATTAGTGGTTCGGGCAGCAGCACTTGGACAAATATCAGCGGAGCCACTTCTTCATTATATAGCACGCCAAATTTGTCCCTGGCCGGCGACAATGGCAACCAATATCGGGCGATCGTTTATGTCGCTTGTAATAATTCAACGGCTACGTCCGCCGTTGCAACGGTAACGCTGACGGCACCTGTCGTCACGCCTGCGGGTTTGGTGGTGGATGATTTATTTACCGCCGGGATTCTTGAACCCATTCTGCCGATAACTGCCACCAACGCCGCTTGGTATACAGCCGATTCGACCAAGTTGGATATTTATCATGGCGGCAGTCCGGGTGCGCCCATGACCGCCACTCCGCTCCCTGGAAGTGCCAGCTTGTGGCTCGCCTATTATACGCCTACCAATGATTTGCCTGTTCATCTGGCAGTTGGCAACACGATAAAAGCCACCTTTCCATTCATTCCTGCCGCATTTAATTTCCATACAAATAATGCGAGTCTTCGGATTGGTTTATTTGATTACGCCGATGGCGGCAACCGGGTGATTGCTGATGATGCGACCGTAGGTGGAAGCGCAGGAAATGGAATGAATGTCCGCGGTTACATGCTGAGTTTAGATTTTGGCACAAACTTCACCGTAAATTCCCCGATGGCATTATTGGCAAGAAATAACTTGAATGATGCAAACCTGATGGGAACAACCTCCGACTACTTATCCCTGGGCAGCGGACCATCGGGAGGCGGATACTCCAATGCACCCGCCTTTAAAGCCGGTGTTCCGTATACGCTTGTCTTTTCCATCACGCGAAACGGCATGAACTCGGTGATTATTTCGAACTCCATCACTGGTGGCGGAACCAATTGGATGTTCGCCGTCACCGAAACCAATTTGGCGTATCATCGGTTTGATGCGTTCGCCATCCGCCCCAATTCGCTTGAAACTTCTGCCGACAGTTTTGACATACCCGAGTTCAAAGTTGAAGTTCTGGCTGGGCCGGTCAGTCCGGTCAGCATCAGTCTGTCAAATATCTCCCGCACCGGAAATAGCGTCGCATTGCAGTGGACCCCGACGCCCCCGGGGAGTTACTCGTATAGCGTCCTGCGTAAAATCAGCCTGACCGATGCCAATTGGACCACTTTGCAAGGTGGCATTTCAACGAGCTCTTATACGGACACAACCGCAACGGGAAGCACCGGCTTTTACCGGATAACCAGCCCGTAACTGTTTGCCAGGCATGCCTGGCATCACCGCATATTTTGCAAAAAACATAAAATCTGAATTAAGATTACAAACATGAATCCTACGACAAAGAAGACAACGCGCGGTTTCACGCTTATCGAGCTGCTGGTCGTCATCGCGATCATCGCCATTCTGGCGGCAATGCTGTTGCCGGCTTTATCGAGCGCCAAAGAACGGGCCAAACGCATCAGTTGTGTCAACAACCTCCGGCAGATTGCCCTTGGTATCAACATCTATGCTGCCGACAACAACGATTATCTGCCACCGTTAAAATACCGTGACGGCAATACACAGTATCCCTACGAAATGATGCGCGGGACTTCACCCACTAGCTTTGATACGGATGGCGGACCCTACAATTTAGGAACTCTTTGGTATAACAAGATTATAAGTGACGGGAAGCCCTTCTATTGTCCAAGCAACGCGAAGGGCGATAATTTGACCTACGAGTTTTCTACAGTATTGGGACCATGGCCCTTTGGGTTTGATAACGGTTCCCCGTTGCAAAGCACCCCCAACCTCGTGCGTGCCGGATATTTGTATTATCCGCAGTCAACAACACTTGGACCAGTAGCCACTGCGGCAACTCCATCTGCACAGATTGTGCCACTCTGGCCTGACTATAATTCACCGGGCGCGGTTGACCCATATAAAAAGTGGATTTGCGTTCCATTGTTCAAACAATCGAAGATAGACCAAAAGAAAAGCATGGTGGTGGATGTCATGAATAGTGGATTGGACCAATTATCTCATCGCAGTGGAGGCAATCCGGCCGGTGTTAATGCGGCATTTGGTGACAGCCATGTCATGTGGCAGGGCGTCAAGAAACAGCCTGATGCATTTAATGACCTCGTGTGGAAGGCCATCGCTGCCAAGAGTGGACCTGATATGAGGTATGCAATGAGCCTGTTTCAGCCCTGAATAATTTTTGCAAAAAATAAACAAAAACGCCACGAAGCGCGCGCTTCATGGCGCTTTAATTTTCAAGACGGAGCAGTTTCTATCTATCAATGGCAGCCGCAGCCGCTGCCACAGGAGCCTTCTTCCAGATCGGCGGCCACCGGCAGGCGGCCCAGTTCGATCGTCTTGGAAATGTGTTTCTGGATGGATTGCTGCATCGCGTGCAGTTCTTCCTGCGCGTCGAGGAACCCCCGCGCCACGGAATTGCCCAGCAACGACTCACGGTCTTTTTCAAACGCGGAGATCTCCGCCGGTTCCAGCGCCTGGCCGTGGTGCTGTTTTTCCTGCAGCGCCTGGCCTTTGCTCATCAGCGATTCATACTGGGTGCGGGCGCTGTCATCCGCCATGAACGTGTCGATGCGCTTGCGGATCGCGATCATTTCCGGCTGCGCGATGATGGTCTGGCAAAGTTCCTGTGTCTTTTCCTGGATTTTTGGTGTCATAAAAAATAATTTGCGCCGACAATAAAACACAATCTCCCGCTGAATGCAATTGGATTGACACCCGCCACCTGAATCGTTAAATCAACGCGCATCCTATGCAACCAATTCATCTCGCCTGGATAGATTACACCATTTTGCTGGCTTATGTCGCTTTCGTCATCGGCATCGGCTGGATGCTCTCGCGCTACATGAAAACCTCGGCGGACTTTCTGACGTCCGCCCGCTCGATTCCGACCTGGGTCACCGGTCTGGCCTTCATTTCCGCCAATCTGGGCGCGCTGGAGCTGGTCGGCATGGCGGCCAGCGGCGCCAAATATGGCATCTCCACCGCGCATTTCTACTGGGTCGGCGCGATTCCGGCGATGATCTTTCTGGCGGTGTTCATGATGCCGTTCTATTACGGCTCCAAGGCGCGTTCCGTGCCGGAATATTTGAAGATGCGCTTTGATGAACGCGTCCGCGCGTTGAACTCGGTCGCTTTCGCGGTGATGACGGTTTTTGCGTCCGGCATTTCCATCAATGCGTTGGCAAAATTGCTGACTAATTTGCTGCCATGGCAATTCAACCTGAACTTTGGTCCGATTCATCTGGGCAGCTACGACAGTTATTTGTGGATCTGTTCCGGCGTGGTGCTGATTTACGTTTTGAAAGGGGGACTGACCTCGGCGATTTACACGGAAGTGTTGCAATTCTTCATGATTGTGCTCGGTTTCGCTCCCGTCGTTTGGCTCGGTTTGAAAGACGTGGGCGGCTGGGGCGCGATGAATCATTCCTTGCAGGCGGTCGCCGTGAATCCATCCGCAGAGTTTCTGAAAGAGCCTGGCATTTCCTACGCGAGCAACGCTTGGACGAGCGCTTGGACACCAGTGCTAGCCGGCCCGGCACACAACCCGATGGGTGTGGATTGGTTCGCGATGCTCTTCGGACTCGGGTTCGTATTGAGCTTCGGCTACTGGTGCACGAACTTCCTCGTCGTTCAGCGCGCGATGGCGGCGAAGAACATGATGGCCGCCCGCAATACTCCGTTGGTGGCGGCGGTGCCGAAGATGTTCTTCCCTTTCCTGGTCATCGTGCCGGGCATGATCGCCGCCGCGCTCATGTCCATGCCGGATAAAAATTATCGCATCCCGCCGCCCATCGTGGCGCAGGCAAATTACGACCAGGCAATTGTGGCGGTGAAAGCCGCCAATCCCGCCGACCCGGCGGCGGCGGTCACTGCGGTCGGCACCGCGCTCGGCAAGAAAATCGATGACAAACGAATCGAATCGTTGATTGCGGCGGAAGCCGGCGGCAAATTGTCCGACACCGAGATCAAGCAGGGTCTTTACAACAGCATCGCTGAAAACGATTACGACAGTGTGATCCTTTCCCTCGTCAAAAAATACTGCCCCGCCGGACTCCTCGGCCTGGCGCTTACGGCTTTGCTCGCCTCGTTTATGTCCGGCATGGCGGGCAACGTGACGGCATTCAACACGGTCTTTACCTACGATCTGTATCAGGCCTATTTTGCACCCGGCAAAAGCGACCGGCACTATTTTCTGACCGGCAAGGTCATCACTGTTCTTGGCATCGTATTGAGCATCGCTTGCGCCTATTTTGCCAAGCAATACAACAATGCGATGGATATCATCCAGCTCGTGTTCGGTTTCGTGAATGCGCCGCTCTTCGCGACGTTCCTGCTCGGCATGTTCTGGAAACGCGCCACGGGCACGGGCGCCTTCATCGGTCTGTTCTGCGGCATTGGCAGCTCGGCATTGTTCCACGCCCTGACCATCGCGCAGGGCAATGTTCCCGGCGTCAAAGGCGGATATATCAAAGTCCTTAGCACCTTCCCCAGTGAAATGGCGCAGAACTTCTGGCTCGCCGCCTTTGCGTTCACCGTCTGCTTTGTCTTTACGCTGGTGATTTCGCTCGCCACCAAATCGCAGAAGACCGACGCCGACCTGAAGGGGCTGGTGTATTCGCTCACGCCAAAAATCGTGGATAATAACATGCCGGTTTATCAGCGTCCCGCCGTCGTTGGCATCGCGCTGTTGATCGTCTGCGTCATTCTGAATATTATTTTCTGGTGAACTGAACCAACTCAAAGGAAACTAAATTTATGGGACTCGATATTCGCTGGCCGATTGGCCTCATGTTCACTCTCATCGGCGCGCTGCTGGCCATCAACGGCGCGCTGGTGAAATCCGACCACGCCATTTCACTCGGCGTCAACATCAACCTGATCTGGGGCATCGTGCTGCTGGTGTTCGGTGTGTTCATGCTGGCGGGCGCGGTGCGCGGCGGGAAAAATCCGCCGTCCGCCTGACGTCAAAGCGAGGATGGCGGATGGCATTGCGCCTCTGTTTTTTTCCATCTTCAAGCCTCCATCCTCAATCTTCGTTGAATCACAACTATGACCAGTCTGCAAAAACTTGCCGCTGAAACCGCCCAGGCGTTCGTTAAAGCCTATGGCCGTCCGCCGCGCTGGATCGTCGCCGCGCCCGGCCGCGTCAACGTCATCGGCGAACACACCGATTACAACGACGGCTTTGTCCTCCCGATGGCCATCGAACATTACGCCGTCATGGCTGCCGACCGGTCGAGCGATGGTAAAACTGTTTTTCAGATCCGCGACACCACCGGTGTGGATCCGGTGCTGGTGGATCTATCCTTGCCCATCCAGACCGGTGAGCCGAAATGGGGAAATTATCCCCGGGGCGTCATTGCCGGCTTTCTGGAGCGCGGCATGAATCCCGGCGGCCTCGACATCCTGCTGCATTCCACCGTGCCGATGGGCGGCGGGCTTTCCAGCAGCGCGGCGTTGGAAGTTTCCACCGCGACATTGATCGAGACTGTTACCGGCAAGAAAATGGATCCGGTCGAGAAGGCCTTGCTGTGCCAGAAGGCCGAGAATGAATTTGCCGGCGTGCCGTGTGGCATCATGGACCAGTTCATCTCGGTGATGGGCCGGGCGAACCATCTGCTGCTGCTCGATTGCCGCTCGCGCAAAACCGAACTCGTGCCGATGAGCGATGCCGCCGTCTCGTTGTTGATCATCAACACCAACGTCCGGCACGAACTCACCGGTGGCGGCTACGCCCAGCGCCGCATCCAATGCGAAATCGCCGCCAAGGATCTCGGCGTCCCTTCCTTGCGCACCGCCACGGTGGAGATGTTGGAAGCCGCCAAAGGCCGGATGGACGAAACCGTTTATCGCCGGGCCCGTCATGTCATTGGCGAGATCGAGCGAACCGTGAAGGCGGCGGAAGGCGTCCGCGCCTCGAAGTGGCCGGATGTGGGGCAGCACATGTATGCGAGCCACGTATCCCTGCGCGATGATTATGAAGTGAGCTGCAAGGAACTGGACGTTGTGGTGGAGATCGCGCAGTCCATCGGGCTCAAAGGCGGCATTTACGGCTGTCGCATGACCGGCGGCGGTTTTGGCGGCTGTGCCGTGGCGTTGGTGAAAACCGAACTCGTCGAAACCATCTCCGCACAGATCGCCGCTGACTACAAAAAGAAAACCAGGATTGAAGCCACGATTTTCGTCTCGCGCCCGGCGGCGGGCGCGACGGTGATCAAGGCGTGATTTTTTTCTGAGGTGTGAAGTCGGAAGCAGGCCTTAATATTGCAGCCTATCCTGTGCTTAGGCGGCGTGGACTGTCTCTCTCTGAAAAAAGTGCCCATGTAAAAATGCCCCGGTGGTCGGGTCACGGTGGTAATTGTAGTTGAAGCAACGCTCAGGACAACTGACATCGAACAAGCCGGGCGAATCAATGACGCGCAGCCGTGCTGAGCAAAGTGGGCAGACGGCTGCAACCTGCTCGTGGTCGGCGATGCGTCTGCAAAGCTCCTGAATCTGCTGCCTCTCCTGCTGGTAACGCTGCCGTCGTGACGCTGTCCAGAGGTAAAACGGGCGGCGATGCCGTGTTGCAAACTTCTGTGTCCCCGGGTCGAAAACCAACTCGACTTTGATGGTGTCGTCGCCGGAAGCGCGGTGAAACACAAACTCAAACCTGTAGATGTCGCGGACTGCACTGCGCGGGCCACAATACTTTTGGTCGTCGTAGGCGGCAACGAAACGGCCACTCGTGGACTCGTATGGCTGCTCGACCTGTGGCAGCAACTTGGCCTCAAGAAACGCAGAGAATGTCCCCTTTAAGGCATCAGTGACGGCCTCGCGATGGTAGCTGCTCGCGAACGGGCCGAACTGAATCGTGGTGAACGCAGGGTGCATGGCGAACGCCGCCTAACAGTGAGCAGAAGGCGCATTTTGCGGTCTGTCCCGCTTCATAATCTTGACTCTCCGCCGTTAGCGACCAGCGGAAATTTCTCCGGGTGTTCAATCCGTTCCAAGTCCAAATCCACGTCAAGTTCCGGCCAGTAAAGATGGCTGTCATGCGACAGCTCGACGGCGAAGAGTTGCTGGAGCGTCGCGTTGCGAAACCACGGGAAATGGGTGAACGCCAGGAAATACTCCCGCTCGCCGACGAGCAGCCAGAAGCCATGCGGCGAAATATTCAGGACTTCAACTTTGGAAATGTCTGTGCCAATGTTCGCGGATTTCATTTTGCCGTGCCTCTACAATTTTTCTCAACTCGTTCAATTCGGTCGAGGTGAGACCTTGGTTGGCCGCCAGTTCAACTTCCGGCTCCAGCCAGAAAATTGCGAGGTTCGGCAATGCCTTGTCTCTTTTGTGTGTTTCGTGGTTTCAACTGCTGTTTCCAGGATAAAAGCGATAATTGCGATGCCGAAAAATCGTCGGACTCACCCGATCAAACTACCAAGGTTCATATGAGGCTTCAACACGCGTTTCACCACACCTCCACCGGCCCTTTCGGCACGGGAATATGTTCGCGCCGGGTTGAGGCGGGTTCGGCTTCGCGCATGAAGGACGCGATCATCGGCGGCTGGCGAAAGCGCGGCAGCAGTTCACCGTGTTCATCCACGAATTGCTGACGCCAGCGGATGTAATTCTCCAGCACGGCATGGAATTCCGCCTTGGTGGAAACTTGCACGACCTTTTTGTTGAACTCGTGGCACGGGCCAAAACGCTTGGCATACCACGGCGCCACCTTGCGGAACATCCGGCAGCCAAGGTCTTCTCCAAAAACTTCCAGCATCAGATCCAGATGCCGGCACATGATGCGGACGCGTTCGGCGAAACTGGGCTCAGGCGGAAGCGCTTCATTATTCCCGTAGGAGCCGACGTGAGGAGGCTCTAAATAATTTGGGTTTGGAGTCTGGCGCCTTGGGTCTGGGGATTCAGAATGAGCCGCCAAATATGCCAGCGTGCGTTTGAAAATCCACGGGTCATAAAAGGCGCCGCGCCCGATGCTCACGCCCGCGCAGCCGGTTTCGTCGAACATCTTCTTCGCCGCCTGCGGCGTGATGATGTCGCCATTGCCGATCACCGGAATGGATTTCACCGCTTCGACAACTTTACGGATGCCGGCCAGATTCACCGTGCCCTCGAATCCCTGCTCACGCGTGCGGCCATGCACAAAAATGGCCGCGACGCCGACATCCTCCAGGGTGCGTGCCAGATCGGGGGCGGTGAGATTGTCGTCATCCCAACCGAGGCGCATCTTGGCGGTGACGGGAATTTTCACGGCGTTGACCATGCCCTTGACGAGCACGGCGGTCTTGTCCAGTTCGGTCATCATCGCGGAGCCGCCGCCGACCTTGCAGACTTTCTTCACGGGGCAGCCCATGTTGATGTCAATGGAATGGACGCCGAGATTTTCGAGGATCACGGCCGCGTCGCGCATTTCCTCCGGCACGGAACCGAACAGCTGGACGGCGAGCGGCGAATCGGCGGGGGCAGTTTCAATCAGCTTGAGCGCCTTGGGGTTTCTTTCCAGGAGCGAGCGGGCGTTGACCAGATCCGTGGTGCATAGCCCCACGCCGCCGACCTCGCGCACCACGAGGCGGAAGGGCAGGTTGGTGTAACCCGCCAGCGGCGAGAGGAAAAGATTTGAGTTTAAGGTCAGTGAACCGAAACGCATCCCGTCGAGGATAGCAGAATTCGCTGATTGCGAAAGCGGGAACGGCGTGTTACTTTCCTCTGCCAAAGTTAAAAATCATGTCTGACGAAGATAAAAACAAAATGGGCGGCGACGGCCAGAAGAAGCCGCCGGGCAACTTTCAATTCCCCGTGAGCACCTGGCTCGTGTGGATCCTGATCATCGGGAGCATTGTGGGATTGGCCCTGTTGCACAATCGCATCAATACGCCCACCAACCAGATCACGGAGGCTGATTTTTTCCAGAAGGTTGACGCCGATCTGATCGCCAAGGGAACCATTGATTATGTGCCCCAGTCGGCGTATCCGAACGCCACGTTCAATGACATCACCGGCTTTTATTACAAGACCGACAAGGACGGCGCCATCATCAAGGAGAATGGAAAGTCCGTGGAAGTGCCGTTCTCGGTTTCGCAGGTGCTGCTCACGCAAACCCGGCTGGACAAGCTGCTGGCTTCGCAAAAATTTGTGCCCGTCCAGCAGAACACGGTTTTGTTCACGCTGCTGCTCAATGTCGCGCCGTTTCTGTTGATCGGCGTCCTGTTCTGGTTCTTCTTCATCCGCCAGATCAAGATGGCGGGCAAGGGCGCCTTGAGCTTCGGCAAAAGCAAGGCGCGGATGCTCGCCAAGGACCGCAACAAGACGACCTTCAAGGACGTGGCGGGAATTGACGAGGCCATCGAGGAAGTTTCCGAACTCGTGGAGTTCTTGAAGGACCCGAAAAAGTTTCAACGCCTCGGCGGCCGGATTCCAAAGGGCGTGCTGATGGTCGGTTCGCCCGGCACGGGCAAAACGCTTCTCGCCAAGGCCATCGCGGGCGAGGCGGACGCCTCGTTCTTCAGCATCAGCGGTTCGGATTTCGTGGAGATGTTTGTCGGCGTCGGGGCAAGCCGCGTGCGGGACATGTTCGACCAGGCGCGCAAAAACGTTCCATGTTTGATCTTCATTGACGAAATCGACGCGGTGGGCCGTAGCCGTGGTGTCGGCCTGGGCGGCGGCAATGACGAACGCGAACAAACCTTGAACGCCTTGCTCGTCGAGATGGACGGCTTTGATACGCAGGAAGGCATCATCATCATCGCGGCGACCAACCGCGCCGACGTGCTGGATCCGGCGTTGCTGCGTCCGGGACGTTTCGACCGCCGCATTACGGTGAACCTGCCCGACGTGCGCGGGCGCGAAGCAATCTTGAAGGTGCATTCCCGCAACGTGAAGCTGGATCCGGTGGTTGACCTGTCAGTCACGGCCCGCGGCACGCCTGGTTATTCCGGCGCGGAGCTGGCGAATCTGCTGAACGAGGCGGCGCTGCTGGCCGCCCGCACCGGCAAGAAATTTGTCGGTCAGGCCGAGCTTGAGGAGGCCCGCGACAAAGTGCGTTGGGGTCGCGAACGCCGCAGCATGGCGATGACCGACGAGAACAAAAAACTTACCGCGTGGCACGAAGCCGGCCACGCGCTGGTGAACGTGCTGCTCGAACACACGCATCCGCTGCACAAGGTCACGATCATTCCACGCGGTCCGTCGCTCGGTTCGACCATGTCGTTGCCGAAAGAGGACATCCTGAATTACCGCAAAAAGGAACTGCTCGACAGCATCACGATGACGATGGCCGGGCGCATTGCGGAGGAGATCACTTCCGGCGACATTTCGACCGGAGCGGGCGGCGACATCCAGCAGGCCACGAACATGGCGCACGCCATGGTCTGCCAATACGGCATGAGCGAAAAGCTCGGCATGGTGCAATATGTCGAGGACGATGAGTTTTTCCTTGGCCGCGACATGATGCGCCGCAAGACCTACAGCGAAACGACCGCGCAGGAAATTGACGCCGAAGTGCGCGGCATCATCAACCGTTGTTACCAGCGGGCGCATGAAATGATTTATGCGAACCGCGACAAGCTGGAGATGATCGCCAATGCGCTGCTGGAATATGAAACGCTGGATGGCGCGCAGGTGGCCGACATTGTGCGTTTGGGAACCTTCACACCGCCGCCGCCCACGCCCAAGGTTGATCCGCCGTCCGGTGCCCAGGCCGCGACACCGCTGCCGGAAATGCCGCCCAAGCCCACACCGCCGAAATTGCCCGGGCTCGGTTCGCCGGCACCGGCCGCGGCGTAAAGCTGCCGGGGAAAAATTTCAAATTCAAACGACTGCGCCGTGAATCAAGCACGGCGCAGTTTTTATTTGCACCGCTGAATATTTTGCAGATCTTCGGCGAGAAACTGGGTGACGTCTTTGAAGCGGGCGACGTTATCGGGATTCACGGCCATGAGCGTCTGATGCGCTTCCAGGCTGGTGCGGGTGATCTGCTCGTGAGTGGGATGGATGGGATCCGGAATGCAACTGGTCATGCCATCCGGAAGCACCAGTTCGCCGGACAAGGTTTTGAAAAGGTGCAGCGCGCCCAGATTTTCCAACAACTCGGTGACCCGCGTGTTGGGGTTGGATAGTTCAAGCCCGGGTTTTCCGTCTCCATTGGACGCGTTTAGTTTCAAGCCGAACTGCGCCAGCACGCCCAGAAACGTGCTGTCCATCAACACGCATTCCGAAAGATCGATGATGAAGTGCGCGTAGCCTTTTTGCGTGAGCTGCTCGATCAAGGTCTTGAAGTCGGGGCTGGAGGCAAAGTTGGCCCGCCCGGCGATTTTCACGCAGGCGAAATTGCTGCCCACCAGCACTGATAAATTTGCAGACTGTGTTGCCATGTTCCGTTTAAAATCTCAAGCTGCGACGGCTTGCGGCGTTACAATCTGCACCAAGGCCTGCTGTAATACCAGTGCTTCGTCGAGGCTGCTCGACACCAGCCGCTGATTGCAACGCAACAGCAGATCCATCGCGCGAACTAGTTCGTTCTGGGTGTATTTTTTGGCCTGCGGCAGCGCTTTGTAAAGCACATAAGGGTTCAGCGCGAGCGGATTGAATCGCTTGTCCGCCGGCAGTTGATCGGCGGGCACGTTCCCCAGCTGCGTTTTGAACCGGTTGTAATCCATCTCCGGCTTGATCCAGCCTTCGCGCAGCATTTCCTTCAGCAGCAGCATGGCGCGGATTTTCCCGATCAGACCGTAAAGCAGGCCGATTTCAGATTTGTCCTTGTCCGACTTCATCTCCCAAAGTTCCTCGTCCAGCCGTTTCAACAGGCGCGGCAGATCACGGTCGCCGAGTGCGTCACCCAGGGCAAAGGCCCGGGCCGTCTTGTTCCGCGTGCAAATGGCGGCGACATCGGTGAATTCGATTTTTTTGCGGTCGCCGGCAAACAGGCATAATTTCTCCGTCTCACTGTCCAGTTGACGGGCGTTCGGCCCGACGCGATTGACCAGTTCGGCGAGCGCCTCCTCCGAAATTTCCTTTTGCCGGGCGCGCACCGTGGCGCGGGCGGCCGCTTCGGCGCGTTCCGCCCAGTCCTTGTCGTCCGCCGACCAGGCGGAGAAATTTTCGACCGAGCCGATTTTATCGAGCGTCTTGAAAAAAGTTTTGCGCTTGTCCACCTTGCCCGCGCTGATGAGCAGCCGCACGCTTTGCCACACGAACGTCTTCAGTTCTTCCGCCAGTTCGCCCAGCGTTTCCGTGACGGCGGCGGACGAGGCCGTGCGTTCGTCGCCCAGGAAGTTGCAATCGCGCAGCCAGACGACCTTGCCGGAACCAAAGAAGGGCAGGGTGTTCAACGCTTCGCGCAGGCGGCCGATGACCTTGAGCGCATCGCCGCTGTTGGAAACGGACGCCTCGATCGTTTCGTGATCCATGCCGCCGAGTTCTTCGGACCATTGCTGATAGAGTTGGCGGGCGCGTTGCTTGACGGCGAATTCATCGTCGCCACAGACAAGCGCGAGGGATGAAACTTTGGCGGGGGGCATGTTATTCCACGGATTCGCTGCCGGATTCGTTGATCCGGTTCAGCACTTCGCTCATGTCCTCGACCTGTTCAAACAGCGGGGTCGTGACAAAAATCGGCTTCTTCTGCGCGGCGGCGATGGCGAGACAGTCGCTGGGCCGGGCGTCGATCTCCACGATTTTGCGGGCGACTTCATTCTGCTGCTGCAGGATGAGGCGGGCGAAGTAGGTGGAGTTTTTCAAGTCCGTGATGATCACGCGCTCGACGGTGATGTTGAAGCCCTTGAAAATACGCTGCATCAAATCGTGCGTCAGCGGGCGTTCCTTCGGTTCATCCCGCAGAAACATCCCGATTACCGCGCCCATCTGGGGTTCGACGTTGATGACAAAAACCTTTTCGTCGTTGCCCACAAACAGCGCGCAGCCGCTGTTGGCGGGCAGGATACCGCGGATCTGAACCGGCACGACTTCATTTTTCACATCCCAAGTTTAAGGCACAATTGCCAAATGACAAGTCCGGGCGCGCCGAGGTTAGCGCTTTTCCCGCCGCCTTCGGGAGGGTAGTTTTCTGCGCCGGTTAAAATCATCATGGCAGCCACCCACCCATCCATCGCCAATTTCGTGGGCAAATTCACCGTCCTCAACGGCGCGGCGCGCGAGCTGTGGCTCACGTTCGCGCTCAAGCTGCTCAACTTCGCCGCCTACGCCGTGACCAACCTGGCGCTGAAACGCTGGCTCTCCGCCGATTTCGGCTACAGCGACCAGCAGGCGTTGGGGCTCGTGGCCGTGTGGTCGGTCTCGATGACCGTGGTCACGCTGCTCGTCGGCGCGCTGACCGACGCCATCGGACTGCGCAAGACGCTTTTCATCGGCATCTGGGTGTGCATCTTCGGCCGGGCCGTGATGGTGCTTTCCAGTTCGCCCTGGTTCGCCATCGCGTTTGGATTGTTCCCCCTGGCAGTCGGCGAAGCGCTGGGAACGCCCGCGCTCGTGGCGGCCGTCCGGAAATTCTCCACCACTCGGCAGCGGTCGATCGCCTTTTCCGGCTCCTACATGATGGTTAATTTCGGCTCCCTCCTGGCCGCTTTCATCTTCGACTGGGTGCGCCAGGGTCTCGGCGAGCGCGGCCACCTCGTGCTGCCCGGGCTGGACGGTTCCATCTCGACCTATCGTGCCTTGTTCGTGGTGAGCTTCGGTCTCGAACTGTTGATGCTGCCGCTGGTGTGGCTCATGCGGCCGGGCGTGGAGGTCACCGACGAGGGCGTCAAAATCAATCCGGTGCCGTGCCGGCTGCCGGGATTGAATTTCCTGCAGTCGTTTTTTGTTTCCGTCCGCGACAGCGCGCAGGAAACCATCCGGATTTTTGGCGAACTGTTCCAGCAGTCGGCATTTTACCGGCTGCTCGTGTTTCTTCTGTTGATCGCCTTTCTGAAGTTGATCTTCATGCAGATGTATTACGTCTTTCCGGAATTCGGCATCCGCGAACTTGGCGAGGGCGCTCCGGTGGGCCGGCTTTGGGGCATCAACGCCATGATTGTCATTGTCCTGGTGCCGCTGATCGGCGCGCTGACCCAGCGGTTTCCCGCTTACGGCATGGTGACGCTGGGCGGTGCTCTTTCCGCGGCGTCGGTGTTCATCATGGCGTTGCCGACCGCGTGGTTTCAACCGCTGGCCGACGGCGCGCTCGGCCAGTGGCTGGGACATCATTATCTTGGGCTGACCGGCGCGGTCCATCCTTACTATGTGATGATCGCGCTCTATGTCATCGTGTTGTCGGTTGGCGAGGCATTCTATTCACCGCGCGTTTACGAATACGCCTCGGCCATCGCGCCGAAAGGCCAGGAAGCCTCTTACGGTGCGCTCTCCTACGTTCCGTTTCTGCTGGCGAAACTGTTGATCGGAACGTTTTCCGGAACGTTGCTGGCGACGTATTGCCCGGCGGTTGGCGAACGGCACTCCGAAACGATGTGGTTGTTCGTCGCGCTCACCGCCACAATCGCGCCGGTTGGATTGATCGCCCTGCGAAGCTTGATCCGCGTGCCCGAAGCCGGGCGTGAAAAATAATTCAGTTCTCCCAATGCCCGTATTTGTTTGCCGGAATCTTCGCGCCTTCGGGATAGACGAGATAAACCGCGTTGTGCGATTTCGTCCACGAATGGGCGACATCCGCGCGCTTGTAAATGCGGCGGACGGATTGACCAAGTTCCAGCCGTGCCGCCGGATCGTTGATGACCACGTCGCCATTCTCGGTGAAGCCGATGCAGACGATTAAATGTCCAACGCTGTCCGGCGGCCGGCCCGGCTGCAGCCAGTCCCAGCGCGCGGACAGAATCACGGGAATGCCGGCCGCGATCCAATCTTCCGCTTCCGTCAAATCGTCGAAGCGCGTGACGTAACTTCGCATGCCGCTGAAACTGCCGGCGAACGCCGTGTTGAACGGCCAGTTGCCCGTGCCGGCAAAATCATGGTCATAAACTTTTGCTGCGACTTCCGGCACGGTGAGATTCAGCTCCGGCCGGTTCAAAATCTCCGCCCAGCGGGATAGCGCCATCGAAAGCGACGTCGGACTGCACCAGCCTTTCGCGTCGGGATAGCCATGTTGAGAATGCTCCGGCGTCGGGATGATTTTTCCCCACGCCAGGCGGTTGGGCGGACGCGTGGCGGGTGAAACTTTCGTATTCGAAAAAGACAGGCCGAGAAATTTCAAGTTGGGCCGTGCGCCGTTTGTACCGCCAAGCGTCACGCGGATTTGTGCGGCTTCTGCTGCGTGCGTTAAGATCAAAGTGTCCGTGTCCACGTTGCCCTCCGCGTCTTTCTGGCCGCGAACGCTTGTGCGCGGGAAAACTTTATTGTCCAGCGACCAGTTGCCCAGAGTGTAAAACTTCGTAGTGTGGTCACTCGCAATGGCGCGCGGCTCGATTTTCAAGAAAGTTCCAGGCGGAGCGTCCGCGTTCCAAGAAACGATGAGTTCGTTCCAAGGAATCCCTGACTTGATTATTGGTGATAATAAAACGGTTTCACCCTTTTCATTTTGCGAACGAGCGAACTTTGCAAAATTTTCCAACCCGACAAATCGGCTGAATTCGCCTTTGGTGGAGGCAGGAACGCTTTTGCAGCCGCAGAAAACGGCGCCCGCCAACATCACGAAGAAAATTGAAACGAATGATTTTAACTGTGTTCTCATAGCTTGAATTACCAATGACCAAACCGGTCGGCGGACAATTTCGCATCCTCGGGACAGCCAATTGAGACGAACAGCACGGTGATGCCTTCCCGCCCGAACCTGGCAGGTTTATCTTTGGGCCAAACCACGCCAAAGTCCACCCCCTGATTTGGGCGGGTTACGACGGGTTGTAATTCAGCCACGGGCCCAGCCAGCGTTCCATTTCCGAAACGGATTTCCCTTTGCGTCCGGCCAGATATGTAACCTGGTCTTTGCCGAGTTTGCCGACGGCGAAGTATTTCGATTCGGGATGGGCGAAATAAAGTCCGCTCACCGAACTGCCGGGCCACATGGCAAAACTTTCGGTCAGCTTGATGCCGGTTTGTTTCTCGGCATCGAGGAGGCTCCAGAGAATCTCCTTTTCCGTGTGGTCAGGGGAGGCGGGATAGCCGGCCGCCGGCCGGATACCGCGATATTTTTCTTCGATCAGATCTTCCGTCGTGAGCTTTTCCAGTTTGCCAAAGCCCCATTCGTTGCGGACGTGTTTATGCAAATATTCGGCGAAGGCTTCGGCCAGACGATCAGCCAGTGCTTCGGCCATGATGGCGTTGTAGTCGTCGTGGTCGGCCTTGTATTTCTTCACCAGCTCATCAAGGCCGTGGCCGCTGGTGACGGCGAAGGCGCCGATGTGGTCAACTGGGGGATTGGCTTTGGCGTCTGGGCTCTGGGGCTTCGGGGCGATAAAATCCGCCAGGCACCAGTTGGGCGTGCCGTCGTTTTTCTCGATCTGCTGGCGGAGGAAATGGAATTTCGTCAAAACCTTCGCGCGCGATTCATCCGTGTAAACCTCCACGTCATCGCCGATCCGGTTCGCCGGGAATAATCCGTAAATGCCCCGCGGTTGGATCAGCTTCTGGCTGACGATTGCCGCGAGCAGCTTCTGTGCATCGGCGAACAACTTGGTCGCCTCCTCGCCATGCTTCTCGTGCTGCAGAATCTTGGGATACACCCCGCGCAGTTCCCAGGTGTGGAAAAACGGCGTCCAATCAATGAACTTCACCAGTTCCTCGAGCGCCGGCTGAATCGTTTTGGTGCCGGTGAATTCCGGTTTGGCCAGGTCATCGTAACTGAGCTTCGGCGCATTGGCGCGGGCGGCTTCGAGCGACAAGAGCTTTGCCACGGAACCGGCGTGTTGCGAACGCAACTTCTCGTAGTCTTCGCGCAGTTGTTTCACGAACGGCGCCTTGCCGTCCTTGCTCAGGAGGCTGGTCATCACCGGCACGGCGCGGCTGGCATCGAGCACATGGACGACCGGCTCGCTGTAGTGCTGGGCAACCTTGACGGCGGTGTGCGCCCGGCTCGTGGTCGCGCCGCCGATGAGCAGGGGAACCTTGAAGCCGGTGCGCTCCATCTCGCGCGCGACGTGGACCATCTCGTCCAGCGACGGCGTGATCAGCCCGCTCAAGCCGATGATGTCGGCGTGTTCCAGTTTCGCGCGTTCCAGGATTTTTTCGCACTGCACCATCACGCCCATGTCAATGACCTCGTAATTATTGCAGGCCAGCACGACGCCGACGATGTTCTTGCCGATGTCGTGCACGTCACCTTTGACAGTCGCGAGGACGATTTTGCCCTGCGCCTTGACGACTTCGCCGCGCGCGGCCATCGCGGCCTTCTCGGCTTCCATGAACGGCGTGAGATACGCGACCGATTTTTTCATCACCCGCGCCGACTTCACGACCTGCGGCAAAAACATTTTGCCGGCACCGAACAAATCGCCGACCACGCTCATCCCCGCCATTAACGGGCCTTCGATGACCGTGAGCGGTTTGCCGTATTTGGCCAGCGCTTCCGCCGTGTCCGCGTCAACGTAAGCGTCAATCCCTTTTACCAGCGAATGCGAGAGCCGTTCTTCAATCGTGCCTTTGCGCCATTCTTCCTCAACTTTTTTGTCGGTCGCAGTTGTGCCCGCACTGGCGGCCTTGAGCTTATCACCATGTTCAACCAGACGTTCGGTCGCGTCGGGGCGGCGATTGAGCAACACGTCTTCGACCAGCACTTTCAGTTCCGGCTCGATCTCCTCATAGACTTCCAGCATCCCGGCGTTGACGATGCCCATGTCCATGCCGGCTTTGATGGCGTGATAAAGAAACGCACTGTGCATCGCCTCGCGCACCGGATTGTTGCCGCGAAAACCGAACGACACATTCGACACGCCGCCGCTAACTTTCGCGTGCGGCAGGTTGTTTTTGATCCAACGCGTGGCTTCGATGAAGTCCACGGCGTAGTTGTTGTGTTCCTCGATGCCCGTGCCGACGGTGAGAATGTTCGGATCAAAAATGATGTCTTCGGGCGGGAAACCGACCTCGTCCACCAGAATGCGATAGGCGCGTTCGCAGATGCGGATCTTGTCCGCGAGCGTCGCGGCCTGGCCCTGTTCATCGAATGCCATCACGACGACGGCCGCGCCGTATTTTAGAACTTTGTGCGCGTGCTCGCGGAATTTCGCTTCGCCTTCCTTCATCGAAATGGAGTTCACGATGCCTTTGCCCTGGACACATTTCAGGCCGGCTTCGATGACTTCCCACTTCGACGAGTCCACCATGAACGGCACCTTGGCGACTTCCGGTTCGCTGCCGAGCAATTGCAGGAAGCGGGTCATGGCGGCGACACCGTCGATCATCCCTTCGTCCATGCAGATGTCGATGATGTTCGCGCCGTTCTCGACCTGCTGGCGCGCAATGGCCACGGCTTCCTCGTATTTGTTTTCCTTGATGAGCTTGGCGAACTTCGGTGACCCCGCGACGTTCGTGCGCTCGCCGATCATGATGAACGAACCAATCTGCTGCGTGAACGGCTGCGAACCGCTTAAGCGCAGCGGGAGTGATGCAGGCGGAGCGCCGAGCACCGTCTCGGCCCGTTGAGAATTGGGTTTGGAACGAGCCGAGACGGTGCTCGGCGCTCCGAATTCTCTCGGATGCCGTCCTTCCAGCACCTTCGCAATCGCCGCGATGTGTTCAGGCGTGTTGCCGCAACAGCCGCCGGCGATGTTGATCAAACCGCTTTGCGCAAATTCGCCAAGGAAATTGCCCATGTCTTCCGGCTTCAGGTCAAATCCGGTCGGCGACAGCGGATTTGGCAAACCGGCGTTTGGATAACACGAAATCGCTGTGCTGGATTTCTCCGCGAGTTCCGCGAGGAACGGCCTCATCAAATCCGGGCCGAGCGAGCAGTTGAGGCCTATGGCAATCGGCTTCACATGCTTCATCGCATTCCAATAGGCCTCGATGGTCTGCGCGGAAATCATCGTCTCGCCACCGCGACCGACGGCGGCGGAAATCATGATCGGCAGAATCTTTTTATCCTGCTCGAACACTTCCTGAATCGCCACGAGCGCGGCTTTGGCATTGAGCGAATCAAAAATGGTTTCGACGAGCAAAATATCCGAACCGCCCGCGATGAGTCCGCGAATCTGGTGCGTGTAAGCCGTCTTCACCTGATCGAATGTGCAAACGCGAAAGCCCGCGTCGTCCGCATCCGGGGAGTTCGAGAGGGAAACTGTCAGCGGCCCGACCGCGCCGGCGACGAAACGCGGGCGACCGGTTTTGTTAGCGATGCGGTCGCACCATTCGCGACATTGCTTGGCGGATTGCTCGTTGATCTCCCAGGCGAGGTCGTTGAGAAATTTATTTTCGATGACACCTTGGTAAAACGCCGGGTCTTTGCGCCCGCCGTGTTCGCGCGGGTCGTCCACGAAGAATTCGCTCTGGCCAATGCTGGTGGCGGAAAACGTATTGGTCTCGATGATGTCCGCACCCGCTTCGAGAAAGCGCCGGTGAATGTCGCCGATCGTCGCAACCTGCGTGAGCGAATAGAGGTCGCCATTGTTCTTGAGGTCCTTCTTGGAATCCTTGAACCGTTCGCCGCGAATCTCCGCCTCGCCCAGTCCGTAGGTGCGGATGGTCGTGCCCATCGCGCCGTCAATGATGACGATGCGTTCACGGAGCGCTTGCTGCAACAGTTCGGCGTTGTTCGACATGCACCCAAGATAGGCAAAGCCGCCGAAGATTCAAATTAAAAATCAACGCATCCTGATTTGAAGATATGTTATTTTAAAGCGGCCAGCGTTGGCTGGTAGGCATCCAGTTGATATAGCGCGATAAAATTGGTCAACGATGTGTGTCGCCGGGCGTCCTCCAAAATGAGCGCATTCCGAAACCGCCCCAAGTCCAGATAGGTTTGATAGCCATCCGGCACAGGAATGAATGACGCAAGTGTTTTTTGCCCGGCATTCATCTGGGCCAAGTCTTGGTTTATCTGCTGCATCTCCGACCGGCCCGGCCGATTGGTGGCGCCAAACATGGAGTTGAAAGTGATTTTGCCGTAGTAATTCGTGAACATCTGTCTGGCTTCCAGTTCGATCTGCGGCTTGGAGAGGCTGGAGATTTTCTGCAAACGGCTTCGTAGTTCCGGCGTCACTAACTCAATCCGCCCGACCATGACCCGATTGATTTCAGCCGGTGGTGAGATTTCCAGCGGCAGATAAAAATCCGTCCACTCGCACGGCACGAGGAAAAAGACCCGCAGGCCGGCGCTTTTGAAATACGATAATTCCCAGGTGTTCAACAACGCCTGCGCTTCGTCGGCAAAAAGTCCGTCGGCCACGAGAGCCGCTTGCAGCGAGGCTTTTAATTTTTCAAGGTTGCCGGAGCTGAAATCGCCCGGTGAAAATACAGCGGGCGTGTGCGTCAAAATTTCCCCGGGGTCCGGACCCAGTTGCAGCGAGGGCAGGGGACGGAAGGCGATTTTTCCATCCGGTTGGATGTCCACCAGCCACAAGGAGGAAATGATCAGCGGCTTGTTGACCGGCAGATTTTCCAACTGGCTGCGGAACAGCAGCTCGCCTGAATTCGCATCGCGGGAAATTTTCAGGGGTGCATCAATGTGCGCGACGCCGCGATAGAACAAAAACTTCTCGCTCTCGCCATTGGTGGTTTGCACCGACGACGCCGACACGGCACGCGGCGATGTCCAGACGTGCGCGGTGGTGTTCGTCAGGTTCCAGTCGTCGCCAATTTTCAGGTCGCTCCACGTCAGTTTGCTTTCAGTGCTTGAACGCAAAGGCCCAAATCGAGACAAGCGTGTCAGTCCGGGTTGAAATCTGCTGTCCTTGAATTCCAGCGCGTCGGCCACGGCATCGGGATAATATTCCGTCAGCCAGCCGCCACGAAATTTCACGCTGACGTTCGCACTATGAGTATGGGTCTCCCCCTTGGGCGGATGGAAATAGAGGACGGGTGTTTCCAGCCGCATCGTCACGTCCGGATGACAGCTGGGCGCGCCCTGGAAGAAGTTGTTGGGAACTTCCGTCGGGCGCAGCAGGATGAAACTCCCCAGTTCGTGGACGAAATCCGGGACGGGCTCATCGTCCGTGTTGATGCCACCGATGGCTTCGCCCGCCTCGTCCTGCAGGGACGTGAACGTGCCCCATTCGTGAACCACCCATTTCTGATCTTCAGCCCGGCAGGGAAAGTTCACACCAATGCTGAAAAGCAGCAGGCCCAGACAGCCGAAGGTTCGGGCAATTAGGTTCATTGGAACTTGGTATAAGTGGATTTGTTGGCAACGTCAATCACGATACCAGCGTCGTGGTCGTCGTTTCTTGCCAAAGACGCAATGGGATGTTTTTTGCCGCTAGATTCATTGACTCTGCGGGTCGGTCTGATATTTTCAGCGCTCGTTTCAAGCGACAAAATCACCGACAAAAATCAATTTATGGCAAAAGCTAAATCCACCAAATACGTCTATACCTGGGGCAATAAAAAAGCTGACGGCGACGGCTCGATGAAGCCGTTGCTCGGCGGCAAGGGCGCGAATCTCGCCGAGATGACGCGCATCGGTCTGCCGGTGCCTCCCGGGTTCACCATCACCACCGAAGTCTGCACTTACTACTACGCGCACAAGAAAACCTACCCCGCCGTGTTGCAGGCGCAGATGGAAGCCGGCGTCGCCAACATGGAAAAGATCATGGGCTACAAGTTCGGTGACGCGAAAGGTTTTCCGTTGCTGGTCGCGGTGCGCTCCGGCGCGCGCGATTCCATGCCCGGCATGATGGACACGATTTTGAACCTCGGCCTCAACGACCAAACCGTCGTCTCACTTGAGAACGCCACGAAGAATCCGCGCTTCGCGTGGGATTGCTACCGCCGCTTCATCCAGATGTATGGCGACGTGGTCATGGGGGTGCAGAAGCGCGTGGGCGAACATCACGATCCTTTCGAAGCCACCATCGAGCACTACAAAGACGAGAAGTATGGCCAGCACGACATTGACGACTCCAAGCTCGTCGCGGCCGACTATCAGGAACTGGTGAAGCGTTTCAAAGAGCTCGTCAAGGAACGCACGGGCAAATCCTTTCCGAACAATCCATGGGATCAATTGCGCGGCGCCGCCGGCGCGGTGTTTGGTTCCTGGATGAACGATCGCGCGAGTGTTTATCGCCGGAAATATAACATCCCGACCGAATGGGGCACGGCCGTCAACGTGCAGGCGATGGTGTTCGGCAACACCGGTGAAGATTCCGGCTCCGGCGTGGCGTTCACACGCAATCCCGCGAACGGCGTGAATGAATTCTATGGCGAATTTCTCATCAACGCCCAGGGCGAAGACGTCGTCGCCGGCGTCCGCACGCCCGAACCCGTGTTGAAGTTGAAAGACCAGATGCCCAAGTCCTACGCGGAATTGATGGCGGTCCGCAAAACTTTGGAAAAGCATTTCAAGGACGTGCAGGACATCGAGTTCACCGTGCAGAGCGGCAAGTTGTTCATGCTCCAGACCCGCAACGGCAAGCGCACCGCCGCCGCGGCGTTGAAGTTCGCCGCGGACATGGTGAAGGAAAAACTCATCACGCCCGAAACCGCCGTGTTGCGGAATCCGGCGGACCAGCTTGATCAGCTCCTCGCGCCGATCTTCGATCTCGCCGAGGCGAAGAAGGCCAAAGTCATCGCCACAGGCCTGCCCGCCGGTCCGGGTGCCGCGACCGGGAAAATTTATTTCCACGCTGATCGCGCAGTGACCGCCTCCGCCAAGGGCGAAAAAGTTCTGCTCGTGCGCGTCGAAACTTCCCCGGAAGATTTGCGCGGCATGATCGCGGCCGAGGGCATTCTCACCGCGCGCGGCGGGGTCAGCTCGCACGCGGCGCTCGTCGCCCGTCAGATGGGCAAGGTTTGTGTCTGCGGCGCGGCGGCCTTGATCGTGGATTACGACAAGAAGACCGTCACCGTGGACGGCCAGACCTACAACGAAGGCGACTTCCTTTCGATTGATGGAACCGCGGGCACGGTTTACGCCGGCCAGATCAAAACGGCGCCGTCGGAAATCATCGCCGGACTCATTGGCGGTGACCAGGCCGCGCAGGCCACGGAAAAATACAAGAACTTCACGCAGCTCATGAAGTGGTGCTCGCAGCACTCGCGTCTGCAGGTCCGCACCAACGCCGACACGCCGGAACAGACGCAGAACGCCGTCGCGTTCGGCGCGACCGGCATTGGGCTGACCCGCACGGAACACATGTTCTTTGAGGGCAATCGCATTGACGTGATGCGCGAAATGATTCTGGCTGACAACGTCACCGCCCGTGAAGCCGCGCTCGCCAAACTGCTCCCGTATCAACGCGACGACTTCTTCGGCATCTTCAAGGCGCTGAAAGGTTATCCGGCCACGATCCGTTTCCTCGATCCGCCGCTGCACGAATTCCTGCCCAACGACGACTCCACCCGTCGCGAACTGGCGCAGAAGCTCGGCATCAATCCGGACAAGATCACCCATCGCGTGCATGAACTGCACGAGTTCAACCCGATGCTCGGCTTCCGTGGCTGCCGTCTCGGCATCAAGTATCCGGAAATCACCCGCATGCAGGCCCGCGCCGTGCTCGAAGCCGCGGCCGATGCGAACAAGCAGGGTTTCAAGGCCAAGCCCGAAATCATGATCCCGCTCGTCGGGTTCAAGAAGGAATTGGATTTGCAGGTCGCCATCGTTCACGAAGTCGCCGCGCAGGTGCAGAAGGAAAAGAAAGTGAAGATTGCCTACAGCGTCGGCACGATGATCGAAATCCCGCGCGGTGCGCTCACCGCCGACGAGATTGCCCACACCGCCGAGTTCTTCAGCTTCGGCACGAACGACCTCACGCAGACCTGCCTCGGCATGAGCCGCGACGATTCCGGCAGCTTCCTCGGCGCCTATCAGGAAGAGGAAATCATGAAGAAGAATCCGTTCGCCTCGATCGATCAGACCGGTGTTGGTCAGCTCATGGAGATTGCGATTGTCAAGGGCCGCAAGACCCGGCCCGGCATCAAGCTCGGCATCTGCGGCGAACACGGCGGCGACCCCGATTCCGTGAAATTCTGTCACAAGCTCGGCCTGACCTATGTGAGCTGCTCGCCGTATCGCGTGCCCGTGGCTCGTCTGGCCGCAGCCCAAGCCGCCATCGAAGAGAAGCGCAAAGCCGCCAAGCCGGCGAAGAAAAAATAATCAACGTAGCGGCGTCTCGGCAGAGCGCCGCAAACTAAATCAATTCTGCGGCGCTCTTCCGAGTCGCCGCTACGACAGTCAAAAGCCGCTCCGGGAAACCGGGGCGGCTTTTTATTTGGCAACCGGCCAACCCGGACCAACCCGGAATTGACGCTGATCAAGTTCCCGCGCACACTGGTCCCACCAGCCCCTTACGAAATCAAAGTGTCATGCAAGCGATGATGGAAGCCCAGGAACTCGCGCGCCGGTTCAATGATGCCGAAATGATCTGGCGTGTCTTTGAGAACAAGCGCTCCTGGCGACGACTTCTGGGTTCAGGCACGCCGCTGCCGGAGGAAACGCTGGACTGGCTCGACTGGCAGGCGGCGGAGCAGGAATGTCGCGCCACGCGCGCCGTCGGATTTTTCCATCCATAAGCTGATGAAGCCGAAAAAGCCGATTGCAACCCTGATTTTGAGCCTGCGCAATCAGAAGGTGATTCTGGATGCCGACTTGGCGGAACTTTATGATGTGCCGACCAAGCGGCTCAATGAGCAAGTGAAACGCAATGCCGACCGTTTCCCGGAAGATTTTATATTCCAATTGACCGCGCAGGAATGGAGCCATTTGAAGTCGCAAATCGGGACGCCAAGTTTGGCCGCTTCACCAAAAGAAGGTGTTGTGTCGAACTGGTCGCAATTTGCGACCAGTTCCAAAAGGCATCGGGGAACGGCCTACCGGCCGACCGCCTTCACCGAACATGGCGCGATCATGGCGGCGACGATTCTCAACAGCCCCGAGGCCGTGGCGATGAGCGTGTTTGTGGTGCGGGCGTTCATGCAGATGCGCGAGCAACTGGCGGCGAACGCGGCGATCCTCAAACGGCTGGCTGAAATTGACAAAACCTTGCTGGAACAGGATTCAGCGTTGCGCACCATTTGGGCCAGACTCCAACCGCTGCTTGCGCCGCCGCCCGAACCGCCGAGGCGGCGCATCAAGGGTTTTAATCCCAATGACGAATAGCCTGCATCCAGCTTGTAAAATTCTGCCACAAGCTCGGCCTGACCTACGTGAGTTGCTCGCCGTATCACGTGCCCGTGGCTCGTCTCGCTGCGGCCCAAGCCGCCATCGAAGAGAAGCACAAGGCTTTCCAACCCCACGAAGAAGAAATAATCAACGTAGCGGCGTCTCGGCAGAGCGCCGCAAACTAAATCAATTCAGCGGCGCTCTGCCGAGACGCCGCTACGAAGATCAGAAAGCCGCTCCGGTTTCCCGGAGCGGCTTTTAGCTTGTTTAATTTTCTTCAGCGCGTATTTAACAGCCACACTTTCGCCATCTTTCTTGGTTGTGTGATTGGGTTCGTCGCCTGGTTCCTCGTCCGTTATCTCGCCGCCGGCTTTTACACCGTGAACCAGAATGAGCGCGTGGTGAAGACCAGCTTCGTCGCTACTGCTCGATTGCGTCCAGCGACTTTACAATCGCGCGCTTGATGGCCAGCACATCAATGCTGCCATTCTCGCGATAGGCGATGGTTCCGTCGGGATTGATCAGCACTGTGAACGGCACCGCGCCCTGCCATTGCGGGTCGAAGGCATTGATGAGTTTGTCGCGGTCCGTGGAGGCAAAGAGGAGGTTTCGATTCGAGGCCTGCTGCTTTTTCAGAAACTTGAGCACATTGGTCTGCTCGTCCGGGTCGTTGACGGCCACGGTCACCATTTCGAAATTCCGAATGCGATAGATGCGGTTGATGGTGACGAATTCGTTGAACTCGGCGACACAGGGCGCACACCAGGTCGCCCAGAAGTTTACGAGCCGCACTTTGCCGGAGCGGTTTGTCCGCAAGGCCGCGAGCGTGGCTGCGTCCGCCAGGGTCACTGACACGGGTTCAGCGCCGATCTTGGCAAGGTAACTTTGCGCTTGTGGCTCCTTGCCCGCCCATTTGATCGAGCATCCAATGAGCTTGCTCTTGGTCACCGATGGCATCTGGCCCGCCAGCAATGCGTCCAGCGCGTCGCGCAGATAATGCTTCGTCACATGGTCCACGCGTTGTGCATCGTCTATGGCGCCTTCGTAGCGCAGCTTGCGTGCGGCGTCGAACACGAAGACGTGCGGTGTGGCCATGGGTCCGTAAGCTTTCGCGACGG